>Ga0209702_10000606_pt1 | contig 75841 bp, 74 predicted proteins | sample FRY01_FD_187210 | JGI IMG/M metagenome (GOLD analysis project Ga0209702, IMG submission 187210) | Freshwater microbial communities from Lake Fryxell liftoff mats and glacier meltwater in Antarctica - FRY-01 (SPAdes) (version 2) | ecosystem: Environmental > Aquatic > Freshwater > Ice > Glacier...
CCGGCAGAGCTTTTATAGCGAATCGCACTTCCATTTTGGCGACGATTTTACGAAAGAAGGGCTACTCACACCTAAGCAGCGCTTTGGCATCGTGCACGACATGTTCAACTTCAAGGTGCGAATCCCGCTGAACATGCAGACAACGCTGGTCGCGCGCAAGGCGATCGGCAATGTCAGCGGGGGCCTGTTTCAAAAACCCTTTCCTGATCATTACGCACTGAACGCACTGCTACTGACGGCCGCCAACTGGGTATTCTCGCCAGAAAAGTTCCTTGTTGTCGGGGTATCGCCCAAGTCATTTGGTCACTACGTCTATAGCAACAAGCAGACTTCTGGCCTCAGCTACCTGGGTATTAACGCTGAATTTCCTGGTCGCCTGCCAGGAAATGAATTGGTGAACGGCATGTATGTCTGGCTCCTCCTGCTTAGGCAAAACTATCCCGAGTTGCTGAAGGATGTTGCAATTGACCGTGCCGGCTACGTGCGCCGCCAGTTCTACGCGTGGTTCATGCAGCGCAAGCTTGGCGCCATCACTACAGGCGATCTCGTGCGCAATTTGCGGCATCTGTCGTTTTCGGATTGGGTGGGCTTGGCCGCCACGGTTTTTGACAAGGCCAGTTGGGCGCGTTTGCTGCGCGTCATTTTCTCAAGCTCGAAGAAAAGCGGAGCCGAGGCGCAATGGCATTCGTTGCGGCCGCTTGATGGCATCATGGACATTCGTCAGTTCGACCAGTGGCTGGCCCGCCGGGACTCGACGCGCCAATGACAGTGAACGCTCCTCACCAGCAGGACTTGCAGCATGCCCGTATCGGCTACGTGCCTTACAGCAATGCGCTGGACAGGCCGGGAGATCGGCGCCGCTTTCCGTACTACGCAAGCAAGCGCGGCATCCGGTTCGAGATTGCAGATCCGGCGACGGAATATGACCTGGTCATTCTGTCGGAACGTGCCGACATCAGCGTCTGGCGCCTCTATCCCAAGGCGAAGCTGGTCTACGATTTGATTGACTCTTATCTCTCGATTCCAAGGACCAGTCTGAAAGGACAACTGCGCGGATTGTTCAAATTCCTGTCGCGGCAGAGCCGATACTTGCAGCTTGATCACTGGCAGGCAATTGGTCTGATGTGCCAGCGCGCCGATGCGGTGGTTTGCTCGACTGAAGAACAGCGACACGACATCCTGAAGTTTTGCCCCAATGTGCACATCATTCTCGATGCGCATATGGGGGTCGCGCGAACCGTCAAGACGGATTACGGTGCCAGACAGCCTTTTCGTCTCGTTTGGGAGGGCTTGCCGCATACCCTTGACTCACTCAAGCAGATACGTCCCGCACTGGATCAGTTGCGCGAGCGCTATCCGATCGAGGTACACATCGTGACCGACCGCGAGTACTGTCGCTATCTTGGCAAGTACGGCAAGACCCGCACTCTGGAAGCCGCTCAGCGCATTCTGCCGGATGTGCGTTTCCATGAATGGAGAGAAGCCGACTGTGCCGATATCATCTGTTCGTGCGACTTGGCCGTTATTCCGTTGGCGTTGGATGATCCGTTTGCCGCCGGGAAGCCGGAAAACAAATTGTTGCTGTTCTGGCGCATGGGAATGCCTGTGGTGACGTCTGCTTCGCCGGCTTATGTTCGCGCCATGCAGGCTGCGGGGATGGGTTACACCGCAAGAGATGGTGTTGAATGGCTGGCGATGCTTGAGAGCCTATTGGGTGATGAGGACACCCGCCGCAAAGCCGGCATGATGGGTAAAGCCTATACCGAGAGGGAGTTTTCTGAGGCCAGTTTGCTGGCTCGGTGGGACGCGGTTTTTGCATCGCTGGGCTTCTCCTGCGGAGCGAAGTGTTCGGTCGATTGATGATGCGTTTTACGCAACCCTTATGCAAGGCTGGGCATTAACATGTGCGGCTTTGTAGGTACGTTGTGTTGGGCCGGCTCGGCAATTGCCGATGCGGAGTTGGTGCAGCGCATGGCCCAAGCCATAGCGCATCGGGGTCCTGACGATGCAGGTGTTTGGGTAGATGCGTCTGCAGGCATTGCGTTGGCGCACCGCCGCCTCTCCATCCTCGATCTTTCCCCCGCCGGGCATCAACCCATGCAGTCAGGCAGTAGCCGGTATGTGATTGCCTTTAACGGCGAGATTTACAACCATCTGTTACTGCGCAAAGCGCTGGAGGCTACTGGGCAGGCGCCAAGTTGGCGTGGCCATTCCGATACCGAATCGCTGCTGGCTGGCTTTGATGCATGGGGTATCCAGGGCATGGTGGAGCGAGCTATCGGCATGTTTGCATTTGCCGTGTGGGACAGGCAAACCAGCACGCTGACGCTTGGGCGAGATCGCCTTGGTGAAAAGCCGCTTTATTACGGTTGGCAGGGGCGGGGTAACGATGCCGTCTTTTTGTTCGGCTCTGAATTAAAGGCATTGCGGGCACATCCGGCTTTTGAAAACAACATCAACCGCGGTGCGCTGAGCCTGCAACTGCGACACAACTACATTCCAGCGCCGTATTCCATATACGAGGGGATTGCCAAATTGCCGCCCGGTAGTTTGCTCACGGTATCACTGCGCCAGCGCGAGCCGAAGGTGTGGGCGTATTGGTCTGGCGCGCAAGTGGCCGAGTTTGGCGTGGCCAATGCATTTGTGGGCAGCGCTGACCAGGCGGTGGACGAGTTGGAGGTGCTGCTCAAGGACGCGGTGCGCCAACAGATGATGGCCGATGTGCCGCTGGGGGCATTTTTGTCGGGCGGAGTCGATTCTTCCGCGGTAGTGGCTCTCATGCAGGCGCAGTCATCGCGACCGGTGAAAACGTTCACCATCGGGTTTGACGAAGAGGGTTACAACGAGGCAGTGCATGCCAAGGCGGTGGCCAGACACTTGGGGACGGACCATACCGAGCTGTATGTCACGGCTGCGCAAGCTTGTGCCGTGATTCCGCGTTTACCCACTTTGTACGACGAGCCGTTTTCAGACTCGTCGCAAATCCCTACCTTTTTGGTGTCGCAACTCGCCCGGCAGCATGTCACGGTGTCGCTTTCCGGCGATGCGGGCGATGAGCTGTTTTGCGGCTACAACCGCTACCAGATGACGGCAAATCTCTGGCGCAAGCTTGCTGCTGTGCCGCTGCCTTTGCGCAAACTGGCCGCGCGGGGGCTGACCAGCATTTCGCCTCAGTCGTGGAATAGGCTGGCAGGTGCCTTAGCTGGCTTCATGCCTAGATCGGCACGGTTTGCGAATGTGGGGGACAAGCTGCACAAGGGCGCGGGAGTGTTGGCAAGCCAATCAGCCGATGCTTTGTATCTTGGCCTGGTATCGCATTGGCATGACCCGGCATCGGTAGTCATCGGTGGGCATGAGCCGCCCACCTTGCTGACTGGCAATGTGCCGGCCCTTAATGGGCTTGATGATGTGCAGCGCATGATGGCGCTGGATATGCTGACCTATCTTCCGGATGACATTTTGACCAAGGTGGACCGGGCCGCAATGGGCGTTTCGCTGGAAACGCGCGTGCCGTTTCTGGATCATCGGGTGGTGGAGTTTGCGTGGAGTCTTCCACAATCCATGAAGTTGCGCGATGGGCAAACGAAGTGGGCGTTGCGGCAGGTGTTGTACCGGCATGTGCCCCAAGCGCTGATCGAGCGGCCCAAGATGGGCTTTGGTGTGCCGATTGACAGCTGGCTGCGTGGGCCGCTACGCGAGTGGGCCGAGGACCTATTGAGCGAAACGCGCCTCAAGCGCGAGGGCTTTTTCAACCCCGCGCCCATTCGCCAAAAGTGGGCCGAGCATCTGAGCGGGCAGCGCAACTGGCAGTACCACCTGTGGGATGTGCTGATGTTTCAGGCGTGGCTGGAAAGCCAGTAGCAAGCTTGGTATACTTTCTTTCATCCCGCCCTTGGCAGTACGCCGTCCATCCATCCAGGACTCGCCGAACCCTTGGGCGTTTTTGTTTTTGGGGGGTGACATGCCAACAGCCATATTGATAGACGGCGCTTATTTCATCAAGCGTTTCAGGGCCATAGAACCGCACAACGCCTACAACGCTGAGCGGGCGGCTGATTGTGTTTTTCGGTGGGCGGCGGCTCATTTGTCTAGCCCGCCTACCAATGGCGGCACTGGCAGTAACGCAGCGCGCAGGCAAAGTCGGCGTGACCTGTACCGGGTTTTTTTTTACGATTGCCCGCCACTGGAAAAGAAGCTTCACAACCCCATCTCCAAACGTTCTGTCGATTTTTCAAAGTCAGATGAAGCAATCTTCCGCTTGAGTTTGCATCAGCGCTTGTTGTCCAAGCGTAAGTTGGCCTTGCGCTTAGGTCATTTGTCAACCGACACACCGTGGACCATAAAACCCCGAAAGATCGTAGAGTTGTTGGCGGGCAAGACGACATTTGAAGCCTTGGAGCCCGATGATGTGATGCCGGGCGTGAGGCAAAAAGGCGTCGATATGCGCATTGGTGTGGATGTGGCCTCGCTGGCTTTCAAGAAGCAGGTTGACCAGATTGTCCTGATTGCAGGCGACGCTGATTTTGTGCCAGCCGCAAAACTGGCACGACGCGAGGGCATTGACTTCGTGCTGGACCCGATGTGGCGCTCGATACCTCAAAGCTTGATGGAGCACATTGATGGTTTGCGATCCACCTGCCCCAAGCCGACGCCAAGGTCTGGGTTGATTGCGCATTAAGCCTGTGGGATATGTTGATGTTCCCGTCTTGGCTGAAGGCGAATCGCGCATGAGCCCGACGCTTCTGTTTGTGGTCAATGTAGACTGGTTTTTCTTGTCGCACCGCCTGCCAATCGCGCTGGAAGCCATGCGGCAGGGTTACCAGGTACACATCGCCACGGGCCTGACTGACAAGCAGGGTGAGCTGCAGCGCAACGGCTTGGTGGTACACCCGTTGGCGCTGGATCGCAGCAGCGCGGGTTTGGGCAACGCATGGCGCACCATGGTGCAGTTGTGGCGGATATTCAGGGCCGTGCGGCCTGATCTGGTGCACCTGGTTACCATCAAGCCGGTGTTGCTGGGCGGGTTGGTGGCGCGGCTGGCCGGGGTGCCGGCGGTGGTGGCGGCCGTGTCAGGCCTTGGGTTTGTTTTTGTGGCGAAGGGCGTTAAGGCTTCTGCAAGACGCTGGTTGGTTGGCGGTTTGTACCGTTTGGCGCTGGGGCACCACAACCTGAAAGTGATTTTTCAAAACCCCGATGACCGGGCCAGCTTGGCTAGACTTGCACATTTACCACGCCGCAAGGTGGCCATGATTCGTGGGTCTGGTGTTGACCTGACTCAATACGGCGTGATGCCGACGCCGCCAGGTATGCCGGTGGTTGTGCTGGCCGCGCGCTTGCTTGCAGACAAGGGCGTGCTGGAGTTTGTGCAGGCTGCTCGCCTGTTGAGGCAGCGCGGTTGTAATGCCCGGTTCGTCTTGGTGGGCACGGTGGATACGGCTAACCCGACCAGCTTCACAGATGCTGACGTAACAGCCTGGGTGCATGATGGTGTGGTGGAGTGGTGGGGCCATCGTGCAGATATGCCGCAGGTGTTGGCGGCTACGCAGTTGGTGGTGTTGCCTTCATACCGCGAGGGGCTGCCCAAGATATTGATTGAGGCGGCAGCCTGTGGGCGCGCCGTGGTCACCACCGATGTGCCCGGTTGCCGCGATGCCATCGACCCTGGCATCACCGGCGTCTTGGTGCCGGTGCGCGATGCCGCGGCTTTGGCCAATGCTATGGAAACCCTAATCGATAATCCTCTGCGCTGCCAAGCGATGGGCGACGCCGGGCGGGCCTTGGCCGAGAAGGCTTTTGATGTGCGGCAGGTTGTGGCGGCACATTTGCAGATTTACCAGGAACTGATCGGCAAATCGTGAAGGTATTGGTAACGGGAGCGAACGGTTTTGTAGGCCAGGCGGTGTTGTTACGGCTCAATGGCATGAGCGGCGTGACCGCCATAGGTAGTGTGCGCCGTGCGGCAATGTTTGCAGATGCTGGTGCACCAATTGCGACGGTGGGCGAGCTGTCAGCGCAAACTGATTGGTCAGGGGCCTTAGCTGGTGTACAGGCCGTGGTTCACACGGCTGCTCGCGTGCATGTCATGCAAGAGGCTGCAGTCGATCCGCTGGCCGAATTTCGTCGGGTCAATGTGCAAGGCACCTTGAACCTCGCCCGACAGGCAGCTGCAGCAGGTGTGCGCCGTTTTGTGTTCGTCAGTTCCATCAAGGTCAACGGCGAGGCGACACAGCCAGGGTCACGGTTCACGGCAGACGATGTGCCTGCGCCACTCGATGCCTATGGCGTTTCCAAGATGGAGGCCGAGCAGGGCTTATTGGCTTTGTCTGCACAGACGGGCATGGAGGTGGTCATCATCCGGCCACCGTTGGTCTACGGCCCCGGTGTGAAAGCCAACTTTGCCGCAATGATGCGCTGGCTGCGGCGCGGCGTGCCCTTGCCGCTGGGCGCCATTCATAACCGGCGCAGTCTGGTTGCGCTCGACAACTTGGTCGATTTGATCGTGCTTTGCCTCACGCATCCCACTGCAGCCAATCGGACCTTTTTGGTGTCCGATGGCGAGGACGTTTCTACCACCCAACTGTTGCGCCGCATGGGGCAAGCCCTTGGACGCCCGCCGCGTTTGATTCCGGTGCCGGCCAGCATTCTAAAGTTAGCGGCCGCTATGGTGGGAAAGTCGGATGTGGCGCATCGCTTGTGTGGGTCTTTGCAGGTGGATATATCCAAAACCCGGCAGCTGTTGGGCTGGACGCCGCCGCTGTCACTGGATGAAGGCTTGAAGAGGGCGGCAGAAAGAGTATGAGTTCGAAGCGAATAGTCGATTTGTTGCTGGCCTTGGCGGCAGCTGCGGTTTTGGCGGTGCCGGTATTGCTGATTGCGCTCCTGGTGCGGCTGACATCGACCGGCCCCATATTGTTCTGGTCGGACCGCGTGGGCAGATATAACGCGATATTCAGGATGCCGAAATTCCGCAGTATGCGTGTGGATACTCCGGCGGTGGCCACCCATTTATTGCAGAACCCGGACCAGTTCCTCACGTCCATCGGGGGTTTTTTGCGCAAAAGCAGTCTGGATGAATTGCCCCAGTTATGGAGCATTATCTGCGGCGACATGAGTTTTGTCGGGCCGCGGCCGGCACTGTTCAATCAGGACGATCTGGTGGCGCAGCGTACCGAGGTCGGGGTCGATGCTCTGGTGCCGGGGCTGACGGGCTGGGCTCAGATCAATGGTCGCGACGAATTGCCGATTCCCCAAAAGGTGGCGCTCGATGCCGAATATCTGCGCCGGCAGTCGTTCGGGTTCGATCTAAAAATTTTGTTCATGACTTTCCTTAAAGTGGTCCGACGCGATAACGTCACGCATTAGAATGCGCCATCAAAAAATAAAAACCACGCTTTTCAGGGTTATGTTTTCAATTCCTAAAGGATCCCCACATGAGTAATCTGATCGATATTCAAGGTCAAATCGACAAACTGCAGAAGCAGGCCAGCGATATCCGCGCGCGGGAATTCGATAAAACCGTTCGTGAGATTCTCGCGACCATGCGTGCGTTTGGCATCACCGCCAAGGATTTGCAGGCCGCGAGCGCCAAGGGAGGCAAGGTCAAGGCTGGCAAGGCGGTCAAGCAGCCGCGCGCCAAATCCGCGAAAAGTAATGCCGGCGTCACCGTGGCGCCCAAATTCCGCGGGCCCAACGGGGAGACCTGGAGCGGCCGGGGTTTGACGCCGCGTTGGCTGGCGGCGCTGGAGGCGCAGGGAAGCCGGAAGGAAGACTTTGCCATCAAGGACTGAGTCTGTCTCTGCTGCCGGAGCCGGCCTTGCCGGCGATGAGGGGTTCCGTCACAAGTTCTTGACCGGCGTCGCGTTCAGTTGGGGGTTTTGCGCCTATTTCCCGATTGGCGTGATGTACCTCAACCTGTTGCTGATGCTCACTGCACTGGCAATCTGGCCCGGTGCAAAGCAGGCACTGCTGCGCCTGCGGCAGCAGGCCGTCATGTTGCCGCTGGCGCTGTTTGTGGCGTGGACTCTGGTGGCCACGTTTTCCGGCGACTGGTTTCCTGACACCGGCACGCGCTTGTTCCATACTTTTCGGGTGGCCCTGGTGTTGTGTCTGGGCATGATGCTGACGCCGGCCCGGGCGCGCGTCGCGTTTCTGGGGTTTCTGGCCGGATCGGTCACGGCCGCCATGATCGTGGCGGCGCACCATGTATGGGGCATGCCGGACTGGGAGTTATGGGCCAGCCTGCTTGTGACACGCAACAACTTCAGCAGCGGCAACATGATCACCATGGCCACCGCTGCAGGTGCCTGTCTTGTGGTCGGGATCGGCCGTGGCGTGGGGCGCAGCACCCGATGGTTGCTGCTGGCCTTGTTTGTTGGGCTGGCGCTGACCGTGGCGCTGCATGCGGTGTCGCGCAATTCCCAGTTGCTGCTCGCCGGCTTGATGCTGGTCGCGCTGCTATACCGGTTTCGATCGGTCAAGGCCGCTGTGGGTGGTTTAGCCGCGGTCGCGTTACTGGCGGTCGTGACATGGCAGTTTTCGCCCACGACCAGCAAACGCTTTGTCGAAATGGCGTCCGACCTGCATGCGGTCGCCACGGCACACAACTACAGCACCAGCGTCGGGGTGCGTTGGCGCATGTACCAGGAGGCGGTGCAGGGTATCGGTGAGCACCCCGTGCTCGGCACCGGTCTGGGCAGCTGGTTGCCACGTTGGCGTGGGGTCTGGCAAAAAATCGGTGACTCCCAGCCGCCGGAGCTGCACGCGCAGTTTGGGGAAATCAACAACCCGCACAACGACTTCCTGCTGACCGGCATGGAGATCGGCATACCAGGCATGTTGTTGATGATGTGGATGCTCGGCGCACTCTTCTGGTCGGGGTGGCGCTCCCGATCGACGTTGGGTGGGGTGACCGTGATTTTTGCCGCATCCATCGTGGGTACGGCCCTGGTCAATGCTCCGTTGCGCGACGCTGCATTGGGCATGACCTTGCTCTGGTTGCTGGGCGTAAGCCTGGCATTGCGAGGTGATCCCGCCGATGCATGACACCCTGCTGGCGCTGCCGCGCCTGGGCAAGCAGATCGCCGTCGTTGCGCTCGATGTCGTGCTGGCTGTCGTCGCGACCTGGCTGGCCTATAGCCTGCGACTCGATGCCTTGCACTGGCCGGAGTCGGCGCAGTGGCGGGTGTACGTTCTGGCGCCGGCCATGGCCATCCCGGTGTTCATCCGGATGGGGCTTTACCGCGCCATCTTCCGCTACACCGGCCTGGACGCACTCATGGCGATTGCCAAGGCAGTGGCTATTTACGGCACGGTGCTGTTTGCATTGCTGGTCTGGCAGCGCTGGCCGGACGTGCCGCGCAGCATGGGAGTATTGCAGCCCATCATCTTTCTGCTGCTCGCGGGCGCCAGCCGGGCATTGGCGCGATTCTGGCTGGCCGGAATCGGCAGCAACCGGGTGGCGACAGAGGGGCGCGTGCTGATCTACGGTGCCGGAGAATCCGGCGTGCAGACGGCCGCGGCCATCGGCAATGCGCGGCAGTTCACGCTGGTCGGTTTTGTCGACGACGACGCGCGCAAGACTGGGCGCAGCATCAACGGCGTAACCGTCCATGCGCCGGCAAAGATCGCCGATCTGGTGCACAAGCAGGCAGTGACCGACATCCTGCTGGCCTTGCCCAGCGTCACGCGTGCCCGGCGCAACGAGATCATCGCCAGTTTGAGCACGATCCCGGTCCATATCCGCACATTGCCGGGCATGTCGGACCTGACCAGCGGCCGGGTGACCGTCAGCGATTTCAAGGAACTGGACATCGAAGACCTGCTCGGGCGTGATCCGGTCGTCTCGGAGCCTTACGTGCGCACCCGGCCGCTGGCCGGCCAGGTGGTGCTGGTCACTGGTGCCGGGGGCAGCATCGGCAGCGAACTGTGTCGCCAGATCGTGCAGCAGGAGCCGATGCGCGTGCTGCTGTTTGACCACAACGAATTCGGCCTGTACAGCATCCACCAGGAGTTGCAGACCTTGTGCAAGACCAAGCGGTTGACGGTGGAACTGGTCCCGCTGCTGGGCAGCGTTGCGAACAGTCGACGCCTGCGCGAGATCTGCCAGTCGTACCGGCCGGCCTGGGTCTACCATGCGGCAGCCTACAAGCATGTCCCCCTGGTAGAAAGCAACCCGTCCGAGGGCATTGCGAACAATGTGTTCGGAACCTTGAACGTGGCGCAGGCGGCACTGGACTCGGCTGCGGCCCATTTCGTGCTCGTCTCCACCGACAAGGCGGTGCGCCCGACCAATGTCATGGGCGCGAGCAAGCGCATGGCCGAACTGGTACTGCAGGGGCTCGCGACGCAGGATGCGGCATCAGGGACCCGGTTTTCGATGGTCCGGTTCGGCAACGTTCTTGGATCGAGTGGCAGTGTGGTGCCGCTGTTCCGTGCCCAGTTGACCGCAGGCGGGCCGCTGACGGTGACGCACCCGGACGTCACGCGTTATTTCATGACGATTCCGGAGGCGGCGCAACTGGTGCTTTACGCCGGCGCCATGGCCCAAGGCGGCGAGGTGTTTGTGCTCGACATGGGCGAGCCGGTGAAGATCATGGATCTGGCCCGGCGCATGATCGACCTGTCGGGTCTCAAGCTGCGCGACGAGCACAATCCGGACGGCGACATCGCCATCGCCATCACTGGGCTGCGCCCGGGCGAGAAGTTGTACGAAGAGCTGCTCATCGGCGACAACCCCGCGCCGACCTCGCATCCGCGCATCATGATGGCGCACGAGGAGTTCCTGGCCTGGCCGGAGCTTGAGGCCGAGCTCGGCAAGCTTCGCACTGCGGCCGATGCCGGCGACGTCGACGGCATCAAGTCGGTGTTGTCGCGCTGTGTGCATGGCTATGTCGAATCGGCGTTCGGTGGATTGAAATGATCTGCTCGCCGTGATGCTGCACAATGGACGTTCATCCATCCGCTACCTGTGTGACCATGACCGAACCATCCAAGATCGCTCTGCGCGACAAGGCCGAAATACTTGCCATGGCCTTGCCCTATATCCGCAAGTTTCATGGCAAGACCATGGTCATTAAATACGGCGGCAACGCCATGACCGACCCCGGCCTGCAGGCCGACTTCGCCGCAGACGTGGTGCTGCTCAAACTGGTCGGCATCAATCCGGTGGTGGTGCACGGTGGCGGCCCGCAGATCGAGAGCGCGCTCAAGCGTCTGGGCAAAAAGGGTGAGTTCATACAAGGCATGCGCGTCACCGATGCGGAGACCATGGAAGTGGTGGAGTGGGTGCTCGGTGGTCAGGTGCAGCAGGACATCGTCGGCCTGATCAACCAGGCCGGTGGCAAGGCGGTCGGCCTGACGGGCCGCGACGGCGCCATGATCCGGGCACGCAAGCTCAAGATGGTCGATAACCAGGACCCGACGCGCGAACACGATGTGGGCCAGGTCGGCGATATCGTCAGCATCGACCCGAGCGTGGTGCGTGCCTTGCAGGACGACGCCTTCATTCCGGTGATCACGCCGATCGGCTTTGGTGACGACAACGAGAGCTTCAACATCAATGCCGACGTCGTGGCCGGCAAGCTGGCCATGGTGCTGGCGGCCGAGAAGCTGCTGCTGCTGACCAACACCCCTGGCGTGCTCGACAAGGCAGGCAATCTACTCACCGACCTGACGGCGCGCGAGATCGACGCAATGTTTGCCGACGGAACCTTGAGCGGCGGCATGTTGCCCAAGATCGCGTCGGCACTGGATGCGGCCAAGAGTGGCGTGGCGTCGGTGCATATCATCGATGGCCGGGTGCCCCATGCGCTGCTGCTGGAGATCCTCACCGACCAGCCGTTCGGCACGATGATCCGTTCGCACTGAGCCTAGGTAATACCCTAGGGTCCGGTATGCGAGAATAAAAATTCAAACTTCTTGCCACCATGCCAGACGCACTGCCCAGACTTAGCGCCACCGATTCGGCCAGTGATGATCCACCCGTCACGCGCAAGCGACCCAAGCCGGGTGAGCGGCGCGTTCAGATCCTGCAGGCACTGGCGGAAATGCTGGAGCAACCCGGTGTCGACCGCATCACCACCGCAGCCCTCGCGGCGCGGCTGAGTGTCAGCGAAGCCGCTCTTTATCGCCATTTCGCCAGCAAGGCGCAGATGTTCGAGGGATTGATCGAGTTCGTCGAGCAAAGCGTGTTCACACTGATCAACCAGATCACCGAACGGCCGGTCTCCGCCGGTCCGGGCGAGGCCGGTTCCGGCAAGCGTCAGGCCGCCCAGATCGCTGCGATGGTGCTGCAGTTCGCCGAGAAAAATCCCGGCATGACACGGGTGATGGTGGGCGATGCGCTGGTGTTTGAGAACGCCCGCCTGCAGCAGCGCATGAACCAGTTTTTCGACAAGATCGAGGCCATGCTCAAGCAGTCGCTGCGGCCGCTTGCCGATGACAGCGTCTCGGCCACGCCGAGCGTTGACGCGCAGGTCATGGCATCGGCACTGACGGCCTTTTTGGTGGGGCGCTTGCATCGGTATGCGCGTTCGGGCTTCAAGCGGCTCCCCTCCGAACACCTGGACGCCAGCCTGAGCTTGATGCTTTAGGCGGCTGCGGGGACAGGCTGCCCAGGGGGCAAACACCGTATTGCAGTGTGCATCGACGCCCCGCAACTCTACCGCCCCATTGAATCATGCTCCGCTCGGATCACGTCGGTTTCCTGGGTGTCCTGATACTGGACACGCGTTTCCCGCGGCCACCGGGCGACGTGGGCAATGCCGAGACCTTCGAACGCCACGGCATTTCCGTGCGTTTTGCCATCGTCAAGGGGGCATCCCCACGCAGGATCGTCCAGCAAGCCGACTCTTCTTTCGTGCAGCCATTCGTCGATGCCGCCATCGGGTTGGTGCAAGACGGCGCGACCATGATCACAACGAGTTGCGGCTTTCTGGCAAGTTATCAAGAGCTTCTGGCACAGGCCGTGCCAGTGCCGGTGTTGACGTCAAGCTTGCTGGCGTGCCGGCGTTTTGCGCACCCCGGCATCGTCACCTTTGATGCGGCGTCGCTCGGTCGCGCTATCCTGGACGTCGCGGGGGTGCCCGCGTCGACACCGGTGCAGGGCTTGCAGCCCGGATGCGAATTGCATCGACGCATCCTGGGCAACGAGACCCTGGTCGTTGCGCAGTGGCGGTCGCTGACGACCCGGCCATAGCGCCAGGTCCGGGCGGCGGCGGGTGGCGCGCTACTGCGCGTTGACCGCACACCCCACTTTGGAACCTGCGTCGACGATGGCCTGCCAGGTGTTGTCGTCCACCACGATGCCGCCTTGTTCGCGCGCCACACGCGCGGTGCGCTCGGGATCGCCGGCAATCTGCACGCCGCCCGAGCCTTCTGGCGCCGGGCTTTGCTTGAGCCAGGTAATGAACTCCGCGGCCTCATGCTCGAAGCTCGCGCGTGTGCCCAGCTTGTCCGGGTCGATCAGGATGGTCAGCATGCTGTTGAGCACCGCGGACCGGCCATCGGTCTCGCCGCGCCAGGTGGCGCCACCCGACAACGCGCCGCCCAGCAGCTCGCAAGCCACTGCCATGCCGTAACCCTTGTGTTCACCGAAGGTCATCAAGGCGCCGAAAAGCCCGTTGGATTGGGGCACGACCACCACGCCGGGGTCGTTCGTGGGCTGGCCCTGGGCATCGATCAGGTAGCCGGGAGGGACCTTGCGGCCTTCGTTGTGCGCCACGCGCATCTTGCCCTGGGCCACGCGGCTGGTGGCGAAGTCGAGCACGAACGGCGGCTGGCCCTTGAGCGGAATGCCGATGCAGCAGGGGTTGGTGCCGAAGCGACCGTCGCCGCCGCCCCAGGGCGCAACGATGGGGCGGGCCATCACGTTGACGAAGTGGATGGCGACCAGCCCGTTGGCAACCGCCATCTCGCTGAAATGGCCGATGCGCCCGAGGTGGTGGGCGCTCTTGACGGTCATGATGCAGCTGCCATGCTTGCGGGCGCGCTCCATGCCCAGTGCCATGGACTGTTCGCCGATGACCTGGCCGAAACCGTGGCCGCCGTCGATGGTCAGCAAGGTGCCGGTGTCGAGCATGACCTTGGCGCTGGTGTTGGGAGACAGGCCGCCTTCGAGCACCGCGTCGACATAGCGCGGCAGCATGCCCACGCCATGCGAGTCATGGCCGCTGAGGTTGGCCAGCACCAGGTTGTGGGCGACGGCGGCGGCTTCGCCGGCCGAACTGCCGTTGGCGAGCAGGACCCGTTCGACGGTGGCGCGCAATGCGCTGGCGGAGATGGTAAGGGACATGGTGTGGGCGAAAGTAGGGTGGAGGTGGGGTTACTGCAAAGCGATCACATCACATGACGGCGCCGACCTGCCAGGGCACGAACTCGTTCTGCCCGTAGCCGTGGCGCTCGCTCTTGCTGGCATGGCCGGACGCGGTGGCCAGCACCATGTCGAAGATGCGCTGGCCCATATCGGCCACCGAGCAGCTGCCGTCGATGATCTCGCCGCAGTTGATGTCCATGTCGTCCTCCTGCTTGCGCCACAGGTTGGAGTTGGTGGACAGCTTGAGCGAGGGCGACGGTGCGCAGCCGTAGGCGGAACCCCGGCCGGTGGTGAAGCAGATCAGGTTGGCACCGCCAGCGACCTGGCCGGTAGCGCTGACCGGGTCGTAGCCGGGCGTGTCCATGTAGACGAAGCCGTGTTTGTCGACTTTTTCCGCGTATTCGTAGACCGCTTGCAGGTTGGATGTACCACCTTTGGCGACCGCGCCCAGCGACTTCTCCAGAATGGTGGTCAGGCCGCCGGCCTTGTTTCCGGGCGAGGGGTTGTTGTTCATCTCGCCGCCATTGATGGCGGTGTAGTTCTCCCACCACTTGATGCGGGCCACGAGTTTCTCGCCGATGGCCTGGTCCACGGCACGGCGCGTCAGCAGGTGTTCGGCGCCATAGATTTCGGGCGTCTCGCTCAGTATGGCGGTGCCGCCATGGGCCACCAGCAGGTCGACCGCAGCGCCCAACGCCGGATTGGCACTGATGCCCGAGTAGCCGTCGGAGCCGCCGCACTGCAGGCCGATCGTGATGTGGCTGGCATCGACCTCTTCGCGATGCGCCTTGTTGGCGTGGGGCAGCATTTCCTGAATCAGTGCGATGCCCTTGGCCACGGTCTTGCTGGTGCCGCCGCTGTCCTGGATGTTGAATACGCGCAGGGTCTCGCCTTCGCGCAGGCTGCTGGTGGCCAGCCAGGCGTTGATCTGGTTCGACTCGCAGCCCAGGCCCACCACCAGCACGGCGGCGAAGTTGGCGTGGGTCGCATAACCGGCGAGCGTGCGCTGCAGGATCTGCATTCCCGTGCCTTCGGTGTCCATGCCGCAGCCGGTACCGTGGGTCAGGGCGACCACGCCGTCGACGTTGGGAAAGTCCGCCAGCGCCTGCGGGTGGTTCTGGCGCGAGAAATGGTCGGCAATGGCCCGCGCGGCGGTGGCCGAGCAGTTCACGCTCGACAGGATGCCGATGTAGTTGCGCGTGGCAACCCGACCGTCGGCGCGCTTGTAGCCCATGAAAGTGGCCTTGCGCGGTGTGGGCACGGGCTTGACGTCGGCGCCGAACGCATAGTCGCGCGCGAAGTCGCCCTTGTCCGGTCCCATGTCGAGGTTCTGCGTGTGAATGTGCTCGCCCGGCGCGATGGCGCGGGACGCAAAACCGATGATCTGGTTGTAGCGTCGTACCGGTTCGCCTGCAGCGATGGCGCGGGTTGCGATCTTGTGGCCAGGCGGGATGATGCCGCGCACGGTAATACCCTCGACGACTGCGCCGCCCACGAGTTGGGCGCGGGCGATCAGCACGTCGTCGGCCGGGTGCAGGCGAATGAAAGGTGTCATGGTGATGGTTTCCTGGTTTGGCGTGTATGGCGCCAGCTGACGTTGAAGCGGGTGTGTGAACGATCCATGTGCTCGTGCATCGCCGCGCGCGCCAGCGCCGGATCTCGGGCGCGGATCGCCGCGACGATCTTGTCGTGCTCATCGATTGCGGCATTCCACGACTCGGGTGTTTCGAAATGGTCGACCATGCGTTCGAACATCGGGCCACGGCGTGCGTCCCAGAATCGCTGCACGGTGTCGATCAACACGCTGTTGCCGCAGGCCTGCACGATGGCCGAATGAAAGTCACGGTCGCCTTGCAGCGGCAGCACACCCTTGGCCGCGTCGCCGCGCATGGACTTCAGGGCCTCGGCCATGGCGCCCAGGTCCTTGCGCTTGGCCGACACGGCCGCAATGGCGGCAATCTCGCCTTCGAGCACACGCCGGGCGCGGATCAGCTCCAGCGGGCCCCATTCACTGGGATGGGCCTGCGCGGCCGCGGCAGCCGCGCGAGACGGCCCTTTGAGCACGTAGACGCCCGAACCGGTACGCACCTCGACATAACCTTCGACCTCAAGTGCGATCAGTGCTTCGCGCACCGAGGGCCGGCTCACGCCGAGCTGCTTGGCCAGGTCGCGTTCGGCCGGCAAGCGCTCGCCCTCCAGCCATGCGTGTGCCTTGATGGCGGCACGCAGCTGGTCGGCGATCTGTCGGTACAGGCGCTGGGTTTCGACAATTTGAAGGGCCATAGGGTTATCGATAATTGGCCAAGTGGTAAGGCCAATCAATACTTGCATCATACCGGGCCTATGGCATCAGGCGAAACCCTGATGCCATAGGCTTGGCGGTTCCGGGGACTTGCCGACGGACATCGCGGCTGCTCCGGCTTGTGGTGGCACGCTGCCGCTGGCGGTGACACGTTCCCAGACATCGACACGGAGAAATTCCCCATGAACATCCCATCATCAAGTACGCGCCGCGGCCTCGTGGTCCGCGCCGCCTGCGCAGGTACGCTGGCAGCCCTGCTGGCACTCGGCGCGCAGGCACAGTCCTGGCCGACCAAATCGGTGCGCGTCATCGTGCCGTTTCCACCCGGCGGCGCATCCGACACCCTGGCGCGAACGGTGGCGCAAAAACTCGGCGAGCAGACCGGCCAGACCTTCGTGATCGAGAACAAGCCCGGTGCCGCCAGCACCATCGGTATTGCCGAAGCCGCCAAAGCACCCGCCGACGGGTATTCCATCTTGCTGGCGGCAGCGCCGTTCGTCATTACGCAATACGTGTATCCGAAGCTCAGCTATGACGTGCAGAAGGATTTCGTGCCACTGGGTCTGCTGCAGACCACGCCGCTGGTGCTGGTCACGCACCCGTCGCTCGGACTCAAGACGCCAGCCGAATTCCTGCGCGCGGCCAAGGCCAGTCCGGGCAAGATGAACTACGCCACGCCGGGCGCTGGCAGCCTGCCGCATCTGGTGGGCGAGTTGTTCAAGCAGCAGGCCGGCGTCGACCTGCTGCACGTGCCTTACAAGGGCGGTGGTCCGGCCGTGGCCGACCTGCTGGCTGGGCATGTGAACAGTGCCTTCTTCTCACCGATCGAGGTTCAGGCCCACGTGAAGGCCGGCAAGATGGTGGCGATCGCATCCACCGGGCTCAAACGCACCAGTGGCCTGGGCGAATTGCCGACGCTGGCCGAATCCGCGGTGCCGAATTTCGAGGCGCTGGCCTGGTTCGGTTTTGTTACCCGCGCCGGCACGCCGCCCGACGTACTGGCGCGCATGTCCGAGCAATTTGTCAAGGCCTTGAACAGTCCGGACATTCGCGACAAGATCGCGCAGACTGGCGACGTGCCGGCCGGCACCCAGGCCGAGTTCGCCGAACTGCTCAAGGGCGAACACGTGCGCTGGGAGCGCACCGTCAAGGCGGCCAACATCACCCCGAACTGAAACACCACCGATGGCAAGCACCCGCCCCAACATCCTGTGGTACTGCGCCGACCAGCAGCGCTGGGATACCGTTCACGCGCTCGGCAACGCCCACATCCGTACCGACGCCGTCGATGCCCTGGTGGCCGGCGGCGTGGCGTTCAACCGGGCCTACACCCAGAGTCCGATCTGCACCCCGGCCCGGGCGACCTTTCTGACCGGCCGCTACCCAGCATCACACCATGTGTACCGCAACGGCAACGCGTATTTTCCGGCGCACGAAAAGCTGGTCACCAAGCGCCTGGCCGAAGCCGGATATGACTGTGCGCTGGTCGGCAAGTTGCATCTGGCCGCGGCCAAGCACTACGAAGTGCGCACCGACGACGGCTATCGGTTGTTCCATTGGAGCCACCATCCCACGCCCGATCAGGCCTACGGGCACGACTACGAGAACTGGCTCAAGCACGAGAAGAAGGTCGACCCGCAGGCGCTGTACGCCGACCTGAACTACTTCTGCGGTCCTGGCGTGTCCACCGAGTACCACCAGACCACCTGGTGTTCGGAAATGGCGATGCGCTTCATCAGTGAGCGGCGCGACCGGCCGTGGATGATCAGCGTCAATCCGTTCGATCCGCATGGGCCGTTCGATGCCCCGCCCGAATACCTGTCGCGTTACGATCCGTCGACTCTGCCGCTGCCGCGCTTTCGCGATTCCGATGTACAGCGCCAGAAGGCGTTTGCCGCGATCGACCAGCAGACCAAGCGCGCGGAAGACCCGCGGGTGCGCAAGAAGATTGTCCCGGTGTCGGCCGATGGCGGCCATGACGCGATTGCGTCGGCGCACAACGACTATGACGCACTCGACGTCAAGGCCAACTACTACGCGATGATCGAGCAGATCGACGACCAGTTCGCGCGCATCATGCAGACGCTGCGTGACACCGGGCAGCTTGAGAACACCATCGTCATCTACATGAGCGACCATGGCGAGATGCTTGGCGACCACGGCCTGATCCTCAAGGGCTGCCGCTTCTTCGACGGGTTGGTGCGGGTGCCGCTGATCATGTCCTGGCCGGGGCAGTTCCAGGCCGGCCTGCGCAGCGATGCGCTGGTCGAGACGGTGGATGTCGCGCCCACATTGATGGATGCCTGCGGCCTGGGCGTGCCCGAGACCATGCAAGGCAAGTCATTGCTGCCGTTGATGCGCGGGCAGGTCGATCCGGCGACGCACAAGAAAGCCGTGGTGTGCGAATACCGCGATGCGATGGGCGGGCACCCGGACCACACCCATGCGTCGATGGTTTTCGACGGCCGCTACAAGAGCGTTTTTTATCACGGGCACGACATCGCCGAGTTGTTCGATCACGCGCAGGACCCCGAGGAGTTTGACAACCTCTGGGTAGCACCGGGCAACGAAGCGCTCAAGCTGCAGCAGTTGCGCGCCCATATGAATGCGCTGATGGCCACCGTAGACGTCGGGCCGCCGCGCTTCGTTAACTACTGACATCCAAACGATGTCCCATGACGGACCGCATTTTCCTTCGGTCATAATTGGCCAAGTGGTAAGGCCAGTTTATCGGCCAAACCCGCCGAACGGCACGGGGCGAAGCAGGGCTGCGACGTGCTGAACATCTGAACGGAGGAACTATGCGACTGAACGGGAAATCGGCTCTGGTGACCGCAGCAGGTCAGGGCATCGGCAAGGCCAGCGTGCTGGCGATGGCGCGCGAGGGCGCCAAGGTGCTGGCGACCGATCGCGACCCGGCACTGCTCAAGGCCTACGAAGGTGTGGCCAATGTCGAGACCGCCGTACTCGACGTGCTCGACAAGGATGCCATCACCCGGCTGGTGCAGGGCATGGCGAAAATCGACGTGGTGTTCAACTGCGCCGGTGTCGTGCACAACGGCAGCATCCTGCAGGCCAACGATGCAGACTGGGACTTTGCCTTCAACCTCAATGCGCGTGCCCAGTTCTGGATGTGCCAGGCGGTGATCCCGAAGATGCTGGAGAACGGCGGCGGCAGCATCATCAACATGGCCAGCGTCTGCGGCAGCCTCAAGGGTTTGCCCAACCGCTTCATCTACGGTGCCAGCAAGGCCGCCGTCGTGGGACTGACCAAGGGGATCGCGGCGGATTTCGTGGCCAAGGGCATCCGCTGCAACGCCATCGCACCCGGAACCGTGGACACCCCTTCGCTGCAGGAGCGCATCAACAGCTACGCTGATCCGGTGCAGGCACGCAAGGACTTTGTCGCACGCCAGCCCATGGGCCGGCTGGCGCAGGCCGAAGAAATTGCACCCATCATCCTGTACCTGGCCAGCGACGAGTCGGTGTTCGCTACAGGGCAGATTTTTTCCGTGGACGGAGGTATGACGATATGAACCAACTCGATTTGAACGGCCGCCATGCGGTCATCACTGGCGGCGCGACCGGTCTCGGTTTCGCGATTGCGCAACGTGTGCTGGCTTCGGGCGGCAGCGTCACCTTGTGGGACCGCGACGACAAGGCGCTCGCACGGGCCTGCGATGAACTCGGCGCCAAAGCCCGGGCGGTACAGGTCGACGTGGGCGAACACGCCTCGGTGGTCGCCGCGGTGAAGAAGACGATCGAGCACAACAAGACCATTGACGCGCTGGTCAACTCCGCCGGTGTGGCAGGCGCCAACGCCAAGACCTGGGACTACGAACTCGACGAATGGCACAAGGTGATCCAGGTCAACCTCAATGGCCTGTTCTACTGCTGCCGCGAGGTCGTACCGCACATGCGCGCGAGCAACTACGGGCGCATCGTCAACATCGCGTCGGTCGCCGGCAAGGACGGCAACCCGAATGCCAGTGCCTACAGCGCGAGCAAGGCGGCCGTGATCGGCCTGACCAAGTCGTTGGGCAAGGAACTGGCCGACACCGGTATCCGTGTGAACTGCATTACCCCGGCCGCCGTCAAGACGGCCATCTTCGATCAGATCTCGGCCGAACATATCCAGTTCATGTTGTCCAAGATCCCGATGGGTCGCTTTGGCAAGCCGGAAGAGATTGCGGCCATGGTCGCCTGGCTGTGCACCGAAGACTGCTCGTTCTCCACCGGCGCGGTATTCGATCTCTCGGGTGGGCGATCCACCTATTGATGGTGCGGGGGGACACAATTCCTGGCGGGAGTGAGAATAGGCCCCCGCCCATTTTTTGAAATTCATCGAAAGGCAAGCTCATGAAACTGGTTCGTTATGGCAAACCCGGCAAGGAGAAACCCGGACTGATCGACGCAGACGGCAAGTTGCGCGACCTCAGCGCCGTGCTCAAGGACATCGGGCCGGACCAGCTCGGCGATGCGGCACTGGCCAAGCTGCGCAAGCTCAAGACCGACAAACTGCCGCTGGTCAAGGGTTCGCCCCGCATGGGATGTCCGATTGCCGGCGTGCCCAAGTTCATCGCCATCGGTCTGAACTACGCGGACCATGCGGCCGAGTCGAATCTGCCGATTCCGAAGGAGCCGATTGTTTTCACCAAGGCTACCAGCTGTATCCAGGGTCCGAACGACGACGTGATGTTGCCCAAGGGTTCGGTCAAGTCCGACTGGGAAGTCGAACTCGGCATCGTCATCGGCACCCGTGCGCGCTATGTGTCGCAGAAAGCGGCACTGGACCATGTGGCCGGTTATTGCACCATCAACGACGTCAGCGAGCGTGAATACCAGATCGAGCGCGGCGGCACCTGGGACAAGGGCAAGGGTTGCGACACGTTCGGCCCGATCGGCCCCTGGCTGGTGACGCGTGACGAGATCACCAACCCGCAGAAACTCGGGATGTGGCTGGACGTCAACGGCAAGCGCATGCAGACCGGCAGCACCAAGACCATGATCTTCAGCGTCGCCAAGCTGGTCAGCTACGTCAGCCAGTTCATGACGCTGGAGCCGGGTGATGTCATCACCACCGGCACGCCGCCCGGCGTGGGTCTGGGCATGAAGCCACCGGTGTACCTGAAGAAGGGCGATGTCATGACCCTGGGTATCGAAGGCCTGGGCGAGCAGCGCCAGACGGTGGTGCCGTTCAAGCTGTAAGCACGCATCTGTTGCCAGAAGTCATGGGCCCTGCGGGGCCCTTTTTCTTGAGCGTATCGGCCATCGGCTCCGGCGCGCCAACGGCAGATCACCGTGCGGGTTACTCCGGAGTGGCCTACCTTGTATAGACAAGATAAACTAAGCAGCTTGTTGGCATGGGAAATGCTAGCTTGAAAGCGGTTGCGGGTCGGACGGGGCGCCCATCAGGAGTCGCGCCTTCGGCTGGTCGCAGCAAGACCCATTCTGTGGATTTCGATTTTAATCAACCATCGAGGTATTTCGTCATGAAGAAAACTCTGCTCACCGCGTTGGCGCTTTCCCTGAGCGTGTCGCTGGCCCATGCGCAGGACACCAAGGTCCTGATCGGCATGTCCGGCTGGACCGGCTTCGCGCCGCTGACCCTGGCCAAGGAGGCAGGGTTGTTCAAGAAGCATGGCCTGGATGTCGAGATCAAGAAGATTCCGCAAAAGGACCGTCACCTGGCGATTGCCTCCGGTGACATCCAGTGCGCCGCCACTACGGTGGAGACCTGGGTGGTGTGGAACGCCAACGGCATCCCGACCACGCAGATCTTCCAATTGGACAAGAGTTATGGCGCCGACGGCATGGTGGTGAAACCCAACATCGCCAAGATCAGCGACCTCAAGGGCAAGACTGTTGCGGCCAGCGCGCCGGGCACAGCGCCGTACTTCACCCTGGCCTGGATGCTGAAGAAGAACGGCCTGAGCGTGAAGGATGTGACGGTCGTCAACCTCGAGCCACAGGCCGCGGCCAATGCCATGATCGCCGGCGTCTCCGGCATCGACGCCGCCATGACCTACGAGCCCTACCTGGGTGCCGTGCGCGAGAAGCCGGAAGCCGGCAAAATCATCGCCACCACGCTGGACTACCCGATGATCATGGATACCTTCGGCTGCACGCCCAAGTTCCTGGCCGAGAACCCCAAGGCAGCCAAGGCACTGGCCGATGGTTACTTTGACGCGCTCGCGATGATCAAGTCGGATCCGAAGAAGAGCTACGAGATCATGGGCGCCGATGTCAAGCAGACGGGCGAGAAGTTTGAGGCCAGCGCCAAGTACCTGCGCTGGCAGGACCGTGCCGCGAACCTGAAGTTCTTTGCCGGCGAACATGCCGAGTTCAGCAAGGAAGCCGCCGGCCTGCTGATGGAAGTGGGCATCATCAAATCCTTGCCCGACATGAGCAAGCTGGCCGATACGCGCTTCATCAAGTAAGCAGGACATGCGACCGTTGCAAGCGGTGCACCCCCGCACCCGTGTGGTGCTGGGGGTGAGTTTCTTCGTCCTGTTTTTCGCGCTCTGGTCGCTTGTCACGTTCGGCGGATTCGTGCCCAAGATTTTCCTGGCCGACCCGCTGACCATGGTGCGCTCGGGTTACGACCTGATGGTGAACCAGAACTTTGCCTACGACATCGGCATGACCGTCTGGCGCGTGCTTGGTGGTTTCGCCATTGCGTCCGTGCTGGCGATACCGCTGGGCGTGCTGATGGGCGCGTACAAGCCGATCGAGGCCTTCTTCGAGCCCTTCGTCAGCTTTGCCCGTTACCTGCCGGCATCGGCCTTCATTCCCTTGCTGATCCTGTGGGCCGGCATCGGTGAGGCGCAAAAGCTCAGCGTCATCTTCATCGGCAGCTTCTTCCAGCTGGTGTTGATGTTCGCCGTCAGCGTCGGCAACACCCGGCGCGATCTGGTCGAGGCGGCCTACACGCTGGGTGCTGCAGACCGTGGCGTCGTGACCCGCGTGCTGTTGCCCAGTGCGGCGCCGGAGATTGCGGAAACCTTGCGCATGGTGCTGGGTTGGGCCTGGACCTATGTCATCGTGGCCGAGTTGATTGGTGCCTCCAGTGGCATCGGGCACATGATCACCGACAGCCAGGCTTTGTTGGCCACCGACCAGATCATCTTCGGCATCATCGTCATCGGCCTGATCGGCCTGATCACGGATCTCGCGTTCAAGGCCTTGAACCGCAAATTGTTTCCATGGGCCCGGTTGTGATGACCGTAAACGCTGCGACATGACCATCCTGACCATTTCCCAGGTCTCCAAGACCTTTCCCGGCGCCAACGGCGGAACGACCGCTTTGCAGGCGACCGATCTGCAAGTGGCCGAGAACGACTTCATCACCATCCTGGGGCCCTCGGGCTGCGGCAAGAGCACCTTGCTGCGCATGGTGGCCGGGCTGGACGTGCCGACCACCGGGCAGATCCAGCTCGACGGCAAGCCGGTGACCGGCCCGGGCGCGGACCGGGGCATGGTGTTTCAGAGCTATACCTTGTTTCCCTGGCTCACGGTGCTGCAGAACGTGTCTTTCGGGCTGCGCGAAAAAGGACTGCCACTGGATGAGCAACAAGCGATCGCGCACGCCTTCATCGGCAAGGTCGGGCTCAAGGGGTTCGAGAACCACTTTCCCAAGCAGCTTTCGGGCGGCATGCAACAGCGTACGGCCCTGGCCCGCGCGCTGGCCAACGACCCGCGCATGCTGCTGATGGACGAGCCCTTCGGCGCGCTCGACCACCAGACGCGCGAATTGATGCAGGAGTTGCTGCTCGGTATCTGGGAGGCCGATCGCAAGACGGTGTTGTTTGTCACGCATGACATCGACGAAGCGGTGTTCATGGGTTCGCGCGTAATGGTCATGAGTACGCGGCCGGGGCGTATCAAGCTGGACCGGGAGGTGCCGCTGGCGCATCCGCGCCACTACAGCGTCAAGACCACGGCACCCTTCGTGGAACTCAAGGCCGAACTGACCGAGCAGGTACGCGCCGAGGTGTTGGCGGCGCAAGCTGCGATGGCCGCCATGGCCTGAACCCGTGGCTGGCCAAGCCAGCCGGGTGGCGCACCCGGGTTTACCCGAGGATTTCCTAGAAGCCCGGCTCTATTGAAGGGTCGGACCACGGAGATGGCCGCGTTCTGACGCAAAATAGCACGATCGTTCGTTTTATTCTGCCCAGATGTCCGTTTCACCGATTCACCGCAATCCGCAGTCGTCTGCTGACGACGAAGCGGTGCCGCGCGCTGCCGAGTCGCGCGGCTCGCTCAAGGGCCAGCAGACCAAGGCTGCCATCGTCGATGCGGCGCTTCAGATGGCCAGCCAGATGGGGCTGGAGGGCCTGAGCATCGGCGCCGTCGCGGCCATCATGCACATGAGCAAGTCCGGCGTTTTTGCCCACTTCGGTGCCCGCGAGGAGTTGCAGATCTCGGTGGTGCGCGAGTACCACCACCGCTTCGAGCAGGATGTGTTCTATCCCGCACTCACGAAGCCCGCCGGGCTGCCCCGCCTCGAGGCCATGTTTGCCAACTGGATGAAGCTGGTGGCGGTGGAGATCCAGTCGGGCTGCATTTACATCAGCGGTGCGGTGGCGTTCGACGACCGGCCCGGCCCGGTACGTGACACCCTGGCCGATTCGGTCAACACCTGGCTTGCCGCCGTGCGCCGCGCCGTGTTGCAGGCCAGTGCGCAAGGCCATCTGCGAGCGGACGTGGACTGCGAGCAGATGGTGTTCGAGATCCACGGACTCATCCTCGCCCTGCATTACGAGGCGCGTTTCCTCAACAAGCCCGGATCGATTGCGCGCGCGCAGGCCGGCTTCGCCCACATCATTGCCACCTACGGTCACGCCAGCGCGGCCCAGGGTGTCAGCAAGTCTCGACCTTCCCGCTGATATTCTTTTTTCCAGGAGCCGACCAACATGCCAACCTATACCCCTCCGCTGCGTGACATGCAGTTCGTCATGCACGAAGTGCTCAAAGTCACCGACGAGTTCAAGGCGATACCGCGCCATGCCGAGATCGATGCCGAGACCATCGACGCGGTACTCGAGCAGGCCGGCAAGTTTGCCGCCGAAGTGGCATTGCCGCTCAATATCAGTGGTGACCAGGAGGGCTGCACCATCGATCCGAAAACCCATGCGGTGACCGCGCCCAAGGGCTTCAAGGAGGCCTATGCGCAGTTTGTCGCCGGCGGCTGGCCGGGCCTGAGCTGCGATCCGGTTTTCGGTGGCCAGGGCCTGCCACTGGTGGTCAACCAGTGCCTTTATGAAATGCTCAATTCGACCAACCAGGCCTGGACCATGTACCCGGGTCTGACCCATGGTGCGTACGCCGCCGTGCACTCGTATGGCACCGACGCGCAGAAGCAGACTTATCTGCACAAGATGACCAGCGGCGAGTGGACCGGCACCATGTGCCTGACCGAGTCGCATTGCGGCACCGACCTGGGCCTGATGCGCACCAAGGCCGAGCCGCAGCCCGATGGCACCTACCGCATCACCGGCAACAAGATCTTCATCAGCGCCGGTGAACACGATCTGGCCGACAACATCGTGCACCTGGTGCTGGCGCGCATCACCGACGCACCGGCGGGCATCAAGGGCGTGAGCCTGTTCATCGTTCCCAAGTTCCATGCCAACCAGGACGGTTCGCTGGGCGAGCGCAATGGCATCTACTGTGGCGGCCTCGAACACAAGATGGGCATCCATGCCAATGCGACCTGCCAGATCGTGCTCGAGGGCGCGGTCGGCACGCTGGTGGGCGAACCCAACAAGGGCATGGCGGCGATGTTCGTCATGATGAATGCGGCCCGCCTGGGCGTGGGCAACCAGTCGCTGGGCCTGACCGAGGTGGCCTATCAGAACGCACTGGCCTATGCCAAGGACCGCATCCAGATGCGGTCGCTGTCCGGCGCCAAGGCCAAGGACAAGCCGGCCGACCCGATCATCGTGCACCCGGATGTGCGCAAGATGCTGCTTACCGCGCGGGCCTACGCCGAAGGCGGCCGTGCGCTGGCGATCTTCTGCTCGGTGCTGCTGGAAAAGGAACACTTCCATCCTGACGAGAAGGTGCGCAAGGACAGCGGCGAGATGCTCTCGCTGCTCACACCGGTGGTCAAGGCCTTCCTGACCGACAACGGCTGGGAAGCCACCTCCGCCTGCCAGCAGGTGTTCGGCGGCCACGGCTACATCAAGGAATGGGGCATGGAGCAGTTCGTGCGCGATGCCCGCATCAACATGATCTACGAGGGTACCAACACGATCCAGAGTCTGGACCTGCTGGGCCGCAAGGTCCTGGGCAATAACGGGGCCACTTTGAGGAAATTTGGCAAGCTGATTGCTGCGCTGGTGGAAGAGGAGGGCGTGAACGAGAAGATGGCCGAGTTCATCAACCCGATCGCCTACCTCGGCGACAAGATGACCAAACTTACCACCGAGATCGGCTTCAAGGGCTTTCAGAATCCGGATGAAGTCGGCGCTGCTGCGGTGGACTACCTGCGGGTTGCGGGTCACCTGGTGTTCGGTTATTTCTGGGCGCGCATGGCGCAGGTCGCGCTGCGCGAAATCGCGGCCGGCAACACCGATCCGTTCTACCAGGCCAAGCTGCAGACGGCACGTTTCTACTTTGCCAAGCTGTTCCCCGAGACCGCATCGCTGATGCTCACGGTGCGGGCCGGCGCGCGTAGCCTGATGGACACTGAAGCCGTGTTTGCCTGATATTTTTGCTGCCGATTTCTTGTTTTCGATTCATTCTTTTTGAGGGAACTTTCATGATCAAGCCAATTTTTACCGGCGCGCTGTTGTTGTTGTCGGCGGCCGGCGCCGCAATGGCGCAGATGAGCCCGGTGGGCACCTGGCACACCATCGACGACAAGACCCGGGAGATCAAGTCGGAAATTCAGATCGTCGATAGCGGCGGCATGCTAAGCGGCAAGGTGACCAAGCTGCTGCGCAAGGAAGCCAAGCAGGATGCGGTGTGTGACGAATGCACCGATGAGCGCAAGGGCAAGCCGATGCTGGGCCTGGAGATCGTCCGCGGCGCCAAGAAGGCCGACGGCAAGGACATCTGGGAAGACGGCAAGATTCTCGACCCCGAGAACGGCAAGACCTACGGCCTGCGCATGACGCCGATCGAAGGCGGCAAGAAGCTCGAGGTCCGCGGCTCCATCGGTCCTTTCGGCCGTACCCAGACCTGGGTGAGGGTTCCCTGACATCGGTGTATTGCGCCCGGTTCGCCGGGTGTGCCCCGCGTGGTTCACGCGCGAACAGAAAGAGATTCCATGTCCCGTTTTCAAGTCAAGCAAGTCGCCGTACTGGGCGCTGGTGTCATGGGTGCGCAGATCGCGGCGCATCTGGTCAATGTCCGAGTGCCGGTGATCCTGTTCGATCTGCCGGCCAACGAAGGCCCGAAGAACGGCATCGTCAGCCGGGCCGTTGACAGTCTGAAAAAGCTCAAACCGGCGCCGTTGGGGCTGGCCGACGAGGCCTCCCTGATCCGGCAAGCCAATTACGAAGAGCACCTCGACCTGCTGCAGGAGTGCGATCTGGTGATCGAGGCGATTGCCGAGCGCATGGACTGGAAACTCGATCTGTACCAGAAGATCGCGCCGCATCTCGCACCCCACGCGATCGTGGCCTCGAACACATCTGGCCTGTCGATCACCAAACTCAGCGAAGCGCTGCCCGATGCGATCAAGCCGCGCTTTTGCGGCATCCACTTCTTCAACCCGCCGCGCTACATGGCGCTGGTCGAACTGATCAACACCCCGACCACTGAAGCCCAGGTGCTGGATGATCTTGAGGCCTTCGTCACCAGCGGACTGGGCAAGGGTGTGGTGCGTGCCCACGACACGCCCAACTTCATCGCCAACCGCATCGGCATTGCCGGCATGCTGGTGACGATGAAGCAGGTCGAAAACTTCGGCCTCACGTACGACGTGGTCGACGACCTGACCGGCAAGAAGCTCGGCCGCGCCAGCTCGGGCACCTTCCGCACTGCCGACGTGGTGGGCCTGGACACCATGGCCCACGTGATCAAGACCTTGCAGGACAACCTGAGTCTGGAGACCGACCCGTTTTATGGCGACTTCGGCACGCCACAGGTGCTGGTCGATTTGCTGGCCAAGGGCAATCTGGGCCAGAAGACCAGTGCCGGCTTCTACAAGAAGGTCGGGCGCGACATTCTGCGTTATGACGGCGCCGCCGCTGACGGCAAGGGCGACTATGTGCCTGCGGGTGGCAAGGCCGACGAGGTGGTGGGCCGCATGCTCAAGAAGCCAGCCGGACAGCGGCTGAAACTGCTGCGCGACGCCGAAGGCGCGGAGCCGCGTTTCCTGTGGGCCATCATGCGCGACCAGTTCCACTACGCAGCGCTGCACCTGAAGGACGTTGCCGAATCGGCGCGCGACATCGATCTGGCGATGCGTTGGGGTTTTGGCTTCAAGCAAGGTCCGTTCGAGTTGTGGCAGGAGGCTGGCTGGCTCGACGTGGCCGCGATGATCCGCCAGGACATCGATGCCGGCAAGTCGATGTGCAAGACGCCTTTGCCCGAGTGGGTCTTCAAGGGGCCGGTCGCGGACGCCGGCGGCGTGCACGCTGCGCGCGGCTCCTGGAGCGCATCGGCCGAACGCTTTGTGCCGCGGCGCGAGCTGCCGGTTTATGCGCGCCAGCATTTCCGCGAGGACGTGCTCGGTGCCAGCACGGTGGCGGCGCAAACGGCCGGTACCACGGTGTTCGAAGACGACGCGATCCGTCTGTGGACGCTGGACCAACCGGTCTTGATCGCCTCGATCAAGACCAAGATGCACGCCATCAGCCCGGCCGTCGCCGAAGGCCTGATGCAGGCGGTTGACCTGGCCGAACAGAGCTACGAAGCCCTGGTGATCTGGTCGCCGGACGAGATGTTCTCGGTCGGCGCCGACCTGCAGGCGATGTTGCCGGCCTTCATGCTGTCCGGCATCTCGGCCATCGACGGCGCCGAGCATGAGTTGCAAAAGACGATGCTGCGCCTGCGTTACGCCAGCGTGCCGGTGATTTCGGCGATCCGCGGCCTCGCCCTTGGCGGTGGCTGCGAGATTGCGGTCTACAGCGCCAGACGTGTCGCGGCGATGGAAAGCTACATCGGTCTGGTCGAGGTCGGTGTTGGCCTGGTGCCCGGCGCCGGTGGCCTGACCTATATCGCCCGGCGCGCCGCCGAGCATGTGGCCACATCGACGAACAAGGACTTGCTGCCGTTTCTGACCGGAGCGTTCACCGCCGCCGCCATGGCCAAGGTCGGTACCAGCGCGCTGGAGTCGCGCCAGCTGGGCTATTTGCTGGACCACGATGTGATCGTGCCGCACAAGGACGAACTGCTGCATGTGGCGATGGCCCAGGGCCGCGCGATGGCGCAGTCGGGTTACCGCGCGCCACTGCGCCGTCCGATTCCGGTGGCCGGCCGCAATGGTGTCGCCACCATCAAGGGTTCGCTGGTCAATATGCGTGACGGTGGCTTCATCAGCGAACACGACTTCCATATCGCAGGCCTGATTGCCAACGTGGTGTGTGGCGGCGACGTGGACGCCGGCACCCTGGTCACCGAGGAATACCTGATGGCGCTCGAGCGCAAGGCCTTCTGTGCGCTGGTGGTTCACCCCAAGACCCAGGAGCGCATCATGGGCATGATGTCCACCGGCAAGCCGGTGCGCAACTGACCCGAGCCCACCGCCACCTACCGTCCATACCCCAGCAGCGCGCCGCAAGCGACCTGCCAAAGGAACACCATGAAACAGATCCAGAATGCCTATATCGTCGCCGCCACCCGAACCCCGATCGGGCGTTCGCACCGCGGTTTCTTTCGCAACATGCGCCCGGACGACCTGCTGGTCAAGGCCATTCAGGCCGCTCTGGCCCAGGTCCCGACCCTTGATCCGCAGGCGATCGAGGACCTGATCTGCGGCTGTGCCATCCCCGAGGGTGCGCAAGGCCTGAACGTGGCGCGCATCGGCGCCGTGCTCGCCGGATTGCCACACAGTGTGGGCGGCATCACGGTGAATCGCTTCTGCGCCTCGGGCCTGAGCGCGATCCAGATGGCGGCCGACCGCATCCGTGTCGGCGAGGCCGACGTGATGATGGCCGCGGGCACCGAGAGCATGAGCATGGTGCCGATGATGGGCAACGCGCCGTCGTTGTCGCCGTCCATGTTCGACCACGACGAGAACATCGGCATTGCCTACGGCATGGGATTGACGGCCGAAAAAGTCGCCAACCAGTGGAAGGTGTCGCGCCAGGCGCAGGACGCGTTTGCCGTGGAGTCGCACCAGCGCGCCGTCGCCGCCATGAAGGCCGGCCATTTCAGCGACGAGATCACGCCGATCGAGATCACAGAGCGCACGCCGGATCTGGACACCGGCGAAGTGGCAATCAAGACGCGTACCGTGTCGCTGGACGAAGGCGCACGCCCGGACACCTCGCTCGAAGGCCTGGCCCGACTCAAGGCGGTGTTCGCCGCGCGCGGATCGGTGACCGCCGGCAACAGTTCGCAGACCTCGGACGGCGCCGGCGCCTTGCTGCTGGCCAGCGAGAAGGCGATCAAGCAGTTCGGCCTGACCCCGCTGGCGCGTTTTGTCAGTTTTGCCAGCAAGGGCGTACCGCCGCACATCATGGGCATCGGCCCGATCGAGGCGATTCCGGCGGCCTTGCGCAGCGCCGGGTTGAAGCAGGACGACATCGACTGGTTCGAACTCAACGAGGCGTTTGCCGCGCAATCGCTGGCCGTCATCAACACCCTGGGGTTGGACCCGTCCAAGGTCAATCCGCTGGGTGGTGCCATTGCGCTGGGCCACCCGCTGGGCGCAACCGGCGCCATCCGCGCGGCCACGGTGATCCATGGCCTGCGTCGTACCCAGAAGCGCTACGGCATGGTCACGATGTGCGTGGGTATGGGGCAGGGCGCGGCAGGAATCTTCGAGCGGGTCTGACCCGTGGCGCAGCATCGGTGATTTGCTGGCCACCAGCCACCAGATGGTGTACTACAAGCAACAGGAAGGCAGGCACACCATTACCGATTCTGCGCAAAGGCCTGCGGTAGCGCTGGTCATCGGTGCTGGCGACGCCACCGGTGGTGCGGTCGCACGGCGCTTCGCGCGCGAAGGCCTGACGGTCTGCGCCACGCGCCGCCAGGCCGACAAACTCGAACCCTTGCTGGCGCAGATTCGGCAGGACGGCGGCGTGGCCCATGGTTTCGGAACGGACGCGCGCAACGAGGACGCGGTGGTGGCGCTGATCGAGCAGATCGAGTCAACGATTGGCGCCATTGAGGTGCTGGTGTTCAACATCGGCGCCAATGCGCCCAGCAGCATCCTGCAGGAGACGAGTCGGCGCTACACCAAGATATGGGAGATGGCCTGTCTGTCGGGATTCCTCAATGGTCGGGAGGTTGCCAAACGCATGGTGGCACGCGATGGTGCAGGGCACAAGGGCACAATCATCTTCACCGGCGCCACCGCGTCCTTGCGCGGTTCGGCCCATTTCGCCGCGTTTGCCGGTGCCAAGCATGCCTTGCGGGCATTGGCCCAGAGCATGGCGCGTGAACTCGGTCCCATGGGTGTGCATGTCGCCCATGTGGTGATCGACGGTGCCATCGACACGGCCTTCATCCGTGACAATTTTCCGCAGCGTTATGCGCTGAAGTCGCAAGACGGTATCCTGAACCCGGACCATATCGCCGACCAGTACTGGATGCTGCACCGCCAGCCACGCGATGCCTGGACTCACGAATTCGACCTGCGACCCTGGATGGAGTCGTTCTGACCCCGCCGATTCGCCGGCGTCCACCAACTGAAAGGAAATCCCATGAGCAAGACCGTTGAATTCCTGTTCGACTTCGGCAGCCCGGCCGCCTACTTGGCCTGGACCCAGTTGCCCCGACTCGCGTCGGACACCGGCGCTGCCGTCGATGCACAGCCGATGCTGCTGGGCGGCGTGTTCCAGGCCACCGGCAACCGCGCGCCGATCACGGTGCCGCTCAAGGGCAGCTATCTGTTCAAGGACCTGAACCGTTTCGCCCGCAGCTACGGCGTGCCGCTGGTGATGAACCCGCATTTCCCGATCAACACCATCACGCTGATGCGCATCGACGTGGGCATGCGCGACGCCGGCCACGCGCAGTTGCAGGCCTATCGCGACGCGGTGTTTCGCGCGATCTGGGTCGAGCAGCGCAACATGGGCGATGCCGACACGGTGGCCGAAGTGCTCACGACAGCCGGACTGGACGCGCCGGCCCTGTTGGCCATGGCGGCCGATCCGCTGGTGAAGGAGGCGCTCAAGACCCGCACCCAGCAGGCGGTGGAGCGTGGTGTATTTGGCGCACCTACTTTTTTTGTCGGCGACGAGATGTTCTGGGGCCAGGACCGGCTCGACTTCGTGCGCGCGGCTTTGACTAATTGATGAACCAGGAGCATTTTTGATGAGCGACATATTGACCGACGTGACCGATGGCGTGATGACCATCACCTTCAACCGTCCCGACAAAAAGAACTCGATCACCGCGGCGATGTACGCCACCATGGCCGACGCCCTGGTCCAGGCCAAGGAGCAGGACGCCATTCGCGTGGTGGTGTTCCAGGGCCACGAGATGATTTTCTCGGCCGGCAACGACATTGCCGACTTTCTCGACCGGCCGCCGACGACGGCAGAGTCGCCGGTCTATCGCTTCCTGTTCGGCATTTCCTCGTTTCCCAAACCCTTGATCGCGGCGGTCTGCGGCCCGGCCGTGGGTATCGGCACGACTATGCTGATGCATTGCGATCTGGTCTATGCCGGTGACAACGCGGCGTTTTCAATGCCCTTCGTCAACCTCGGCCTGTGCCCGGAGGCGGCATCGAGTCTGCTGGTGCCCCAGATGCTGGGTTACCACCGGGCCGCCGAAGCCCTGTTGCTTGGCGAACCCTTTATGGCCGAGGCGGCGCTGGAGGTGGGGCTGGTCAATCGCATCGTACCCCCGACCGAGGCCAGCAACCTGGCGCAGGCGCAAGCACGCAAACTGGCGGCCAAGCCTATCAGCGCGCTGATAGAGACCAAGCGGCTAATGAAAAAAGGCCAGGCGCAACTGGTGCTGCAACAGATGACCGAGGAGGGCGCCAGCTTCGCGCGCATGCTGGGCGAGCCGGCGGCACGGGAGGCTTTCACCGCCTTCATGGAAAAACGCCGGCCCGACTTCTCGCGCATCTGACCCTTTCAGTCTGACCCTTTCAACTTCACGCAGGAGACCCTATGAGCACCCTCGCAGGCAAGACACTTTTCATCACCGGCGCCTCGCGCGGCATTGGCCTGGCCATTGCCAAACGCGCCGCAGCAGACGGCGCCAACATCGTGGTGGCGGCCAAGACCACCGAAGCCAATCCCAAACTCCCGGGCACGATCTACAGCGCCGCGGCGGAGATCGAAGCGGCCGGCGGCAAGGCCCTGGCGCTGCAGGTCGACATCCGCGACGAGGATTCGGTGCGCGCTGCGGTGGCCAAGGCGGTCGAGACGTTCGGCGGCATCGACATCCTGGTCAACAATGCCAGCGCGATCAACCTGACCGGCACCGAAACCACGCCGATGAAGCGCTTTGACCTGATGCACGGCGTCAACGCGCGTGGCACCTACCTGTGCACCATGGTCTGTCTGGCCGAGCTGCGCAAGTCAGCCGAACAGCGGCGCAACCCGCATGTGTTGACGATGTCGCCACCACTGTCCATGCGTACCCACTGGTTCGAGAACCACCCCGCCTACAGCATGGCCAAATACGGCATGAGCATGTGCACGCTGGGGCACGCCGGCGAGTTCCTGAAATACGGCATTGGCGTGAACAGCCTGTGGCCGCGCACCGCGATCGCGACCGCCGCACTGCAGATGATTCCCGGCATCGACCTTGCCCGTTGCCGTAAGCCCGAGATCCTGGCCGATGCCGCCTATCTGGTGCTGACCAGCGAGAGCAGCCAGACCGGCAACTTTTACATCGACGACACCGTGCTCGCCAGCCATGGCATCACCGATCTGGAGCCGTATTCGGTGACACCGGGAACGATCGACTTCATCCCCGACTTCTTTGTCGATTGAGCGTGCTCGCTTTGCCGTAGACTGCAAGATTGTCCAAGGCACTGCCATGGTCTTTAACGCCAAGGGAGTGTGTGCCGATGCGCCTGGGTTCGCCTGAAGAATTGCTCGAAGCCCATCAGGGGATGTTGATCGACGGGCTCACCAATGTATTTGGTGCGTTCGACCAGGACATGTTGCGCCACGTATTGCCGCAAGTCGAGTGGATCGAGCTCGGTGGTGGCGACACGCTGTTCCGCCAGGACGACCACGACGAGAGCCTGTTTTTTGTCGTCAGCGGCCGACTGCGCGCATCCAGCGTGGATGCATCGGGACAACGCAAGGTGCTCGGCGAAATCGCACGCGGCGAGACGGTTGGCGAGATGGCGTTTTTCACCGGAGAGCCACGCACCGCAACGGTGGTCGCAATTCGCGACAGCGTGCTGGCGCGATTCTCCAACAAGGTGTTCCGGGAGTTGTTGCTGGCCTACCCGCTGGTGTCGCTGAACATGACGCGCCAGGTGATCGAGCGTTTCAAACGCGTCAACGCCGGACGCCAGCCGGTGGTCAAACCGGTGATCATCGGCGTGCTGGGCATCACCCGCAACATTGACGTTGCCGCGTTTGCTCAGAAGCTGGCGCTGCAGCTGCAGACCCATGGCAAGACGGCCGTCGTGGATTCGCCGCGCATGGACGAACTGGTCGGCGAGCCCGGCGCCGCGCAGGCGGCGCGCACGGATTTCGAACGCTCGCGCATGGTGACGGTACGCCTGGACAAGATCGAAGCACAACATGACTTCGTTGTGTTCGTGGCAGACGCACAGCGCAGCGAATGGACGCAGCGCTGTATTCGCCACTGCGACGAGCTGCTGCTGGTGGCCGACGCTGACCAGCCACCGGTGCTGCATCCGAACGAGGCCGAGCTGCATGCACAGGACGACGGAGATGATGCGCGGGTCGTGCTGGTTTTGCTGCATCCGGATGGTCGCCGCACGCCGACGGATACCGGCCGCTGGCTGCAAGGCCGCCAGCTGTCGGACCATTGCCATGTGCGCCGGGGCGAGGCGCGGGACTGGCAGCGTCTGGGGCGGGTGGTCAGCCGCAACACCGTCGGCCTGGTGCTCTCGGGTGGCGGCGCGCGCGGCTTTGCGCACCTGGGTGTGATGCGGGCGATGGAAGAGGTGGGCATCGGTTTCGATCGGGTGGCGGGCACCAGCATTGGCGCGGTCATGGCGGCGTATGCGGCGATGGATATTCCGGCGCTGGAAATGATCCAGGCGGCGCGCAAGGCGTTTCGGGAAAGTCCCACCGGCGACTACAACCTGATTCCGCTGCTGTCGCTGATCAGCGGTAACCGCCTGCGGCGCATCATCGATTCGGCGGTAGTGGACAGCCGGGGCCAGCATATCGACATCGAGGACCTGTGGAAGGGCTACTTCTGCATCACCAGCAACTATTCGGCGGCACGCGAGGCGGTGCAGACCCGTGGACAGCTGGCCCGGTCGATTCGCGCCAGTGTGTCCATCCCCGGTGCACTGCCACCGGTCATGCTCAATGGTGAACTGCATATCGACGGCGGCACCTTTAACAACTTCCCGACCGACGTGATGGTGCGCCATGGCGCTGCCCGCATCATCGGCGTCGACCTGTTGCGCGAGCGTGGCCATTGCTACGACATCGCCGATGTGCCCGGCCCGCTGGAGTTGATCCGCGACAAGCTGCGCGGCCGTGGCCGCAAATACCGTCTACCGTCGCTGACGTCCTTGCTGCTCAATACCAGCATGATGTACAGCTACGCCCGCCAACAGGAATCGCAATCCCTGGTGGACCTGCACTTTGCGCCGGCCGTGTCCAAGTTCGGCATGCTGGAGTGGTCGCAATTCGACCGCATCGTCGATGCCGGATATCGCCATGCTGTCGCACAATTGGAGCAAGACGGGGAGGCAGCGATTGCCCCGTTTCGAGACACATGAACGCGGTCGCCCGGCGCACGGGATGTGCGCCGGACGGATCAAGCCAGGAGAGAACATGGGATACGCATCGGTATTCAGGCCCGGCCTGTTTGAAGGTCGACTTGTCGTGGTCACCGGGGGTGGCTCCGGCATAGGGCGCTGCACTGCGCATGAGCTGGCTGCGCTCGGCGCCCGGGTGGTACTGATCGGTCGCAAGCCCGACAAGCTGCAGGCGGCGTGCACCGAAATCGCCCAGGATGGCGGACAGGCCGAGTTCCATGTCTGCGATATCCGGCAGGAGGACGCGGTGCGCCAGACGGTGGCTGGCATCGTTGCCAGCCATGGGCGCATCGATGGCCTGGTGAACAACGCGGGCGGTCAATACATCACACCGCTCGAGGGTATCTCGGCCAAAGGCTGGCAGGCGGTGATCGATACCAACCTCACCGGCGGCTTCCTGATGGCGCGCGAGTGTTTTCTGCAGTCCATGCAGCGCACGGGCGGCGCCATCGTCAACATCGTGGCCGACATCTGGGGTTCGATGCCCGGCATGGCGCACAGTGGTGCAGCCCGCGCCGGCATGGTCAGCCTGACGGAGACCGCGGCCGTCGAATGGGCGCCCAGCGGCGTTCGGGTGAACGCGGTGGCGCCGGGTTATATCGCGTCCAGCGGTATGGACCACTATCCGCCCGAACATGGACCACGGCTGCGCGCGATGGCCGCGACGGTGCCGCTGGGGCGCTTCGGCAACGAGGCCGAGACCGCCGCGGGCATCGTGTTTCTGCTCAGCCCTGCGGCATCGTTCATCAGTGGCACCACTCTGCGCATCGACGGCGCTCGCCCGCAGGCCCGCATGGGCTGGGAGTTGCGCCACGCTGACGCGCAAGGCGATGCGACGCCCGATGCGGTCCGGCCATTCGACGGCTATCACCGCGCGGTCACGCCGCGCCTGTTCCAGCGCTGACCGGAGCGCGCCTCCCCTGATAAAGACAAGATCATGCAATATACCCACGAACACCTGGAAATCCAGAACACCCTCAAGCGCTTCATCGACGCCGAGATCAATCCGCATGTCGACGAATGGGAAGCGGCCGAGATGTTTCCGGCGCACGAGGTTTTCAAGAAGCTCGGCGACCTGGGCCTGCTCGGCCTGACCAAGCCAGAGGAATTCGGCGGCGCCGGGCTGGACTATTCGTATGCGATGGCGATGGCTGAAGCCCTGGGGCATATCGACTGCGGCGGTATTCCGATGGCCATCGGCGTGCAGACCGACATGTGCACGCCGGCGCTGGCGCGTTTTGGCAGCGACGAATTGCGCCGGCAGTTCCTGGCGCCGGCCATTGCCGGCGACATGGTGGGCTGTATCGGCGTCAGTGAGCCCGGCGCGGGCAGCGACGTGGCGTCGATCAAGAGCCATGCGCGCAAGGACGGCGACGACTATGTCATCACCGGCCAGAAGATGTGGATCACCAACAGCCTGCAGGCCGACTGGATGTGCATGCTGGTGAATACCGGCGAGGGCCCGCAACACAAGAACAAGTCGCTGGTCATGGTGCCGATGGACAGCCCGGGCATCGTGAAGGCGGCCAAGATTCGCAAGATCGGCATGCATTCCAGCGACACCGGCCTGATCCACTTCGACGAAGTGCGGGTGCCGCAGCGTTACCGCATTGGCGCCGAAGGTCAGGGCTTCATCTACCAGATGATGCAGTTCCAGGAAGAGCGGCTGTGGGCCGCGGCCAGTTGCCTGCAGAGCCTGACCAACTGCATTGGCTGGACCATAGCATGGGCGCAGGAGCGCAAGTTGTTTGGCAGCACGCTGGCAGACCAGCAGTGGGTGCAGTTCAAGCTGGCCGAGATGAAGACCGAACTCGAGAGCCTGCGCGCCTTGACCTATCGTGCTTGCGAGTTGTATGTGCAGGGCCAGGACGTGACCGAGCTGGCATCGATGGCCAAACTCAAGGCCGGTCGACTCAACCGTATCATTCCGGACGGATGCCTGCAGTTCTGGGGGGGCATGGGCTTCACGCTCGAGAACAAGGTCTCGCGCATGTACCGCGATGGGCGTCTGGGCTCGATTGGTGGTGGCGCCGACGAGGTGATGCTGGGCATCCTGGCCAAGATCATGGGCACGGCGAAGAAGCCCCCACGGGGTTGAGACCAACGGTTCCATCGAAGGAGGTCCATTTGAGCGCAAGTCAGCATTCCGGTCCGAACTCGGGTTTCGATCCCGAAGAGGAGCGCAACGACATCGAGACCCTGTCCTTTCTGGTGGCGCGTTTCGCCGCCAAGGAGATCGCCCCCCACGTGGGCGAATGGGACCGTGCCGGCGAATTTCCGCGCAGTTTGTACAAGCGCGCGGCGCAGATCGGACTGCTCGGTCTGGGATACCCGGAAGACCTGGGCGGCACGCCGGCGTCGCAACGCATGCGCAACGCACTGAGCTATTCGATGGCGCGCCACGGCGCCAGTGGTGGTGTGTTCGCCGGCCTGCTCTCGCACAACATCGGCCTGCCGCCGATCGTGCGCCATGGTTCAAAGGAACTGCAGCACGAGATCATTCCCCCGGTGCTGCAGGGCGAGAAAATCGCCGCGCTGGCGATCACCGAGCCCGGTGGAGGCTCGGACGTGGCGGCGATCCGCACCAGCGCGCGACGCGAGGGTGATTTTTTTGTCGTGAACGGCGAGAAGACCTTCATCACCTCGGGCATGCGGGCCGACTACCTGACGGTTGCCGTGCGCACCGATGACGGCGCGGCATTTCCGGGCGATGCCGATGACGCGCGCGGCGCGCAGCCGGTGCGCGGCTCCCACGGCATCTCCTTGCTGGTGGTGCCCGGCGACAGCGAAGGGCTGACCCGTTCACCGCTGCAAAAGATGGGCTGGCATTGCTCCGACACCGCGCAACTGCACCTCGACAACGTGCGCGTGCCAGCCCGTTACCTGATCGGCGATCCGGGTGCTGGCTTCAAGATGATCATGGGCAACTTCAACGGCGAACGCCTGGCCATGGCGGTGGCAGCGCTCGGTTTTGCCCAGGCCTGTTTTGATGAGGCGCTCGACTGGGCGCGCCAGCGCAAGACCTTTGGCCAGGCGCTGGTGGCCCATCAGGTGATCCGGCACAAGCTGGTCGACATGCAGATGCGGCTGCACTCGACCCAGGCATGGATCGACAGCCTGTCGGAGGCCGCCGATGCCGGTGCCGAGCGTGCGGGCGGCGACGCGGCGGCGCAATGGGTGGCGCAGGTCTGCCTGCTCAAGAACCATGCGACGCAGACCATGCAGTTCTGTGCCGACCAGGCGGTGCAGATCCTCGGTGGCATGGGTTACATGCAAGGCTGCCGCAGCGAGCGCATCTACCGCGAGGTCAAGGTGATGATGATTGGCGGCGGCGCCGAAGAGGTGATGAAGGATCTGGCGGCGCGCCAGCTTGGCCTATGAGCCGCCGGGCCGCCCCAAGGCGAATCCCGCAGTGCGCAGCACGCAGGGTAGTCCAGTGAGCCGCCGGGCCGCCCCAAGGCGAATCCCGCAGTGCGCAGCACGCAGGGTAGTCCAGTGAGCCGCCGGGCCGCCCCAAGGCGAATCCCGCAGTGCGCAGCACGCAGGGTAGTCTTGTGACCGACGCTGTGAACAAACGTGCCGCCGCCCCGGGTCCAGTGGTGTTCGAGCCGGAGTTCGTCGCCGGCCTGAAGAAGATCTTCGAGGAAATGATCGTCTTCAACCAGGTGCTGGGGTTGAAGATCATGGCGCTGGAGCCTGAGTTGGTGACCGCCCGCATCGAGATGCGCCACGACCTGGTCGGGCATTTCGCCTACAACCGTCTGCATGGCGGCGTCATCAGCGCTGGCCTGGACGCCATGGGCGGACTGGCTGTGATGGCCGCCATCGGCGCGCGCCACATGGATGAGAGCCCCGATGTGCGGCTGCAGCGGTTTGCAAAACTCGGCACCATCGACCTGCGCGTCGACTACCTGCGCCCGGGCATCGGCGAGCACTTCGACCTGAGCGCCACCGTGATGCGGCTGGGCTCGCGGGTTGCGTCCACGCGCATGGAGTTCAAGGGGCCGGACGGAAAGCTGCTGTCAACCGGCTCGGGCGTTTACATCATGTCGTGACAGTGTGCGGGGCGCGGCAAGGCAAGACGTCCCGCGCACAAAAAAAGGCCACCCGAGGGTGGCCTTCTTCACGTCTGTGGGAACTGAATCAGTTGAAATATTCCGACACGGCCTTCCAGCGGCCATCAGTGATCTGCGACAGGCGTGACGCGTCGCTGCCCAGTCGCTTGGTCGGCGAGAAGGTCGCCTGTGCGCTGCCAAACATGTCGGGCGGGATCACCATCGTGTCCATCACCTTGATGAAGCTTTCGGTGCTCAAGCCGGCACCGGCCTTGCCTGCTGCCTTGGCGAAGGTGTCGATGATGTTGTAGCCATAGACCGAGAACACTGTGGGCTCCTCGTTGAACTTGGTCTGGTACTTGGTAGCCCAGAAACGGATCGGTTGCGAGGAAGAGTCGGTGTAGGGATTCTGCACCGTGTTGGTGGCGTACAGGCCGTTCATGGCTGGGCCACCGAGCTTGTGAATCAGGTCGGTGTAGGCTGCACTGGATCCCAGGAAGATCGGGTTGTAGCCGAGCTTGCGCGCAGTTCCGATGCCGCCGATGGTCTCGCGGATGATGGTGCCCAGCACGACCATGTCGCATCCCGAGGCCTGCATTTTCTGCACCTGCGACGAGAAGTCGGTGGCGCCACGCTTGTAGGTGGTCTCTTCGGCAAAAGTCATGTTTATGGTCTTCAACCCGGCCTCTGCGCCGCGCTTGACTTCCAGCCCGAACTCATCGTCCTGGTACATCGTGCAGACCTTCTTCGCACCTTTCTCCTTCACGAGCTTGGGCACTGCGTTGCGCATCTGGTCAAAATAGGTCGCGGCGAACGAGTACTTGAGCTTGTGGAAGGGCTCGTACATCTCGCGCGCGGCGGTGATCGGGAAGAAGTTGATGACATTCTTGTCGAACTGCACCGGCATTGCGGCCAGGTTCTGCGCGGTGCCGATGTGGCCGACCATCATGAAGATCTTGTCCTGGTTGACCAGTTTCTGCGCCGCCAGCACGGCCTTCTTCGGGTCGTAGGCCGAGTCTTCGACGATCAGCTTGAGTTTGCGGCCATTGATGCCGCCCTGCTCGTTGATCTCGTCGACGCGCAGCATCATTCCCAGTCGGGATTGCTTGCCGAAGCCGGCGATCGGACCGGATAGATCCTGGATCGAGCCAAGCAGGATTTCGTCCTTCGAGACACCTTGCGATGTCTTCTGGGCGTTGGCCCCGAATGCGGCCAGCGCGAGCGCGGCCAAAACGGCGGTAGTCTTCAGTTTCATGGTGAGTCTCCTTTCGTGGTTAACCATACATGGCCTCGATCTGAGGCTGGTATTTCTTTTCCACCAGTTTGCGTTTGAGCTTCATGGTGGGCGTGAGTTCCTCGTCCTCGGCGCTGAGCTGGGTGTCGAGCAGGAAGAATTTCTTGATCTGTTCGACCCGGGCAAACTTCTTGTTGACCCGGTCGATCTCCTGCTGGATCAGATTTTGCACCGCCTCGGTCTTGGTCAGACTGGCATAGTTGCTGAAGGGTACGTCGCTGTCCTGCGCAAATTTTTCGACATTGTCCTGGTCGATCATGATGATCGCTGTCAAGTAAGGCCGCTTGTCGCCGATCACCACCGCGTCGGTGATGTAGGGCGAAAACTTCAGGTCGTTCTCCAGCTCACTAGGCGTGACGTTCTTGCCACCGGCGGTGATGATGATGTCCTTCATCCGGTCGGTGATGGTGAAATAGCCCTCCTCGTCCATCCGGCCGACGTCGCCGGTGTGCATCCAGCCATCCTTGTCGATGGTCTCGGCGGTCTTCTCCGGCTGGTTCAGGTAGCCGGCAAAGACGTTCTTGCCGCGCACCAGGATTTCGCCGGTGGCCGGGTCGATTTTCATCTCGTTGAACGCGGCCGCAGGGCCGATGCTGCCCGGCTTCATGCGGCTGGCCGGAACGCCGCTCGAGCCCCCGCAGGTCTCGGTCATGCCCCATACCTCGAGCATGGGCACACCCAATGCCAGGTACCAGCGGATCAGGTCGGCCGAGATCGGCGCCGCGCCAGTGAACAGCACCCGCGAGCGGTGGATGCCGATCATTTTGCGCACATTGTTCAGTGCCAGCCAGCCAGCCACGCGGTATTGCAGCTTGAGCCAGACACTGACGGATTGTTGGGCCAACACCTTGTCGGCTATCTGCGTGCCCACGCCAATGCCCCAGCCATAAACCAGCTGCTGCAGCCAGCCGGCTTCCTTGAGCGCGATCAGCACGCCGGAGTAAAACTTCTCCCAGACCCGTGGCACGGCGACGAATACCGTGGGCGCGATCTCGCGCACGTTCTCGGGGATGGTCTCCGGGTTTTCGACAAAATTGAGTTTGGCGCCGGTATACAAGGCGTGGTATTCGCCGCCCATGCGCTCGGCAATATGGCACAGCGGCAGGAAACACATGCGCTCGTCGCTTTCATCCTGCTGGACCAGCGAACTGTAACCGCGCATCGTATAGACCAGCCCGCCGTGCAGATGCATCGCGCCCTTGGACTTGCCGGTTGTTCCCGAGGTATAGACCAGAATCGCAAGATCCTCGGGTTTGACCGCATTCGAGCGTTGCATCAGTTCGTCCGGATGCGCGGTGTTGTACTTGCGCCCCATTTCGCGCAGGTCGTCCAAGCCGATCACGTCAGGATCGTCCAGGTGGCGAAGGCCCTCCATGTCCAGCACGACGATCTTGCGCAGCAATGGCAATTGCGCGCGTACTTCCAGCGCCTTGTCGAGTTGCTCGTCGTCCTCGACGAAGAGAATCGTGGTGCGTGAGTCTTCACACAGGTAGTGCACCTGGCTCGGCGCATCGGTCGGATAGATGCCGTTGGAGACGCCGCCGGCGCACAGGATGGACAGGTCGGCGATCACCCACTCGACCACCGTGTTGGACAGGATGGCTGCCGTCTCCTGAGGTTTGAACTCGAGCGCCATCAGGCCACCAGCAATCTCGCGAACCGCGGTGGCGGTCTCGTTCCAGGTCAGGCTGCGCCATATTCCCAGATGTTTCTGCCGCATCCAGACGGTGGGGCCGCGCTTTTGCACTGCATTCCAGAAAACCTGCGGAATGGTCTCGCCAGCAACCGCGATTCCCGAGCTCGGCTTAATATGGCTGAGGTCCCAGATCTGATTCATGGCGAAATGGCCCCCCTGCGTCGGGCACCCGTGTCCAGGCATGGCCCGGCGGCGCTCATCCGTTCCTTTGTCACGTCATCATCTCCAGTTCTTCTTCTTCTTCCAGCGCCGCTCCGCCCGCTGGCCTTCTTCCTTCATGCCGAGGTAGAACTCCTTGATGTCGTCCTTCTCACGCAGCCGGGCGCAGGTGTCTTCCATCACGATGCGGCCGTTTTCGAGCACGTAACCGTAGTCCGCCGCGTTCAGCGCCATGTTTGCGTTCTGCTCGACCAGCAGGATGGTGGTGCCGTGTTCGCGGTTGATGCGCACCACGATCTCGAAGATCTCCTTGGTGAGCTTGGGTGAAAGGCCGAGGCTGGGCTCGTCGAGCAGCATCAGGTCGGGCTTGGCCATCAAGGCGCGCGAAATCGACAGCATTTGCTGCTGCCCACCCGACAGCAGGCCCGCATCCTGGCTGGCGCGTTCCTTGAGAATCGGAAAATAGGAATATACGAGCTCGATGTCCTTGGCCACGCCGTCGGAGTCGCTGCGGGTGTAGGCGCCCATCAGCAGGTTGTCGCGCACGCTGAGCAGCGGAAATACCTCGCGCCCTTCGGGCACATGCGACAAACCCTGCTGCACGATGAAGGCCGGATCTTTTGCGGTGATGTCATCGCCCTTGAACTCGATCGAGCCCTTGCGCGGATCGATGATGCCCGAGATGGTCTTGAGGATGGTAGTCTTGCCGGCTCCGTTGGAGCCCAGCACGGTGCCGATCTCGCCGCGGCGCACCTGCAGGCTGACGCCGCGGATAGCGCGGATCGGACCGTACGCGCTCTCGACGTTGAGCAGCTTGAGGATTGGCTGGTCAGTCAGCGGGACGGGAGTGGTGCTCATGATATGGCCCCCACGCTTGTCACTTCGTGTACTGCGCTGCCCCCCGAGGGGGCTAATTTCCCTTGGGGCGGCCCGGCGGGAAATTGGCCCCCCACGCTTGTCACTTCGTGTACTGCGCGGCTCATGGCTTCCTCCGCAATGACGACACATCGTCGATCGAGCCCAGATAGGCCTCGATGACCCCGGGGTCGTTCTGCACCTCGCGCGGCGTGCCCATGGCCAGCACCGCGCCCTGGTTCATCGCCACCACACGGTCGGATACCTTGGACACCAGCGACATGTCGTGTTCGACCATCAGCACCGTGATGCCCAGCTCGTTCTTGATATCGGCGATCCAGAACGCCATGTCGTCGGTTTCCTCAACGTTCAAGCCCGACGACGGCTCGTCGAGCAACAGCAGCTTGGGTTCTGTGCACAGGGCGCGGCCCAGTTCGACCACCTTGCGCACGCCATAGGGCAGGCCAGCCACCATGGCATCGCGGTGGTGTTGCAGGTCGAGGAAGTCGATCACGCGTTCGGCCTTTTCACGCGCCTCGATTTCGGCCTGCATGGCCTTGCCGGTGAAGAACAGCTCGCTCCAGAAGCCGGTCTTGCGGTGTGTGTGACCGCCGATCAGCAGGTTGTGCAATACCGAGGCGTGTTCAAATAGCTCGATGTTCTGGAAGGTACGCGCAATACCCAGCGCTGCGATATCGTGCGGTGGATGCCGGATGAGATCTTCACCCTGGTAGAAGATGGTCCCGGCCGTGGGCGTGTAAATGCGGCTGATCAGGTTGAATACCGTGGTCTTGCCAGCGCCATTGGGGCCGATCAAGGTGAACACCTCACCAGGATTGACGTCGAAACTGACATTGTCGACCGCCAGCACGCCGCCGAAACGCACGGTCAGGTCCTTGGCCGAAAGAAGATGTTCGGTCATCGTAGCCGGTCCGATTTCTGGAACGCTTTCTGCCGCTTGAACATGCCCTTGCGATAGAACGGAAAGATCTGCAGGTAGGTACGCACCTTGAGCCAGCGGCCGTACAGCCCCATCGGCTCAAACAGCACGAACGCGATCAGCACCACACCGTATACCAGGCCTTGCAGTCCCGGTGCTGTTCCGATGAAGGTCGGCAGGTGGTCCTTGCTCAGCGCGATGACCTGCGGCATGGAAATCAGGAAGATGGCGCCCAGGAATGCGCCATGGACCGAGCCAAGTCCGCCGATCACGACCATCAGCAGCAGGTCGATCGATTGCAGGATGTTGAACTGGTCGGGTGAAATGAACTGCAGCTTGTGCGCATAAAGGGCACCCGCCACCCCGGCCAGCGCGGCCGATATGGCAAACGACAAGGTCTTGTACTGCGCCAGGTTGATGCCCATGCTCTGCGCCGATATTTCCGAATCGCGTATTGCCACGAACGCCCTGCCGGTGGCCGAACGCAGCAGATTCAGGATGCCCAAGGTCGCGGCGACCGTAATGACCAGACACAGCAGGTAGAACTCGGTGGCCGACCCCAACTCCCAGCCGAACATGTTGGGCGCCTTGATGTGCATGCCGGAATTGCCGCCGGTGACCGATTCCCAACGTGCGAAGACTTCCTCGACGATGAAGCCGAACGCGATGGTCGCGATGCCCAGGTAGATGCCCTTTACGCGCAGGGCCGGCAGGCCGACCACGACACCCACCGCGGCCGCGATGCCGGCGGCAAGCGCCAGCGCAAATGGAAATGGCAGGCCCATGCCCGTGAATACCGCCTGCGTATAGGCGCCCACGCCCAGGAAGGCCGCGTGGCCGATCGAAAATTGGCCGGTGAAGCCGGCCAGCAGCATCAGGCCCAGGCCCGCTATTGCGTAGATCAGGATGAAGGTGAGTTGCGCCAGCCAGTACTCGGCGATCACCCAGGGCGCTGCGGCCAGCGTCAGCAGCAGCAGGCTGTACCAGAACACATGGCCGCCGTGTTTGGCGAGCCGAATGTCCTGGGAGTAGTCGGTCTTGAATATGAAACGCATCTATTTAGTCGGTTGGGGACAAAGCAGACCGGCTACGCTGTTCTGCTCTGTCTCGCAAGTTTTCAAAGCTACTTTTCGGATCTTTCCAGTTGGGGACAGAGCAAAATTGCTGCGCAATTGTTGGTCTGTCCCGCAAGGGACCTTTCCAGTTGGGGACAGAGCAAAATTGCTGCGCAATTGTTGGTCTGTCCCGCAAGTACTCATACTTTCTTCCTCAGTTTTTCTCCGAACAGGCCGTTGGGTTTGACCATCAGCATGATCAGCACCACCACATAAGGTGCAACGTCCTTCACGCCGGCCGGCGCGTAGAAACCGGCCAGCGACTCGACGATGCCGATGATCAGCCCGCCGACAATGGCCCCTGGCAGGCTGCCGAAGCCGCCCACGACGGCGGCTGGAAAAGCCTTCAGGCCGATGAAGCCCATATTGGCGTGTACGAAGGTGATGGGCGCCAACAACAGCCCGGCGATTGCCGCGACCGCTGCGGCGAGGCCCCAGACCAGGCCATTGATGCGCTTGACCGGAATGCCCATGTAATAGGCCGCCAGCTGGTTTTGCGAGGACGCCTGCATCGCGAGGCCGATCTTGCTGTATCGGAACAAGGCGTACAGGATGCCGCACAGGATGGCAGTGACGGCGATCACGACCATCTGCTCGACGTTGATCACCAGCGTGCCCAGGCGCCAGATTTGGTCCTTGTAGGGCACTGGCAGCGTATGGGTCTCGGTGCCGATGACCGGGATCATCGTGATCACGCCACGCGCGACATAACCGATGCCAATCGTCAGCATGACGATCGAAAACGCCGGTTGGCCCAGGATGGGGCGGATTACGATGCGCTCGATCAGGAAACCGAACAGACCCATGCCGGCGATCGCGCAGATGACCGACAGCCAGAACGGAAATTCGAGCAGGGTCATGCAGACCAGGCCGCCGAAGGCGCCCAGCATCATCAGGTCGCCCTGGGCAAAGCTCACCGTTTCCGTGCCTTTGTAAATCAGCACGAAACCCAAGGCGATCAGTCCGTATATGCAACCCTGTGCGACGCCACTGATCAACAGTTGCAGAAAAATCACGCGGTCCCCTATTCTTGTCTTGCGTCGTTTATAGCGGGTATGCACCGAATCGCGCTGAGGGTTGTCCCCGATAGGCGCCTCAGAAGACGCGTGCATCTAATGGCAACCATGACGATTGCTGTTCAAACCCGTCGGCACGGCGCGGTCACCTTGGTGACACTGTGTCGGCCCGACGTGCGAAATGCCGTGGATGCGCCCACGGCCCTGGCGCTTTACCAGGCCTTTCTGGCATTCGATGCCGACCCTGATGCCAGGGTTGCGGTGTTCCATGGTGACCATGGGCATTTCTGCGCTGGCTGGGATCTGCAGGCGGCGGCGCGCGGTACAGACCGATCAGCGTCCAGCGCACAATCACTGGCGTCGGCGTTCGACTTCGATCCGGGCGATGCGCCGGTGCAGGGGCCGATGGGGCCGTCGCGTCTGTTGCTGGCCAAACCGGTGATTGCCGCCGTCAGCGGGGCTGCGGTAGCCGGTGGCATGGAGCTGGCCTTGTGGTGCGACCTGCGGGTGATGGAGCAGGACGCTTATTTCGGCATTTATTGCCGCCGTTTCGGCGTGCCGCTGATCGACGGCGGCACGGTGCGCCTGCCGCGCCTGATCGGCATGGGCCATGCGATGGACCTGATCCTGACCGGACGGCGGGTCGACCCGCCCGAAGCCTTGCAGATGGGCTTGTGCAACCGCGTGGCGCCCACCGGCTCGGGGCTGGCTTGCGCGCTGGAACTCGCACAGCAGCTGGCCGCGTTTCCCCAGGCCACGATGCGGGCTGACCGCGCCAGCGCTTACGCGCAGTGGGATCTGCCCATGCCGCAGGCGCTGCACCAGGAATGGGAGCGCGGCAAAGCCTGCCTGGGCGATGCCTTGCAGGGTGCCAGCCGGTTCGCCGGCGGCGCAGGCCGGCACGGCAAGTTTTAGGAGGCTGGCGGGATCTCTCGCGGCTTGCCGGTGTCGTCTACCGCCACGTAGGTCAGCGACGCTTCGGTCACTTTGACGTACTTACCCTGGGTGCGGAACTGCTCCGCATACACCTCCACTTGCACGGTCACCGAGGTACGGCCGATCCGTGTCACCGATGCGAAGAACGACAGAATGTCGCCGACGCGCACCGGCTGCTTGAAGATGAACTGGTTCACGGCCACGGTGACCTGCCGCCCCTGCGTATGGCGTGCCGGCAACACGGCGCCAGCCAGGTCGACCTGGGCCATGACCCAGCCACCGAAGATGTCGCCGTTGGCGTTGCAGTCGGCCGGCATCGGGATGACTTTGAGCACCAGTTCCTTGTCGGTGGGTAACAAGACCTCGGGTGCGCTGGAGTGGTGGGAGATGGTCACAATGGGGTCCTGATGCAATGAAGGCGCGCAACGTGCGCCCGCGGGGGCGCCGCAGCGCCTTTTTTTGTGCTTACCTGATTCACCGGATTGTCCCGCATGCGCCACGCCGCCCATTCTTCTTCGCCCTCAGCTCCCTTGCCGGGCCAGAGCGCCGGCCAGGAGCGGCGCTCCGACTGGGCCGCGCTGAGCCGGCTGCTGCCCTATCTGTGGCAATACAAGTGGCGCGTCGGGTTTGCGCTGGCGTTCATGGTCGGCGCCAAGCTGGCCAATATCGGCGTGCCGCTGCTGCTCAAGGAGCTGGTCGACGGCCTGAGTCCGAACGGCGGACGCAACCTGGCGCAGGCGGCGCCCGCCGAACTGCTGCAGGCGGTGCTGGTGGTGCCGGTCGCACTGCTGTTCGGTTATGGCCTGCTGCGCCTGTCGACCACGCTGTTCACTGAACTGCGCGAACTGGTGTTCGCCAAGGCCACGGAAGGCGCGGCGCGATCCATCTCGCTGCAGGTGTTTCGCCACTTGCACGCGCTGAGCCTGCGTTTTCACCTGGACCGCCAGACCGGCGGCATGACGCGCGACATCGAGCGCGGCACGCGCGGCGTGCATTCGCTGATTTCGTATTCGCTCTACAGCATCGGTCCGACGCTGATCGAGGTGACGCTGGTGCTGACCTTGCTGGCGGTGAAGTTCGACGTCTGGTTTGCCTGGATCACGATCATCGCGCTGGTGGTCTACATCACGTTCACGGTCACGGTCACGCAGTGGCGCACCCAGTTCCGGCGCGAGATGAACGAACTCGACTCGACAGCGCACAGCCGCGCCATCGACTCGCTGCTGAACTACGAGACCGTCAAATATTTCAACAACGAGGAGTTCGAGGCGGGGCGTTACGACGAGAGCCTGGAGCGCTACCGCAAGGCGGCCATCAAGAGCCAGCGCACGCTGAGTCTGCTCAATACCGGCCAGCAACTGATCATTGCCGCCTCGCTGGTGGCCATGCTGTACCGCGCCACCCAAGGTGTCGTCGACGGGCGCATGACGCTGGGCGACCTGGTCATGGTCAACGCCTTCATGATCCAGCTGTATATACCGCTCGGGTTCCTGGGCACCTTGTACCGCGAGATCAAGCAGAGCCTTACCGATCTGGACAAGATGTTCCGGCTGATGGAGCAGCAACGCGAGATCGCGGATCCTCCCGGAGCGACGCCGCTGGCATTCGACGGTGAGCCGACGATCCGCTTCGAGCATGTGGACTTCGCCTACGACAGCGGCGTGCCGGTGGCCGGCACATTGGCCACACGCAGCATCCTGCAAGACATCAGCTTCGAGATCCCGGCCGGCAAGACCGTGGCCGTGGTCGGGCCTTCCGGGGCCGGCAAGTCGACACTGGCGCGGTTGCTCTACCGCTTCTACGATGTGCAGGGCGGGCGCATCACGATTGCCGGGCAGGACATCCGCGGCGTGACACAGTCCAGCGTGCGCCGGGTCATCGGCATCGTGCCCCAGGACACGGTGCTGTTCAATGACACCATCGCCTACAACATCGCCTATGGAGCACCCGGCGCGAGCCAGGAACAGGTCGAGCAGGCTGCGCGCGCGGCGCGTATCCACGAATTCATCGTCAGCACGCCGGCCGGATATGGGGCCATGGTTGGCGAACGCGGTCTGAAGTTGTCGGGCGGTGAGAAGCAGCGCGTGGCCATTGCCCGCACGCTGCTCAAGAATCCGCCGATCCTGATCTTCGACGAGGCCACCAGCGCGCTGGACTCGGCCAACGAACGGGCGATCCAGGCCGAGCTGCGCGTGGTGGCGCGTGACAAGACCACGCTGGTGATTGCGCACCGATTGTCGACCGTGGTCGACGCCCACGAAATCCTGGTCATGGATGGCGGGCGCATCGTCGAACGTGGCGCACATGTGCACTTGCTCGCCGCCAAGGGACGTTATGCCCAGATGTGGGCGATGCAGCAGTCTGCGCAGACTGACAAGGGTTGACACGGGCCCCACGCGGTGGGTCACGGCCCCGCAATCCAAGCCGTTCGGCGAACCGGGTCGATTGCTTCTGCGCCGCAGAATCTGATCTTGCGGTATCCAGCTTCCACGCGCGCCGCCGCTTGGGCTCCTGGCATTGGTATGCCTATAAATTGAAAGTGGTAGTGGATTGCTGACCACTTGATTCCATAATGCAGCTGGATGCAATTCGGGCCAGCTGGCAAGCTAGCCTTTTTCCCTGAACTCTGATGGAGATTCCTGCTATGAAACAAGGTGTACTTCAGCGCGTTTTGCCGACCATCGCGCTCGTGGCTGCGGCCATGGCGGCGGGTCCTGCGGCGGCCCAGTTGACCGTTGTGTCTTTCGGTGGCTCTTATCAAGAAGCGCAGAGCAAGGCCGTGTTCCAGCCTGCCGCAAAAGCGATGGGTATCACGGTCAAGGAAGAAACCTACACCGGCATCGGTGATCTGCGCTTGAAGGCCAAGGCCGGAGCGGTAACCTGGGACGTGGTGACCAGTGGAGCCGGGGGCTCGGCCCGGGCTGGCTCGGAGGGCATTCTGGAGAAAATTGACTACAAGATGGTTGATGTTTCCAATTTTGTTCCCGGCACCTTTGGTGACTACTACGTGGGCGGAGATATTTTTTCGACCGTGATGGCTTGGAACACCAAGACGTACGGGGAAAAAGGTCCTCAGAACTGGGCCGATTTTTGGGATGTCAAGAAGTTTCCCGGCAAACGCTCCATGCGCAGTACCTATGCCGGCATGCTGGAGCCGGCCCTGATGGCAGATGGTGTGCCGCTCAACAAGGTGTACGAAGTTTTGTCTGCGCCCGGGGGCATCGAGCGCGCCATCAAGAAGATCAAGGAGCTCAAACCGCATATTGCTGTTTGGTGGAAATCAGGCGCCCAGCATGCGCAGCTGATGAAGGATGGTGAAGTGGATATGGTGATCGGCTGGAACGGTCGCTTCGACGCAGTTGCCAAAGACGGTGCGAAAGTGGCTTACACCTATAACCAGGCGTTGCTCGATGCGGATACCTTTGCGATTCCGAAAGATGCGCCGAACAAGGCCTTGGCCATGAAATTCCTGGCAGAGATCAGCAAACCACAATACCAGGCTGAACTCACCAAGTACATCACCTACGGCCCCGCCAACAAGAAGGCGTTCGAAGGCGGTGCCATTGAGCCAGCGTATGCCAAACGTTTGCCGACCCATCCGGACAATGCTGCCAAGCAATTGCCTCTGGACCAGAACTGGTATATGAAGTTCGAGCCTGTTGCCGCTGCCGCCTATCAGAATATGGTGACCGAATAGGTCGGCGGGCGTGGCGGGGGTGAATGCCGTTCCGATAACTGCACGAGGCTTGCGCAAGCGTTATGGTTCGGTGAGGGCGCTGGATGACGTGGATCTTGAGGTAAGGCCAGGCGAGTTCTTGACTCTGCTAGGACCGTCCGGGTCTGGCAAGACCACCTTGTTGATGGTGCTGGCCGGTTTTATCCGCCCGGATCAAGGTAGTCTGTTGTTCGGCGACGAGGAGGTCATCCGCCTGGCACCGCACAAGCGCAACATTGGCATGGTTTTTCAGAACTATGCATTGTTCCCGCACATGGATGTTGCCGGCAATGTGGCCTACCCGCTGATTTTGCGTGGCTTGAAGGGTCCAGCCTTGGCCGAACGGGTTGAGCGTGCGCTCGAAACCGTGCAGTTGAGTGGGTACGGCGAGCGGCGGATCGATGCGTTGTCGGGCGGGCAACGACAGCGGGTGGCGCTGGCCAGAGCTATCGTGTTCGAGCCGCGGATCGTTCTCATGGACGAGCCCTTGTCGGCTTTGGACAAGCAATTGCGCGAGCGCATGCAGATCGAACTGCGCCGATTGCACGATAAGCTGGGAACCACCACCATCTATGTGACGCACGATCAGCGCGAAGCATTGACCATGTCAGACCGGATTGCAGTGATCAACGAGGGCCGCATCCAACAGCTTGACACGCCTCGAGCCCTGTATGAGCGTCCCATCAGCCGTTTTGTAGCTGAATTCATTGGCGAGTCCACTGTACTCAATGTAACGGTGGGGCCCTCGCGCGATTCCTGCATCTGCGCCGGACAAGTGCTGAAACTGGCACAGACCGCCTCGCGTGAAGGTGCCGCGTTGCTGATGCTCAGGCCCGAGCGCCTCAAAGTGCTGGCGGCAGACGCGCAGATTCAGCAGGGCCAGAATCAACTCCAGGCTCGAGTAGTGGACAACGTCTACCAAGGCGACAGCTTCTTGTTGCAGGCGCAATTGACAGACGGCAGTGTCATTGGCTTGCGCGGTATTGCCGGCACGGCAGAGCTTGCGGCATTGCCGGCGCGCGGTGAGAGCCTTCGACTGGGCTTTGACGTCTCCGATACGGTGTTGCTGGCAGATGCAGATGCCTGAAACGCGCGCGCCTGCCGACGACCTGCACGCGCAGGCGCTGCGACGGGACGAGCGCAAGGAGCGCTTGGTCTTGCTGGGTCTGAGCGGACCGGCGCTGCTGCTGCTGACGGTCATCATGATTTTGCCGGTTGCCTGGCTGCTTGGCTTGTCGTTCATCGGTGACGATGGTCACTTCACACTGGTTCACTATCAGCGCATGTTGGATCAACCCTCGTTCCGGCGCATTTTTTTCACCACTTTTCAGGTCAGCCTGATCACCACGCTCTTGTGCGTTCTGGCAGGTTATCCACTGGCCTACTTGATTGCCCAGTTGCCCGAACGAGCCGCCAGTGTGTGTCTGATAGCAATATTGATTCCGTTCTGGATTTCCGTTCTGGTGCGAACCTATGCATGGCTCGTACTGCTGCAGAGAAAGGGATTGATCAATCAGTGGGGAATTGCAATGGGCTGGTGGGATGAGCCATTGGCCCTGGTACACAACCTGACCGGTACCTTGATCGGCATGGTGCACATCATGTTGCCCTTCTTGGTACTCCCGTTGCTGGGGGCCATGCGTTCGATCGACATGAATCTGATCAAAGCCGCCTCCAGTCTTGGTGCAAGCCCTGCGCGTGCTTTTCGAACCGTGTTCCTGCCGCTCTCATTGCCGGGCCTGATCGCTGGCAGTGTGATCGTTTTCATTCTTTGCCTCGGCTTTTACATAACCCCAGCAGTTCTGGGGGGAGGCAAGGTGATCATGGTCTCCAACCAGATTGCCAACGACATCGAAATGTTCTTCAACTGGGGGGCCGCCAGTGCCTTGGGTGTGGTGCTGCTGGCACTGACACTGGTACTGCTTTGGCTGGCTGGCCGCCTGATGCGCCTGGACCGTATGTTGGGCGGGGTGAACTGATGCGTGACTGGTTGAACGCCAGTGCCGGTGATTCCCAGGTGACGCACCGGCAACGGCTGTGGCTCTACCTGGTGGCGGCGCTGGTGTTGTTTTTTCTGGTGGCGCCTACCCTGATCGTGGTGCCCATGTCTTTCTCGGCGTCCCAATATCTGGAGTTTCCGCCGCGCGAATGGTCTTTGCGCTGGTACCGTGCCTATTGGGAGTCAACCGAATGGATGCAGGTAACGAAGACATCCTTTCTGATCGGCGGTTTGACCACGCTGCTTGCGACGCCGCTTGGAACATTGGCGGCATACGGTCTTTTTGCATCGCGCTTGCGTTTCGCGCGTGTGATTCATACCTTGTTGCTGACACCGATCATTGTTCCCGTGGTGCTGGTGGCGATTGGCGTCTTCTACGCCTTTGTAAGACTCAAACTTGTCAATTCCCTGGCAGGGATCGTGTTCTCGCACAGCATGCTGGCGATTCCATTGGTGGTGCTGGTCGTCAATTCGGCGCTGAAGAGTTATGACATGAACCAGGAGTTGGTTGCACGCAGCCTGGGCGCCTCCCGTCCGCGGGCGTTTTTCACCATCACGTTGCCGCAGATCCGGTTCGCGTTACTGACGTCCGCCTTGTTGGCGTTCCTGACCTCTTTTGACGAGGTCATCATGGCCCAGTTCATTGCTGGCGGTGACAACTCAACCCTCACACGCAAAATGTTCAGCTCCCTGCGCGATCAGATCGATCCTACGATCGCGGCGATATCCACACTCATGATTGTTGTGACAACTGTCTTGCTTGGGCTGACACAGTTGCTCGGGCGCGCGAAGAAGTGATTGACTACGCCGGTTCCCGATGCGACGGGGGCGCCTGAGCCTGATGCAGTGCGCAGTATTCAAGCATCCGGCGCTGCGTTGAGGAAGTAGAGTTTCCGCATATGCTCATGGATCACCCATTCGCCCTTCCAACCGATGGGCAGCACCAGCAGATCGCCAGGACCGATGCGGCGAACGCCGCCGCCTTCCTGATTGGCGACCGTGGCCGAGCCGGAAATGATGTGGCAGTATTCCGCGGCCTTGCTGCGATCAGCGGTAAAACGGCCGGGCGTGCATTCCCAGACTCCGATCGAGGTCTTGCCGTCTTCTGACCCCCAGAGCTTGGTTGACGCCTCGCATTGCCCTTCGGTGAGTGTGGTCGGTTTTGCTGCGAAAGTGCCGACGGGAACCGAGGCGAGGTTGGCGAAGGTCTTCAGATCAATCATGGTGCTTCCTTGCAAGTTGATGGATGGTTCCGGGTCCGCTACCCGTCGCGATGCGCGGCGATGGAATGGAACCTGGGTACACCTCCGTTCGGCACGAAAACCGGGGGACATTGCGAAGATGGGCCCCGTTGGCTGTGCGAATCACCCACGGGATTGCGCGAACCGATCGGGTGCGTAGGGTTCGAGGGCTATATCGGGCGGCTCGCCCGACGCCAGTGCCGCAATGATGCGCGCGGTATTGGGCGCAGCTGTCAGGCCGAGATGACCGTGACCTGCGGCAACAAAAATGTTGGGGTGGCCTGGTAAAGCCCCGATGGCAGGAAGGCTGTCCGGCATACCCGGCCTGGGCCCCATCCACTGCGTGCCGTCATCGAGCCGGGCGCGCGGAAACATGCGACGGGCCTGCTTTTGCAGCACAGCTGCGCGACGCCATGACGGTGGATCGTCCGCGCGGCCAAGTTCTTCGGTACCAGCAACGCGCAGCCCGGTTTCCATGGGCGTAACGGCGAAATGCATTTCGAGTTCACTCACGACATGCCGCAATGTGATGTCGGGTTTGGCGAATGTCATGTGGTAGCCGCGTTCGGCGATGAGGGGTAGCGCCAGACCCAGCGGCTCGACCAATGCGCGCGTCCACGCGCCTGCAGCGATGATCACCTTGTCGGCATCCAGGACTGCGCCGGAGATGTCCAAGGCTACGGTGACCCCAGTGGGTCTCAAGCGGAGCACCTCAGCACGCAGCACCTGTCCGCCGCGGCGCGAGAACAGGCTGCAATAGGCCTGTGCCAATCGGAAGGGGTTGGCCGTATAGCCCATCGGACCAACACGCACGCCGCGCGTATACGCTGGCGACAATTCGGGTTCGGCATCGCGCAAGGCGGCGCCATCAAGCACTTCGATCTCGGCTCCGCGTTCGCGCCGCAGCCGCCAGGCCAACCCGCCCCACACGTCGATGGCGCTCGGGTTGCGATGAACATAGAGTCCCGGCGTTGATCGCACCAGCTCCGGCACCCCGGCCTCGTCGGCGAGTGCGCGATGCAGCGTAACTGACGTGCGGTGCAACGCTCCCATCGCGTCAGAAATCTGCGGTACCCTTTGCGCGTTGGCGGCGCGCCAGAAATGCCGCAGCCACGGCAACGTCTGCGGCAGTGAGCGCCAACGGACAACCAGAGGACTGTCAGGGTCGAGCAACATGCGCGGCAACTGGCGCTCGAAACCTGGCATGCCGACCGGAACGACCGCCATGGATGCCAGAATCCCGGCGTTACCGAACGAGCAAGCGGTGCCAGGCTCGATCCGGTCGACGATGGTCACGGCCCAGCCGCGCCGCTGCAGTTCGAGACCCGTACAGATGCCAACGATGCCCGCGCCCACCACGACGGCTCGGCGTGCCCCCGTCATGGAAGGACTCGATTTGCCGCGGGGTCGGCCACATCAGTTCCGACATCCCGAAGGAATAGTGCCCCCAAGTGTTTCATGGCGGACAGCCTTCCAACTTGTACCGTCGATACCGAATAGTCACGATGGCGGGGCCATTCACGAATCATCGCCAAGCCGTATTTCGATTGCCGCAATGTCACGCGATGCGTGCGGCGACGCTCTTGACCTTGCAATAGCTGCGCAACGCCTCCAGGCCCTTTTCGCGGCCAAAGCCGGACATCTTGTTGCCGCCGAATGGAACGGATATGCCGCCTGCAAAATATTCGTTGATGAAGACCTGACCCGCATCAATATCGCGTGCAAGTCGATGGGCGGCTCCGAAGTCGCGCGTGAACACTCCGGCGACCAGGCCGAATCGGGTGCCATTGGCCAGCGCCAGCGCCTCGTCGAGGTCGTCGAAAATCTGTACAGCCAGAACCGGCCCGAAGATCTCCTCCTGCACCGCCTCGTCAGTCGGCTGCAGGTTGTTCAGCACGGTCGGCTGGAAGAACCAGCCCTTTCCAGTTTGAGGATCGCAGGTCTGTGCACCGCCACACAGTACTTCGACACCTCGTGCCCTTGCCCGGTCGACATAGCCAGCAATCTTATGCAGGTGGGCGTACGAGTTGACCGGGCCCATGCCAGGGTCGCGCAAACCATGGCCGAGTGTCAGCGCGCGCGCACGGTCGATCACGCGCTGGACAAACGCCTCGTGGATGTCGCGGGCAATCACCAGGCGCGATCCCGCCGAGCAAATTTGCCCTGCGTTTTCAAAAATCGCGCCGATGACGCTTTCGACCGCAGAGTCCATGTCGCAGTCGGCCAGCACCACCACCGGGGATTTGCCGCCGAGTTCCAGAACCAGCCGGGTGACATTGGCTGCGGCCGACTGCATCACGTGGATGCCTGTGGCGACCGATCCGGTAAACGTGATGTGATCGATTCCGGGATGGCGCACAAGGGCTGCGCCGGCCGATGCGCCTGTGCCGGTAATCACGTTGCATACGCCAGGGGGAAGGCCTGCCTGCAGGCACAGTTCGCCCAGCATAAGGCAGGTGAGGGGCGTCTGCTCAGCCGGCTTTGCCACCACGGTGCACCCAGCCGCCAGCGCTGGCGCAATGCCGCGGGCTGCGGTCGACAGCGGATAGTTCCAGGGAATGATGTGGGCCGTCACGCCGATTGGTTCGTTCAATGTGTAAGCCAGATAGTCCGGACCCATCGGAATGCTGCTGCCCTCGTGCTTGTCGCAGGCTCCCGCGTAGTACTCGAAACAATTCGCAGCACCGGCGACGTCCCCTTGGGCCTCAACCAATCGCTTGCCCGAATCCAGGCATTCGACAACTGCGAGGCGATCCGCATTGGCGCGGATCAGCAAGGCGATCTGGCTCAGCACTTTGCCCCTCTGGCTGGGTGTCGCGTCCCTCCAGGGGCCCGTCAAGGCGCCACGGGCTGCCGCCACCGCAAGATCGACATCCTGCGCATCTCCCGCGGCGAATTCGGCGAAGGCCTGACCGGTGCCCGGGTCGAAGGTTTGCATCTGTGCGCCGGTCACCGATGCGCGTGCCTTACCGGCAATCAAATGTTTGTCTGGGAGGCGAGCCAGCGTACCGGTCGCCTGGGCCTCACGCACCAGTTCTTGCAGTGCGACGTTGCCTGTCGTGTTGTTCATGCTTGCTCGCTGACTTGGTATGTGGCGCGTTCGAGCCAGGCAGGACTGATTTCGACACCCCAGCCGGGGCCGTCGGGCAACGCAACCTTGCCGTCACGCACCTGGTAGGGAGACTGCACGAAAAGCCCGTCCTGCCACGGGTAGTAGTCCGGGCCTTCGATCGACAACTCCAGGTATTTTCCGGGATTGGGAATGGCGCACAGCAGGTGCATCGTGAACAGCGTGACCATGGACAGGTTGGCGCTGTGCGGCGTGCACGGCAAGCCGGCCGCATGGGCCAAGCGCGCTACGCGCATGGTGCGCGCCATTCCGCCCAGGTAGCACACGTCGGGTTGCACGATGTCCACGGCCTTCATCGCGATCATGTGTTGCCACATCGGCAGATAGCAGTCCTGCTCGCCTCCGGTGACGTCGAGTTCCAGCGCATCGCGCACTTCGCGCGTCTGCTCGAGTTCCCAGTACGGGCAGGGCTCTTCGAAATGGCATACCCCATTGTCCTGCAGCATCTTGCCGATCTCGATCGCGCGTTTCGGTGAATAGCAACTGTTGGCGTCCACGAGCAATTCCACGTCGTCTCCCAACGCGCGGCGCATCGTCGGCACGATCTCCTCGGAGCGTCCGGGCCACTCGTCCACGTCGTGACCACATTCGGAGCCGACCCTGAATTTGAAGGCGTCAAAGCCTAGCGTGTCGCGAAGTGCCACCATGCGCTTGGCCTCGTCCGACGGCGTGATGTCGCGTTTCATCGACGAGGCGTATGCACGGATCGATCTTGCCGTTCCGCCCAGAAGCTCGGCCACGCGCTTGCCCTCACTTTTGCCGCGCAGGTCCCACAGAGCGGTATCCAGACCGCACATGGCACGGTACAGGTAGGAGGATGGAAACTTGTGTTCACGCTCGGTGATGCGATCCATCAATGCGTCAATGTTCAGACCACTCTGGCCCAGAGACCATGGCGCCACCTGACGATGCAATACCTGCACCGTGATGTCGGCGTTATACGGCGAGACCTGGCCCCAGCCCTGCGCACCATCTTCGGTTGTGACACGCACAAAGCCGACGAATGCGTTGCAGAAGGTCTCTATTCGATTGATTTTCATGGTTGTGCCCAGCCATTACGGGTCTGTGAATATCTGGATGATCCCGCCAAACTGGATTGGCCTGAAGGTCCATTTTGAACAATGGGTGATACCATTATTTTTGCTTTTTCCTGGTGCAACATGATGGTCAAACGTGCGGGTGGTTCATTGTTGCTGTCGATCAAGATCGACCGGAGTTCGCCGCAGCCGGTCAGCACCCAGCTGTGCGTGGCACTGCGGGAGATGATCCTGGACGGCGGCTTTCATGCTGGCGAGCGATTGCCGGCGAGCCGCACACTGGCGCGTGAACTCGGTCTGTCACGTACCACGATCATTGAAGTATTCGATCGTTTGGTGGCCGAGGGTCTGATCGAGTCCCATACCGGCTCGGGCACCTTCGTCAGCAAGGTGTTGGGGACGAGTCGCCCAGGGTTATCCCGACCCGACGTGTCGTCGGCGGCGCATGTTGCACCCAGACTCTCGCGCCTGATGGCGCAGGCCGTGACCCGCTTTGGCGATCGCCAGCGTTTGCCGCACCTACCGCGTGCCTTCACGACCGCGCTGCCGGCGTTCGACGTGTTTCCGATGTCGCAGTGGGCGCGCTTGACAGCCAAATACCTGCGCGGTGCACGCAATGACATCATGGGTTATGGCGACCCGAACGGCTCACCACAATTGCGCCGGGCCCTGGCGACGCACCTGCGCGCGAACCGGGGCATCGTCTGCGACCCTGAGCAATTGTTCATCGTTGGCGGCGCGCAGCAAGCGTTTCACCTGATCGGGTCCACGTTGATCAACCCGGGCGAGAAGGTATGGTTCGAGAACCCTGGCGCGATCGGCGCGCGCAACAGCCTGATCGCCAGTGGCGCGGAGCTGGTCCCGATTCCCGTGGACGCGCAAGGACTGTGCGTGGACGAAGGCTTGCGCCTGAGCCCGCAGTTCCGGCTTGCCTTTGTCACGCCATCGCACCAGCAACCATTGGGTTGTGTGATGAGCCTGGAGCGCCGCTTCGCGCTGCTGCATGCGGCCGAACAGGCCGGTGCCTGGGTCATTGAGGACGACTACGATGGCGAGTTCTTCTTTGGCGGACGTACACCGCCCACGCTCAAGAGCGTGGACACGACGGGGCTCGTGATCTACGTCGGCACGTTCAGCAAGTCGCTTTTCCCGTCGTTGCGTCTGGGCTACCTGTTGGCGCCGCCCGCGCTGGTCGGCACCTTCGCGGCGATCATGAGCAAGTTCCTGCAGGGCGTGCCGTCGCAGACACAAGGTGTCGTGGCCGAGTTCATTGACGAGGGGCATTTTTCGGCGCATGTTCGGCGTATGCGGCATGTGTACCTGGAGCGGCACGAGGCATTGCTCGAGGCAGCGGGCCGGCGCCTGTCGGGCTTGCTCGACGTCCAGCCCACACTCAGCGGGCTGCATACCATCGGCCACCTGCCTGCGTCGATCTCGGAGGTGGCGGTTGCCCGGGACGCCGATCAGCGCCAGGTGACCGCCTCGCCGATCGGGCGGTTTTCGCTCGCGCCAGTAGCGATCAATGGGTTGGTGCTGGGATTCGGGGGAGTTTCGCCCAAACTGATTGACGCCGGCACCGAAGTGCTGGCCGAGGTGCTCGAGAAACACCTGACTGCCTTGGTCCCGCGCAAATCCGCGACACGTGCCGCGGTGGTTTGACATTTCTTCCAGAGCGGATCTGTGCGCTTCACCCGTGGCCGTGCGAAGCTTGACTCCATTGACGCATGGGGCCAAGTGTGACGGAGTTCGATTTCATCGTGGTAGGCGCCGGAACCGCGGGTTGTGTACTTGCCAACCGACTGTCGGCGTCGGGCCGGCATACGGTGCTGCTGCTCGAGGCCGGCGCAAGCGATAGGCGATTCTGGCTGCGCACGCCGATCGGATACGGCATGTCGTTCTACAACCCGCGCGTCAACTGGATGTACCGCACCGAACCAGACCCTGCCCTGGGCGGCCGCCAGGGTTACTGGCCGCGTGGCAAGGTATTGGGCGGTTCGAGCACTATCAACGCGATGGTGTTCGTGCGCGGTCAGCCGCGCGACTTCGACGACTGGGCAGCATTGGGCAATCCCGGCTGGGCCTGGAGCGACGTGCTGCCGTATTTTCGGCGTCTGGAAGACAGTGTGCACGGGCCCAGTGCCATGCGCGGCACAGGTGGCCCGTTGCGCGTAAGCGATGTGCATGCCGATGTGCACCCGTTGTGCGAGAACTATCTGCGTGCCGGCGAAGAACTGGGGTTGACGCGCAATCCCGATATCAACGGCATATCGAACGAGGGCGTGACGATCAACCAGATCACGACCCGCAATGGCCTGCGCGAGTCGGCCAGTACTGCCTATCTGCGCCCTGCGCTGGGGCGTGGCAACTTACGGCTGGAGACCGCCGCCCACGTCATGCGGGTGTTGTTCGATGGTCGGCGTGCCAGCGGTGTTGTAGTCATGCAGCGTGGTCAGGAGAAACGCTTTTCAGCTCGGTGCGAGGTGATTCTTGCTGGTGGTTCGATCAATTCGCCGCAGCTCCTGCAGCTTTCCGGTGTGGGACCGGGGGCGGCGTTGCAGGCACTGGGAATTGCGGTCGTGGCGGACGTTCCGGCAGTGGGGCGTCATCTGCAGGACCATCTGTGCATCGACCATGTCTACCGCTCACGGGTACCAACACTCAATCGCGAACTGGGCACCGTGTGGGGCAAGTTGTGGGCCGGCGCACGGTACCTGTTGCAACGACGGGGACCGCTGGCGCTGAGCATCAACCAGGGTGGCGGATTCTTCCGTTCGCGCGCAGGGCTGGCGCATCCCGATATGCAGCTGTATTTCTCGCCACTGAGCTATATTCGCGCCGTTCCCGGGCGCAGGGCGCTGACCGCCCCCGATAGATTTTCTGGTTTCTCGCTCAGCGCGCAACCCTGCCGGCCGACCAGTCGCGGCTTTCTGGAACTGCGCAGTTCCGACCCGATGCAGGCGCCGCGCATCGTCGCAAACTCGTTGAGCACACAGGGCGATCGCGATGACATGCTCGCGGCAACTTCCTTTTTGCGCACGCTTGCAGCGGCGCCGTCACTGCGCGAAATCATTGACCATGAGATATTGCCGGGGCCGTCGGTGCAGACGGCGCAGAGTCTGATGGACGATGTCGCCCAGCGTGCGTCCACGGTTTTTCATCCGGTCAGCACCTGTCGCATGGGCCCGGACCCGTTACACGCGGTGGTGGACCCGCAACTGCGAGTGCATGGCGTGTCGGGGCTGCGTGTCATCGACGCATCGGTCTTTCCGACACTCACCTCGGGCAATACCAATGCCCCCACCATCATGCTGGCCGAAAAGGGCTCGGACCTGGTGCTGGCGCAACATCAACACTGAAAACGACATGACCGACAACGAATTGATGCAACAGTGCAAATTGGCGCCGTACTGGTGGGACGACGTACCGCGTCCCCGCTTGCCGGATGTTCCGCTGCCGGCAACGGTCGACGTGGCTGTGGTCGGCGCGGGTTATACCGGGCTGCATGCTGCTTTGCAGACAGTCCGTGGCGGACGCTCGACACTGGTGTTCGATGCCGAGGACGCCGGATGGGGCTGCAGCAGCCGCAATGGTGGGCAGGTCTCCACCAGCATCAAGCCCAGTTTCGAGCAGCTCGCGCGTCGTCACGGGCAGCAGCGTGCCTTCGATATTCTGAAGGAAGGGCAGCAGTCGCTGGCCTGGATCGCGCAGTTCATGCGCTCCGAGGGCATAGCCTGCGATTTTGCTCAGGTGGGGCGATTTCACGCGGCACATAACGCTGCGCAGTATGAGGCTCTGGCTGCCAGGATTGCGTCCCAGCCAAAAGGCCTGGAAGTGGACGCATTCATGGTGCCCAGGGCGCAGCAGCGCGCGGAACTCGGCACCGATCTCTACTGGGGAGGTGCGGTCTATACGCAGCACTGTTCGGTGCATCCGGCGCGTTATCACCAGGGTTTGCTCGACCGCGTGTTATCGGCGGGTGGACAGGTGGCGGCCCGCTGCCCTGTGCAGGCGATCAAGCGAAGCGGCGCGCAGTTCCTGCTGAGCACGCCGCAGGGCGATGTGCGCGCGCGCGACGTCGTGATCGCAACCAACGGATACACCGGCAACTTGACACCATGGCTGCGTCGGCGCGTGATTCCCATCGGCAGTTACATGATCGCGACGGAACCTGTGCCCGAGCAACTGATGGATCGACTGTTTCCGAGCAACCGGATCGTGAGCGACACGCGCAAGGTGGTCTATTACTACCGGTGTTCTCCCGATCGGCGCCGCGTGTTGTTCGGCGGGCGTGTATCGCACCAGGAGACAGACCCGAGGATCAGCGGTCCCAAACTGCATGCTGACATGGTGCGCCTGTTCCCGGAGCTTCGCGAAACCCGAATCAGCCACTCATGGTGCGGATTTGTCGCCTACACCTTTGACGAACTGATGCACATCGGCAAACACGACGGCATGCACTACGCGATGGGTTACTGCGGCGCCGGTGTCGGAACCTCCAGCTACTTCGGCATGCGTCTGGGTCAGCAGGTGCTGGGGTTGAAGGAAGGACGCACGGCGCTCGATGGCCTGGCGTTCCAGACCCGGCCACTTTACAACGGCAATCCGTGGTTTCTGGCGCCGTCAGTGGCGTACTACCGCTGGCGCGACAACCGGCCCATTTGACGCGTTGGCCCATTCGGCAGCCGGCTCCTTGGAACGTCGGCCGCCACTGACGTGGGTCTGACGGCCCTGGTTCAGCGCGGTCTCAAACGCGCTCGAGCACCACCGCAATGCCTTGACCGACGCCGATGCACATGGTGCACAAGGCATACCGGCCGCCAGTCTTCATCAATTGATTGACGGCGGTGGTCGCCAGGCGGGCGCCGGAGGCTCCCAGCGGATGGCCCAGTGCGATCGCGCCGCCGTTCGGATTGACGCGAGGGTCATCGTCCTGCACACCGAGGGCGCGCAATACTGCGAGTCCCTGGGCCGCAAAGGCTTCGTTGAGTTCGATGACGTCCATCTGGGCGATGGTCAGGCCTGTCAGCGCCAGCACTTTCTGGCTCGCTGGCGCCGGCCCCATGCCCATGATGCGTGGTGCGACGCCGGCCGTGGCCATGCCCACGACGCGTGCGCGTGGTGTCAATCCGTGCTTGGCGGCGCCGGCCTCGTCGGCCAGCAACAAGGCACAGGCACCGTCGTTGACGCCGCTGGCATTGCCGGCGGTGACGCTGCCATCCGGCCGCACGATGCCTTTGAGTTTGGCCAGCAACTCGAGCGTTGTCGCGCGCGGGTGCTCATCCTTGTCGACGATGACCGGGTCGCCTTTTTTCTGCGCCAAGCTGACCGGTGTGATCTCGGCATCGAAATAACCCGCCTTTTGCGCGGCTACCGCCTTCATCTGGCTGGCCAGCGCCATCGCATCCTGGTCTTGTCGGCTGATGTTGAAGTCGGCCGCCACGTTCTCGGCGGTTTCGGGCATGGCATCGACGCCGTAGCGTTCCTTCATCAGTCGGTTGACGAAGCGCCAGCCGATGGTGGTGTCGTAGACCGCATTGGCGCGGCCAAAGGCCGTCTCGGCCTTGGGCATGACGAAGGGGGCGCGGCTCATGCTCTCGACGCCACCGGCGATCATCAGGCTGGCCTCGCCGGAGCGGATGGCGCGTGCGGCGGTACCTACGGCGTCAAGGCCGGAGCCGCACAAACGGTTCACGGTGACGCCCGGCACCTCGATCGGCAGGCCAGCCAGCAGCGCCGCCATGCGTGCCACGTTGCGGTTGTCCTCGCCGGCCTGGTTGGCACAACCGTAGATGACGTCGGTCACCGCCTGCCAGTCGACCTTGGCGTTGCGCGCCATCAGCGCCTTGATCGGGATCGCGCCGAGGTCGTCCGTGCGCACCGTACTGAGTGCGCCGCCATAGCGGCCGAAAGGGGTGCGGATGGCGTCACAGATATAGGCGTGGTTCATGGTAAGTCTCCAGTTTGGCAATGGCATTGGCAGGAGCGGCTCGGCGTGTCGCAGACCTGCGCAGGGTTTTCAGGCGGCGATCGGCAGACCGACCAGTCGTTCGAGTTCAGCGTGGGTCAGGCCTGGGACCCGGTCGATCAGCTTGAGGCCTTGGGGCGTGCATTCCAGCGTGGCCAGATCGCAGTAAATGCGCTTGACGCAGCCGATGCCGGTGAGCGGGTAGCTGCATTGCGCCACCACCTTGCTCCCGCCTTGTTTGGTCAGCAAGTCCATCATGACCCAGGTCTGCTTGGCGCCGATGGCCAGGTCCATGGCACCCCCGACCGCGGGGATGGCGCCGGCTTCGCCGGTGTGCCAGTTGGCCAGATCGCCCGTGGCAGAGACCTGGAACGCGCCGAGCACACAGATGTCGAGATGGCCGCCGCGCATCATCGCAAAGCTGTCGGCATGGTGGAAGAAGGCACCGCCCTTGCGCAGCGTCACCGGCTGCTTGCCGGCATTGATGAGGTCGTAGTCCTCGTCGCCGGGCGCGGGCGCCGGACCCATGCCGAGAATGCCGTTCTCGCTTTGCAGGATGACTTCGCGGTCGGGTGGAATATGGTTGGCCACCAGCGTTGGCATGCCAATGCCCAGGTTCACATAGGCCCCGTTGTGGATGTCCTGCGCCACGCGCTGGGCGAGTTGCTCCTTGCTGCGTTTCGTGTAGCCCATGTCATGCGGCTTTCTGCAGGCCGCCAGCCTGGGTGGCTACGCGGGCGATGGGCACGATCCGATGCACGAAGATGCCGGGTGTCACCACGTGCTCGGGGTCCAGCGCACCCAGTTCGACTACTTCGTGCACGGACGCCACGGTCTTCTTCGCCGCCATGGCCATCACCGGGCCGAAATTGCGCGCCGCCATGCGATAGGTCAGGTTGCCCCAGCGGTCGCCCCGTTCGGCCTTGATCAAGGCCAGGTCGCCGTGTATCGGCATCTCCAGTACGTAGTGCTTGCCGTTGATCTCGCGGGTTTCCTTGTGCGTGCCATCGCCATTTTTGGCCAGTTCCGTGCCGTATCCCGTAGGTGAGAAGAAGGCTCCGATCCCGGCACCAGCGGCTCGGATGCGTTCGGCCAGATTGCCCTGTGGCACCAGCTCGAGTTCGATTTTCCCGCTGCGGTACAGGGCGTCGAAGACTTGGCTGTCGGCCTGGCGCGGAAAGCTGCAGATGATCTTGCGCACCCGGCCGGATTGGAGCAGCGCGGCCAGACCGGTTTCACCATTGCCGGCGTTGTTGTTGACGATGGTCAGATCCCGCGCGCTTTGTTCGATCAGGCCGTCGATCAGCTCATTGGGAATGCCGGCGGTTCCGAAACCCCCGATCAGCACGGTGGCGCCGTCCTGGACGTCGGCCAGCGCGTCGGCCACGGAGCGGGCGATCTTGTTGATCATGCGACTGATTTCTGAGTTACGTGAGACAAAAGCCTGGTACGGTTGAGGACGGCAGACGTCGGGGACCGTAAACAGGATGGCTGCATCATGGCGTCAAAACAAACGGTAATCGGACGGTGCTTGTAGTTCTGGTTGTCCTGCGCAGCAAACCTGCCCAGAGTCACGTCAGCCGCCTTGCGCGCCTGCAGGCCCCAACTCTTCACGGTAATTCAGGATTTCGTAGAGCGTTTTGAGCGATCCCCCTGTGGCAAGAATCCTGATGGCTTCAAGCAGGGAGGACTTGCCGGAGTCATGACTGGATTCTCCTAAACGTTGGCAAGCAGTTTGTCCAGCCCGGCGCGAACCACTTTGCTGTCGGCTGGCGTGAGTTTTCCGAGTTGACCGCGCGCCAGACGGTGGTCCAACGTGAAAAGCTTGAAACGCACCTTGGAGGGTGCTGGAAGTCCGGCGGCGGACAGGTCGGCCAGCGCACAATCCAGCGGCCAGGGCGGGTTGGCTTCAGATGTGATCATGGCCATGACCGAATGGCCGGCGGCGGTATTGAAGGTGTCGGGGCTGGAGAGCACCAGTGCCGGGCGGTTCTTGGTGGCGTTGCGGTCGGTGAAGGGAAAAGGCACGCGCACCACCGCAAAACGTTCAAAGCTCACGGTAGGCGTTCTCGTCGGCGGCGCTGGCCCATTCGCCCAAAGTGCCTTCGACGGCGCGCAGGTATTCAATGTCGAGCGGTTGAACGCGGCGAACCGTTGCCGTGTCGTTGGCACCGATTTCCCAGGCGATCAGGTCGCCCGCCGTGACGTGCAGGGCAGCGCGCACACCTTGGGGTATGGTGGTTTGGCCCTTGGCGGTAATTTTGGCAACAGCAAACATGGTTTCCCCCGGTAAGGACATCATTACTTCCTTACTCTATAACAAGCTCAACGTGAAATCAAGTTACTGTTGCTTGCGGCAGACTTCAACTCGGCACCCCGGCACGCGAGAGCAACTCGGCAAAGTCGTCATTCACGCGATGGCATCAGAGCCGATGAGGACGAAGCTGCCCTTGACGAGCTTGCTCAATTCGTCTTCCAGCGCGGGCAGCAGCGGCAGAAGGTAAGGCAGTTCGTTCGACACCGCGTCCAAAACGAGTACAGCTACCGCAAGCGCTGCCGTGTTCTGCTGGCACGGAAGATTTTTGTCTACGGTGAAGTCCGCGACTTTGCTCAGGATCTGAACAGGAAGTTGCGCCGCGAGTGGTTGATATCAAAGAGCTTGTTGAGCTCTTGCGCAGATCGTACCCGCCGGCATACCCGCTGAACATTGGGCTGCGTGTGATGGACTTCCCGCACCGCAATATGACGCACTACAAATTGGCGGGACTTGCCTAAACAATCTCTTGCTGAAGCAGACTGGCCACCGCCGTGATGCCGCGCAGCAGGCGCTCCAGCGCAAAGCGGTTGAGCAGCAGGCTGTAGTCGTCACCCCGCTGCTTGGCCAGCGTCAGCAGCCGCGCAAGGATGGAGGCAGATAGATTTCCGCTCACTGGACTACCCTCCGTGCTGCGCACTTCGGGATTCGCCTTGGGGCGGCCCGGCACGGTGCTCATCAGGCAACCGTCTCAAGGTACGGCTGCATGACACGTTCAACCCGGTTGATCTTGGCGAAGTGGTTCAGCTCGGCCATGGTGACCTTGCGGTTGCGCCAGGCATCCTTCAGTGCCTCCAGTGCCACGTCAAGGCCGATCTTGTTGCGGAACTTGAAGCAGTCGGTCACGGTCTTGGCGACGCCGTAGACACGAATCGGTGCGCCTTGTTCCGTCACGGTCTGGATGCCTTCGGAATAGGCATCACCCCGCAGGCGCGCGATGCGGAGCAGGGGGTAGCCCAGCTTCGGGGTTTGTGTGGCCTCCGGCAGTGCGACCCAAACCTCGTGGGGCATTTGGGTGCCAATGCCGTGGAACTGCAGCGCGCTCAGCAGGCACAGTACGGCCTTTGGCACGCGCTGGCACACTTCAATCAAGGTCTGATGTTCGGTGATTTCAGCGTCCGGCAGGCTGTACAGGCCTCGGGCCACCCGTTGTAGCTTGCCAGCCTTGTGCAGGCTGAGCAGTAGTTGTGGCGACCAGCCGTGCTGGCGCACATCTGCTGCACGCAGCACGCGCCGGTGCCTGGCCAGGTCAAGGATGCCGTCGGATTGGCTCATTGATGCCGAGTTTAATATTTGCATGACTTGTTTTCAAGTGATGCGGTTATTAATTGATTTGGTCTGATGCGGGCTTCATAACTCACCAGCCTTGCGCATGGCGTGAGGGTCACGCAGGCGCGACAGCCCTGCTCGCTATCGCTCCCCATAATCGCAAGCCAGGCTATTGGAAAGGCCGAAAAATCGAGGGGTGACATGTCGGTAGACTGTCGACACCCAACGCACTGGGTTGCCGGCCGCTTGCGTTCGTGGCTGGGTTTGGCCAGTGTGGGCCTCCGATGACGAACATGCTGTCCTTGGTCGTACCCTGCCCATTGAGCCTGAATCGATATCTCCACCCCTGCCCCCTTGCGGTTCTTGCGGTTCTTGCGGTTCTTGCGGTTGATCGAGCGCGCCTGCGCTGCCATGAGGGTTCAAAGCAGCAAGAACCGCAAGAACAGCAAGGCCCCCGGGGCAGAAAGAGCGACGGAACCCGGGGATCTGATGCATGCGATCAGCCCGCGTACAGCGCCGGGTTCACCACCACGAAACGCCGTCGCCCCTCTTCCTCCAGTCGCGCCCGCCCATGTTCGACCAGCAGCGCGACCGTGTCCTTCAGGTCCTTGTTGTCGCGCACACAGCCTGGTCCATACCGGTACACCCGCGTGGTCGGTATCCGGCCTTCACCGGTGCGCAGGGCCTCGTCGCGCAACCAGGCATCAAAGCGGATCGCGGCCGCCATCACGGGCGGGGCGTCAAGGTCGCCCAAGAGGCGGTGGGCTTCCTGCAGATGCCACCGGACGATCTGCGTGGCGCTGTCCACGCATGCGTGGTCAATGGTGCCTGTTGCGCCGTGGTCGAGCATGTGGAAGAGGGTCGCCAACCGTGCGATGTTTTCCGCAGCCTTCGCGGCTACGTCGCGGATGGGGGCGTAGCTGCCGCCGCTGGCCAGCTCGCGCTCGATCGCGTCGTAGGCCTGCACCCAGGCGGCGTGGGCCGGGGGGGATAGATCCAGCACCGTCGGTACCAGACCGCCGAGCGCGTCGGTCGTCAATGGCGTATCCAGCAACGATCGGATCCGCTGGTGGAACGCTTCGACAGCCGGCATCTCCGCCGGCGCAGGCCGATAGGGCCGGTCGCCCTGAGTGCTTGCCGGCCAGGCGATCAAGAACCGGGCGATGAAGCCGCTGCCACGGGGCAGCGTGCCCGCGCGCTCGATGAATGTGCGCATGGTTTCCGGCTGCACCATCACGCCGAAGGTCAGCCGACGGTCCCGCAGCCGGTAGGACGCCTTGCTGCGCCGGTCGATGTCGATCCCGCCACCGTCCCACAGCACATTGAGCAGCGCCAGGTTACGCAGGATGGCCTCAAAGCCCATGCCATGGGCGCCGAAGATCGCACCGGCCTCGGCAGAGAGTACCGCCGCACTTGGCCAGCCTGTGGCCAGCGCGTGAGACAGTGCCTCGGGCGTTGCATCGGTGTAGAGCAGGCGCGGCACTTTCACCGGTGAAGAGGCTTGGCCGGCCAGCTCCTGCAGTGCGGCCTCTTCCTCGGCTGTCTCTTGCATGTCTCGGCGCTTGCGCTTGATGGCTTCCAGCAGACCTGCACGTTTGGCCTCGGCGGTGGCGACCGCCGTTTCATGTGCGGTGATACCGGGCGCGCATGCAGCGGCTTGGTCGCGCTCCCAGTCACGCAGCGCCGCGCCGAAGATCCGGTCGCAGGTGGACTTGCGTTCGCCGGACTCGGCGACCGCCAGGATGTACAGCGACACCGGCCCCGGCGAACGAAGGGCGCCTTTCAGGCACCCGTGCCGCGGCCCAGGCTGCACCTGATCCGCTTCCATGGGGTGCTGGCGCCAAATGCCAGGCTACGGGCCATGGTGGTGCCGCACGACCCCGAGCAGGCCCCCGGCAAATCGGAGCTCACCGCGATCGAGCCAAGCTGCGCACATGGCCGGCCGGCGCGCATCAGCTGGGCCCGGCCCGGTTGCTCAAGCGCGTGTTCCAGATCGACCTGGAGCACTGCCCGAACTGCGGTGGTCAGCTCAAGATCATCGCCGCCATCCTCGAATCGGCGGTAATCGAGCGCATCTTGACGCATCTGGGATTGCAAGCCAGGGCGCCGCCCCGGGTGCCGGCGCGCACAGATTTTCAGCAAGCAGACTCAGGGTTTGTACGCAAAGCCCACTAATGAGAACTTGGCTGTGGTGGATGCGAAGATTTCGGGGCTGCCGAAGTTTTTGCACGAAGAGGCCGCGGCCAGATCGCCGCGTCATGGATATTGCTGGCGCGAGTGCAGCACTCGCAAAATATCAATCACATCGTCGCCGACCTGATAGACCACGATGTAGTTGGGGTGGACAACATGCTCACGGGTTCCGGGCACGCGGCCAAGGCGAAAAAGATAGGGCATGAGCGGCAGGCTCTGGGCCGACAGCATGATGACAGCGAGAAGGTTTTTCGCTGCTATCGCGTTTCGCTGCTCGATGTAGTCAATGATTTCCACCAAGTCGGTGGTGGCCTCGTCAGACCAGCGAACGGTCTGCACGGACTTTTCGCCGTTCTTCGAGCATGGCGTGAACTTTGGCCATCGCAGCGTCGTGCGGCAGGCGAGGCTTTTCGCTGTGTAAGGCTTCCTCAACCTTGGCTTGAAACCATTGGTTGTAGCTGGCTTCCTGTTCTTCGGTCTCGAACTCGGAAACGATGGGGGATAGCTGAACATTCATGGGGCAAAGACTAGCACAACGGGCGCGGACCGTCAGCAGCATACTCAGCGTCAGCCCGAGACATGCGAAAGGCCGCAAAGTACTCGGCAGGCTGGAGCGCGGTTACATTTGGTGCCGGATGTCCTCCACTTGGGCTATTCACTTTTACGGTGTTTTTCAACCGGCTGGATTTGGTGAAGTCTATTGCAAACCGGCTTCAAGGCCTTTGAGGCCGACAGCGGCGCAGTCACGCCGATCCAGCGCTTTGGGTCTGCGGCCAATCTCAACATTCACCTGCACTGCCTGGTGCTGGACGGCGTGTACCGGCGCACCGACGGCGAGCCGGTATTCGTCCAGGCCGATTCCCCCACCGACGAGGACTTGCAGGCGCTGCTGCACAAGATCATCACGCGGCTGATGAAGCTGCTGACGCGCCGCGGCGTGCGCATCGAAGAGGAGGGTGGATCGAGCTACCTGGCCGACGCCGAGGCCGATTCGGATGAGGCCCGCGCGCTCAGGCCGCTGCAGGCGGCGGCGTGTACTTACCGCATTGCCTTCGGCCCGCGCGCCGGGCAGAAGGTTTTCACGGTGCAAGGCGCGATGGCGCGCGACGCCGTGCTCACCCAGGCGCTGTGTGTCGACCATCAGGGGTTCAGCCTACATGCGGCGGTGCGCTGCGATGCCGACGAGCGCCAGCGGCTGGAGCAGCTGTGCCGGTACATCACCCGACCCGCACTGGCCAACGAACGGGTACAGATCAACGCCGCCGGGCAGGTGGTGCTCAAACTCAAGACGCCCTGGCGCGACGGCAGCACGCACATCGTGATGAGCCCGCTGGAGTTCATGCAGCGCCTGGCGGCACGGGCGAACGAAGGGCGCCTTTCATGCGCCCGTGCCGCGGCCCCGGCTGCATCTGATTCGCTTCCACGGGGTGTTGGCGCCGAACGCCAAGCTGAGGGCACTGGTAGTGCCGCATGGCCCCGAGCAGGCTACCGGTAAATCCGAGCAAACGGCGAGCGAGCCCGGCTGCGCACACTCCAGGCCAGTGCGCATCAGCTGGGCCCGGCTGCTCAAGCGCGTGTTCCAGATCGACCTGGAACACTGCCCGAACTGCGGCGGCGAGCTCAAGATCATTGCCGCCATCTTGGCGGCGCCCGTGATAGAGCGGATCCTCACGCACCTGGGACTGCAGGCCCGGGCACCGCCCCGGGCGGCGGCGCGCGGAGATCTTCAGCAGGCGGCGTGATCGCGGCCCGGTCCGCCGGGCTGCGGGGAGAGGCTGCGCCTGACTCGGGTCGAGCCCGGTGAGGGGCCACGAAGCGTGCGGGTTTACCCGATGTTCAGGCGATTTTCAGGTCCGGCCGCGGGGCCGCGGCTGCGCAGTGTGCGGCCGGCCAGGCCAACACCCCCCCAAAGAACTCCCCGGTGTACCACCCAGTGCGGGTGAGTCCGTCCCGGTGGGCACGAAAATATGGCGTTTGATTTTCCTATTCACACAACGCATCCTCCCTACGCCGACGATCCCGTCGCATTGCGGCTGACGCGTTCGTCGCCAACTCCAAAAACGCATCTCGTCGCCTCATTGAATCACCGCGTCGGCGCGCAGCAACACGCTTTGCGGAATCGTCAATCCGAGCGTCTTTGCCGTCTTCAGGTTCACGACAAATTCGAACTTGCTGGGCTGCTCGACCGGGAGGTCACCAGGTCTGGCTCCTTTGAGGATGCGATCCACATAGGCCCCAACGCGCTGAAACAGGCCATACAGGTTGGCGCTGTAGGCCATCAGGCCACCGTCTTCGACCTGTTCCCGCCATTCGTATATCGCTGGCAAACGGTGTTTTGCAGCCAGGGCAATGATCTGCGCGCGGTCCCGCATGAAGGTGGTGTTTGCGCCAACGAACAAGGCGCCCGGTCGCTGCGCAGCCAATGCCGCGAACGCCCGGCCATAGTCCCCGTCGCGGACCTCGGCCGACACAAGTTCCAGCCCGAGGGACTTCGCTGCGCGCTCCAGTTCCTGCTGTTGCAGCCGGCTAGCCGGATCGGCCGGTGGCGCGAGGTATCCGACGCGGGTGGTGTTCGGCACTGCGGATCGGAGCAGCTCGAACTTATTGCCGGCGAGCGTGCCGTCGGGCGCGATCAGAATCCCCGTCACATTGCCCACCGGGCGAGCGAGATTCGACACCAGGCCCAGGGCTACCGGATCAAAATTGCCGAAAAAGACCACCGGAACCGTGGAACCGGCCGCGGCGGCCGCACGCACCGCAGGCGCGGACACCGCAACGATGACCTCAACCCGGGCCTGCACCAGGTCCAGGGCAAGCGCCGGGAGCCGCTCGGCATCACCGTCCGCCCAGCGCCTCTCGATGACCAGATTGCGGCCTTCTGACGTACCCCAGCTCCGCAAGCGCCTTCGGGATACCGGTGGCTAACAGATCCTGAGGCGACGAGGGCGGCGCCGAGGGACGCAGGATGCCGACGCGAAACACGCGGCTGCCCAGCCTGGGCCATTGCCAGCCGCGGCATTTCCAGCAGCCCCATGGCCCCAGCCAAGACACAAGTGCGCCGGTCGATCACTGGAGCACCTCGTCGACGCGCAGAAACGTATCGGCCATCCTCAGGGCTCCAGCACGGTCAGGCCGGCGAAGTATTTGCGGTAGTAACCCCGGTCGCGCGTCAGCAATCGGTCGCATTGCGCAGCGGCATGTGCCCCGATCATGAAATCTGCCATGACCCGCTCGCGCCGGCCACCACCCGCACGGTATTTCCTCCAACTGGCCCCCGCCAAATTGGCCCCCACCACGGACACGGCGGAAAATTCAATCCCGAGCACCTGGATGGCCTCGGAAAAGCCAGTATCACTCGGGAACGCCGCACGCGTCTCGCTCCAGACTACGTCGCAGGCCACGATTGCGCCTTCATTGAGACAGCGGCGCAGCATGTTGGCCGACGCGTCGCCGAATTTTGGATCGGCTCCAAACACATCGATCAATACACTGGTATCGACGGCGGTGATCACTTGTCCGCGACCCCGCGCAATTCCGCGATGTACCGATCCGTATCGATGCCGCGCTTCAGACAACCATAGACGCTCGACACCGGGTCGGTCTCGGCCTTGTGCGCAATCAGCGTACCGTTGCGGGCGGAAAACTCGAGTGCCGTGCCCGACCGAATACCCAGCTTGTCACGCAAAGCCTTGGGGATGGTGACCTGGCCTCGCTCGGCAACGATGGACTTCATACGTACTCCTTGGCGCAAGTGGATCATGCATCAATATACATGAATCACGAGTAGAAAAGTATGGAATTTGCAGCGCGGCGCGCAATGTCACTGCATTGCCTGGTGCTGGACGGCGTGTACCGGCGCACGGACGGCGAGCCGGTGTTTGTCGCAGTACCCGCGCCCACCGACGAGCAGTTGCAGGCGCTGCTGCACAGGATCATCACGCGGCTGATGAAGATGCTGACCCGCCGCGGTGTGCTCGTCGAAGAGGAGGAGGGGGGGGATTGAGCTACCTGGCCGATGTCGACTCCGATTCGGATGAGGCCCGCGCGCTCTGGCCGCTGCAGGCGGCGGCGTGTACCTACCGCATTGCCTTCGGCCCACGCGCCGGGCAGAAGGTTTTCACGGTGCAAGGCGCGATGGCGCGCGACGCCGTGCTCACCCAGGCGCTGTGTGCCGACCATCAGGGGTTCAGCCTGCACGCGGGCGTGCGTTGCGAAGCGCACGAGCGCCAGCGGC
>Ga0209702_10000608_pt1 | contig 75765 bp, 71 predicted proteins | sample FRY01_FD_187210 | JGI IMG/M metagenome (GOLD analysis project Ga0209702, IMG submission 187210) | Freshwater microbial communities from Lake Fryxell liftoff mats and glacier meltwater in Antarctica - FRY-01 (SPAdes) (version 2) | ecosystem: Environmental > Aquatic > Freshwater > Ice > Glacier...
AAAAGCTGGTATAAAAACTATGAAGTATGGTTTGCAACAATATAAACAACAAGCAACAGCAGGCCTCCCCACCAGCCCAAAAACGACACAACAAAGCTCGCTGTTATTTTCTTCTGCCAAGATGATGAAAGTAGCTCATCTGACTTATTTTGCCTCTCTCTTTCTAAAAGAAAAGGACTTACTTTAAAAGATAAAAATAAACCATTCAAAATCAAAATCCCGGCAATTATTGCTTGGAATAATTGAGTATCGCCAAAGGCTTCATTTCTATAAAAAATAATCCCGCCGATGATGGTGAGCCCAATTCCGATCCAGATGAGTGGCTTGGTCACCTTATGAGTACGAGTCGTGGCCAGCGTCCAGTACGAAGACTTTCTACCCAAAAACCCATGCAGGTCTATGACTGTCACCGCACCAAGACCTATAACAAAGCCAGCAATAAATATAAACAAACCGAGAATGTCTAACGAGTAAGTATTCATATTCTTATTCTACCATTTTCTCCATAAAAAATTAATGGGTGAAGGTGTCTGTTTTCAGAATAAATTCTCCGTGGGAATTAAAGGTGAATGACTCCTTTAATTCCGCAATAATTAAACTTTGATACTATTGTTTACAATCTCAATGAGATTTTTCAATTCGTCATATTCTTTCCATGTAATAGTTCTTTCTTCCTCATCTTCTACAATAGTTTCATAGCTCAAATTTGATAATTTTTTAAGAAATCCTTCTCCATACACAGATTCTAAAACCCTCAAGTGCATAGTATTGCCACGGAAATAAGCCTTTTGCATTTCGTCATATGCCACTCTCCGTGCTTCATCAAAAGTGATAGACTTTTCCTTTGCATGTTTGTGTGCAATACCATCAATCATACTATTACAAAGCTTTACCATTTCAGGATACCCAACCTCGTCTTTGTCTTCAAGAGGATTCACATCACCCTCAAAAGGCAAGATTTCCATAGCTAGTAATCTCTTTTCATGAGATTTTATTAATCTCTGACACATCCCCATTTTTTGTTGATGAGCATATGTAAGTTTTTCTATTTGTTTTTCATCTGTAACCCCTTCAATATATTTAGCAAAGTCTGCAAGCTCCCTTTCTTGCATTTCTTTTTCTTGGATCTTTATTTTTTCAAGCCAATTTTTGTGATTATCTTTTGATTGTTCTAAATTTTCTTTTGATTGTTTCGGGAATATTTCTTTATATAAATCACCTAATTTTTCTAACGTCATATCATCACACAAATCATGAGTTATTATTTCAGTCATACCTTCGTTGAATAAGTTTAAAGATTCCCTATACTTTATATCATTTTCAGGATCCTTCTTATCAAAAACAGAAGCAAAGCCAGTTTTATCAAGACGATGCTTACTTTCTTCTGAAAAAGAAACATTTTGAGAATTATTTAAATAGTGTGCCATCTCATGAGTGTATTTTGACAGTGAAGCGCTCTTGCCACCATCGTCTGAAGTCAGTTTATTTAATTTGGAATTATATACAGCCGAAGCATTTTCTAGGTCTCCACCAGAGCTAAAATCTGACCAAAAATGCTCATGGTACTCATCCCAAGTAGCAATACTAGAAGGATCAAGGTCTTTTACTTTTTGTCCTAAACTTTCTGCTCTTTGGCGAAGTAAAAAATACCCAATAGCAGCAATTTCTTGCTGTGGTTCCATCTCAGAATTTTCGAGTGCTTTTGCAAATGCTTTTGTAGAAAATATCTCTTTTACTGAAGGAATACCCATTTCTATTTTTTGAAACTCTTTCATACCCCTATTCTAGCATTTTCTGCCTAAAAAATTAATGGGTGAAGGTAGCTGTTTTCAGGATAAATTCTCAGTGGGAATTAAAGGCTCCTGACCCCATTAATGTCACGAATAAACACTTTTTTCAATGGATTCGACAGGCTCACCACAAGTCACGATACAAAATTAAGGTTTTTGATTATTTGACTTTTTATTTAAAAATGCTATAGTTACACAAAACATATTCCTTAAATTAAATCCAAAATTTATATGGTACAAAAAGGCTCCCTACCAATGGTAGGACAAATAGAATTTGATCTGGACGAGTCAAAGCTGAGTATGCTGGAAAGAAGACTCGTAAACGAGCTCCCAATAACAGCAGTGATCTCTTTTCCTGATAAGCCGACAAAAACAAAAAAGAGGATACAGATCATCTTGCAAATAGCAGCCCGCCCCGGAGCACATGAATCTATATCAAAGTCAGTTTCTGAGGGATCGAACATCCTGAACAACAGCACCGCAAGTGGACTTGCACGAGCAGACGATTACATGATGGATAATATAATATCCAAAAGCTCATGGTTACTCTTTGGAAAAATGGCCGGAGAAAATCCGGTTCCCATTATTGTACTGTTTTGTGTACCGCTGAATCTTGGAACATATAGTTTCAAGAAAAAGGAGGAATCAACAAAGGACTTCAACTCACAACTGAATTAAAAAACTCCCCTGGATAAAAATATCCGGGGGATTTCTTTTTTTAGTTAGCAAGAACGGTTCTTGCTAACTAGTTTATGATAGATATTTAACCACGTTTGAATAGATGTTTATATTCGGAATAATTTTCCCCTATCAACCTTTGCCATTCTGCTGTCTCATTACGACTTGTGATATCAGTCTTGCTATATACTAGCAAAATAGACACAGATCGTTTCTCTTCGTTCCAAGCCACAATACATCTATTACCAGAGGTTTTTGCAGATTCTTTGGTACGATCAACACGAAACTCGGTCTTAATAATTTTAATACCATCAACATCACAAATAGTTTCAGCTCGACTTGTGTTGATAAGCATATCAACACGCTCAAGCCCCGCAACAATAGCGCGAAGCGTTACATCCCAGTGTGCCACGTACTTCTTTTCAAAACTTTTGATGAAGTGTCGCTCAGCATACTTTTCAATTTGTACGGAATAATTACTCTGCATGCTTGTACTAGAATACCATTTCGGGATCTTCTTGAGTTATAAGTTCGTATGGCATAATCTCATCTGGCCTACACAGAGCGTATGGAAGTTGGTTGTGAGTAAAGTTTACTATTTCTTTTGTTTTTTTATCTTTCCACTTTTTTCCGATTTCTTTCATTAGTTTGATTTCATCAGAAGATAGGTCGGCTATCTTCTCATTTGTATTGCTCTCAGATTCACTGATCAAAAACATATCTTTGCCATTATCAGTTTTCCTGTCGATGACGATTTTTCCAGCTTCCTCAAGTTCGTCTATGGCGCGGAAAAAAGTATCAGGTACAGGTCCATATGCAATCCTTCTATATTGCATTCCACTCATACTTTCTCCGTGGTCGTAGTACCAAGCAAAATCAGCGAGATATAAAAGTTTGGCTAGTTTTGTCTTTGGAATTTTATTATCTCCTTTGCTTGTGAGATTCATCCGTAGATAACTCAAAATCATGTGTTTGTATTTTACGATATTGGCAATATTTCCAGAAAGAAGTTCGTCTATAGTGATTTCAAAAAAAGACGCCAACTTTTGAGCCTCCAAGACGCCTAGGGTTTGTTTCCCCGATTCAATTGCTGTGTAAGTAGGACGAGACACGCCAATTGTCTTTGCTAGTTGATCTTGTGAAAGGTTATTTTTAAGGCGAAACTCCTTAATTTTTTGCATATACGTGTTCATGTGAACAAGTATATGCAAACCATGTAAAGAAGTCAAGCGAGTTTGGTGGATAATTTGACATGAGAAATACAGGGTGTATTCACTTCGGGTGTCGAACACCCGAAGACATATTCTCCCTAAAAAATTGATAGGGGGGTGGAGGTATGCGATTTTAAAAATTACAAACATTTCCCAGCTCCTTAAACTCCACATCACCTGGAATAAATTCTGCGACTAGCTTTTCAATTTTTGATTAGCGGTTTTTCATATAATTAACTATTCACAATATAAACATTTTCTCTTGCTCTCGTTAAAGCAACATATAATTTAGATTTTGAGGATTCTGCTAAATTATGCTTATTATTATTATTTAAAAAATTTATCATGGTTTTTGCTGGATAAATAACAACATTATTATAATCCAAACCCTTGCTTTTGCCGATATTTATAGCTTGGTAGTTTTTGTTATATTTAGAATTTTTATCGTATAAAATTTGCATCGTATCGGTTATTTTTAATTTTTCTTCTATTTCATCTTGTCTTATAAAGAAAATATTACAATTTCCAGTATTTGTTCTGTCGCAACAATTACAGATTTCAATATTCATGCCAAATTTTTGATTTACATAATCACACACCTTTTGGCTACATCTGTGTGTTTTTTTAAGTCTAGTATCATCTATAGATATTGAACAGCAACCCTTGCCTCTATCCTTTATGTATTCTTCTATGTTCAATTGCTTCTTATTTTTTTTATTTTGCCTTTCCTTTGTTGTTGTGTATGTTCTTTGCATCATATCACCGACCATAAATAATTCTATATTTGAATGGTGTATTTTCTTAATCAATTCTAAATCCCAGCTTGCCATATCTTGAACTTCATCAATAAATATCACATTGTAAATTTTTGACAATCTGTTCATCACGCAATTTTTGACCTCCTCATTTTTAAACATTAACTTGCTGAGCTTGTCCGAATAGACCCTATTATTTTTACTCATATAATGATCTTTTGCGCTATTCTCAATATATGGCCCACTTACACCTGACATTAATATAAAACCATTTATTCTAATATCTTCTTTAAAAAAAGTTTTTAAGTACGGCTTGAAACACTCCCTTAAAAGAAATTCATACCAAGACTGGATTTTAATATTTTCAGGAATGCACCCCTTATTCATTATATAGAATTTCTTTTTTATATTTTCTTCATTTTCGTTGGTAAAAGTAGTAATAAGAACTTTTTTATCTTTAATTTTCAAAGCCTCCCCCACAATGAGGGTGGTCTTTCCCGCCCCAGCACAAGCTGTGTATAATTTATCATTTTTATTCATTGACATACTTGATGGCATCAATTATATATTTCGGAAATTGTTCTACTTCAAGATCTTCTTGATCAAATATTTTTAAAGCACAATCCGTTTTATTGTTATTACTTATCATGTATTTCTCTAAATTGCTACCTGTATAATCAAATAGTTTTTTTAAAAAAGCTTCGCCAAAACTTTTTATTAAACATGGTTCTAGTGTCCACTCTTCATCATTGCTCCCTGTGAATAAATTTTCACAACTAACATGTAAATAACTTATTAACCTTTCTTTTAATTCATCTAACTTTTTATCATTATCTAAAACAACCGACACTTTTGTATTTGGTAATTTCTTTGATATTTCTAAAAATCTTTTCACTGATGATCCTACGCAAATTATTTGAACACCATCGTCTTGTGGTAACTTACTGTATTTTACTAAATATGCTTTTGTTATAATTAATTCGTCTGCCGGTCCTTCACATAAGATGATTTTATTACTAACAAACATTTTCATAGTGTCATAACCATCTAATTTTTGAAAATAGTTTTGAGTATCTGGATCTAGATTATCAAATTTTACACAGTCACCACTATTAATTAATATTATGTTTTTTAAATTTAGTTTATTTATAATAAAACTATTATGAGTTGTGATAATTAATTGTTTACCATTTAACATATTTGATATTTCTTGTGTGAATTTTTGCAAATTCAAAAACGATAAATGGTTTTCTAGTTCTTCGATTAAGATTAAATTCTTCTCATTAATTTTTTTATGACTTAAGGCAAGTTTAATTTTGAACATCGACTGCATTCCTTGACCTAATAATGGGTAATTCATGTTATCTAATTTGACAACAATCGCATTTAACCAATCATTTTTATTTCCATCATGGATAGATATGGAAACATTCTTATTGTTTAATCCAGAGTTTTTAATCTCATCTTTATTATTTATATTTTTAATAGTTTCATCATTTTCAAAAGACAGCAAAGCTTCTCTATATTTTTGAGATAAGGCAACTTGATCCATGGGCTCTAAGTTGTTACTAATATTTCTTGATATATATGCTTCTGATCCATTTTGATAAATGTAATTTGTGGAATCAATGAAGCTACATTTTAAAGGTATTAATTTTGGTGAAACAGAATGGCTTGCGAATGTTTGCCACTCTATTTTATAATACTCAATTGGCAGTGATTTAACTTCTGATTCATTTTCTATCCACGGATTATACAAACCACGAAAAGCTTCATCCAATGCAACTTCATACATGAAACCACAATTGTCGCTTCCTGGATCAGAACATAAAGCTCCCATAAATGATGCGTCAATATCTTTGACATATAATTCAATTTTTAAAGTAGGTGGATTTTTTTTATTGTGAGTTTTTAATGATTTTAAATACTCACTAACAACTTCTTTATTAAAAATTTCAGAAGTTAAATTATTTCTCAGATTTTGATTTCTATAATAACCAGTTAAACATAAATTTATTGCTTCTAATATAGAGCTCTTACCACTATCATTATCACCAATTAACAAATTAATATCATCATTTAAGTCTATTGATAGCTCTTTAAATTGTTTATAGTTAAAAAGTTTTATTTTAGTTATTTTCATAATTAATTTATAAGGTTTTGTTCTGTTGCCTTAATCACATTCCTAGTCGCCTTTACCTTCGCCCCAGCATACACAACCACATCTTTAATCACGATTTTTTGGATAGCTGAGATTAAAGTTTCCATTATTGCGTAATTTGGTTGGTTGTTTTGGGTTGGAAGTGAAATGTTTAATTCGTCGGCGTCTTTTGCGTAAAAATTTCTTGAATAACTAAACTGACCAGCATAAGCTGTTTTATGAATCGCAGTTGTTACAAAAATAGATGCAAATTTTGATAAATTTTCAGTATGAACTACGGCAATATGGTCGTCACCTCCGTATTTGTAATTTCGGTATTTTGCAGAACCAAACATATCAATAGTTGTTGTATTTTCTGAAAAAGTAATTACATCGTTGCCAATAAGTGCTGAAATTCCTTCATCGGTTTCACCAGCAGTTACAAAAGGTAAGTCTCCAGAAATTCTATCATCACTTTTTAGTCTTCTACCACGAGTTGATTTTCCAAATAATTTTTCAAGATTAAAAGTCTCCCATTCCCCACTCTCAAAATCCTGTAAAACCCTTTCTTCCTCGGCTGTCAAAGTAAAATCTTTTAGTCCTGTAGCTACCAAATACGCCTCTAATTCAACTATTCTTTCTGCTTCCAGCTCCGCTATAAAACTTTCCATAAATTCAAAATCTATCTCGCTGTTTTTTGTGGGTAGTTGGATTTTTAGTTTGTTTAGTCTATCTAATGTCGGGTAATTTGCGTATCCATCTGAAAAAGTACCGCTTAAAGATTTATTTATACCTGAAACACCAAAAAGCGAAATTAATTTTTCATAACCGATTCTTGCACTCAATGAAAATATATTTTGACTTGCATACCATTTTTCGTTTCTAATTTGTGCGACAATAGTTCCAATTTGACTTATAGAAATGACATTTTCTAGGTTTGGTTCCACTGTTAATTCCTCCAAATATCCTTTTATTCCATTATTATTTCGTGTTCTTCCTACAAATTCAATAAAACCAGTTTGTTTTTGTTCTTCAAGATTTAATTTTCCTTCATCGAAACTTTTTACAGTTTTAACTTCAAACAACTCACCTAATTTGTATTCGCCCCACTCAACTTTTTCTAATTTGGTTGTGAGCAGGGCGTCTATTTTCCCAGGCAGTCGTCGTCTTTGTTTGATTGTTTCAAAATATTACTTACTTCCCAAGCCAAATAATCGCTGACGGTTTTTTTGAAGTCCTTCAGAGTCGGTTTGGTGTCAATCGGTGCTGTTTGGTTCCAGTCGGCGCCGTTATTTGGGTCAATAGTATTTTCGTAGTATTCTTTTTCACTAAAAATACTTAGTTTGCTTTTACCAAATCGTACCAAATTTACTATTTCCTCATATCTTTCCTTGGCTTTGTCTGTATCTTTGAGATTATTACTAGCTTTTTTACGGTTGGTTCTGGTGTAGCCATCGTTACTAAAATCAATAAATTTTACCATTTCATCTGCATGGTGTTTTTCGTTAACTTTAAAGACGTACACATTGGTTTGTACGCTAGCTTTACCGATAAATATATCAATTGGCATTTTGATACTGGCAATTAGGGTGTGTTTTTGGAGGATTTTTTTGTTATATTCTTTAGCTTTACCACTACCTGCCGAGTTTTGAATAATTATAGCGGCGTAACCTTTATTCATCATACCTAATGCTTTTTCTACAAAAACCATTCCGTTTCCACTGGCAGAATATGGCGGGTTCAGAATAAAAGCGTCGGCTGGGAATTTGTCATCAGTTTTGCCAAAGCCATAATTACCGTCGAAGTCTTTAATTGAGTCTTTGTTTAGAATATTAGAGCTTCCATCGCCCATTAAAATCATATTCAAAATTGCAAGCATGTAGACTTCTGAAAGTATCTCTAAACCGAGCAATTGCTCTGCTTTTATTGTAATTTCTTTTTGAATAAGTTCTTGTGGTGAGGTAATGTTATTTTTTGCATCATTGAGCATTTCGTTCATCGCAGCCACTAAAAGTCCAGCCGAACCTGTAGCAAAATCCCACACAAAAGAATCTTTGTTTACTCGTGCCAATTTTACTAGAAGTGAAGCGACATAAGAAGGGGTAAGTACAACATCGTTAAGGTCGTCTTTGGTAAAACCAAGCCAGCCGTACATTTCATTAAACAATTTACCTGTAAAATCGGTAGTTAAACCTATTTTATAATAAATTCCCAAATCATCTACAATTTTTGTAAAAACTCTTTTAAGTTGGCTTTCTCCTTCTTCAACTTTATTAATATTCTCAGTTGTTAATGTATTTTCTAGAGTTCTTAGTATTAGGTCTTTCTTTTCTTTTGGAATTTGTTTTTCGTTTAAAAATGCTTGTATTTTCCTCATTATTATATCACCGTCAGTATTTCCATTTTCAATTGAAGACTTCAGATCAGATTTCTCAAGAGGTGAAACTTTATTAGGTATTCCAAGCGTAGCAATAATAGAAGCAGCTACAAGATAAACACGAGCACTCTCTAATAAGCCTGTTTCATTTTTATAAATATCATTGTTTAGCTTTATCAGACTAATATCAATCTCTCTTTCTCTTTGTTCTTTGAGCGCATCAATTTCTTCCTCTGTGAGACTTAAAGTTTTTACTTTCTCAATAAATCCATCAAAATTTTCAGGAGCTAAAAATGATAGGTCTGAATATTCTCCAACTTTTTGCCCTGCACCAAAATTACTTTTGGAAACAAAATACACTCCAATTTGATGTTGAATTTCCCCGCTTTGATCTTTGTAGCCTGTCATTCCTATTGCTATAATGTCAGTGTAATTGGTGTGATGTAAAAGTGCGTTGGCGTAATGTACAGCTCCATTTACTGCATAAGAATTAATATTATTAAAATTGGGTTCATTTTTGGTAGTTCGATTTTCGATTTGTCCGTTTGTATCAAGTTTTACAAGTTTGTCTTTATAGCCTTTATATTCAATAAGAATAGGATAAAAATTTAAATTCTTATCTTGAAGTAATAATTTTGCATCTGGTCTATTTCCACCGACACCGCCATTTTTAGAGTGATAATCATTAAGTGCCTTGTCTATTTCTGAATTTAAAGATTCCTGCTCTAATTTATAAGGCAATTCGTAAGATTTCATCCAGCTGTTTGCTAGATATGTAATATTTGGTTCTATAGATTGTATGGTTTTTTTTGCTTTCATATATTTACCTATTCATCCAAGTAATACTCAATTGTAACACTGTCGCAATGCAGACCCATATGAGATACGGGATGTTGGCGTAGATGATCCAGGACAGGCTGGGGGCGCCGGTTTCTATGTGGTTTGTGAGAGAGAATTGATAGAGAGCAAATAGTGCCCAGATGAGTGTGGCGAGGACGAGGAGGATGTCTATGGATGCGAGGAGGTTGTTCTTGAGCCCAAATTGAAAATAGGTAAAAGAGAAATTGAAAACGAGGTTCAGCGCGAATGGGAGCGCGACCGTCCAAGGGAGCGCTCCTTTAAAGAACTTGTAAAAAACTGTCCCAAAAGTGACGGCGATGATGATGTACAACACCGTCCACACAGAACCAAAGACCCACGACGGTGGTGCCCAAGATGGTTTTAATAGTGTGCTGTACCAGTTGGAAGTATCTATGTTCATATTATGTATTAGTTATTATTAATCAGTCGGACACGTGTTCTTGCCTAGTGCCGCATACAATCCGCACCAGCTAAATATTGCTTCAAAAAATGAAAATCCCGAGAAGAAAAGTAGCCACGGGCTCCACGAAGTAGTAATAGCGAGAACAAGCAGTGCCACACCGATAACTACTCGTATCGCTCTACCTTTTTTGTTGATATTTTTACTTGCACCGCGCGCTGTATTTCGAGCAATTTTTTTCAGTATTGCGCGATAGAAAAATCCGAATATAAACGCCAGTACAAACATGATAACGATCAGTCCCCATCCAAATGGCGAGAGAATGAAATCTATTGGAGATTTGTTAAAGAAGTCTACTTTCAGTTGTGGGATAAGGGTGAGCGCGTTTACTGTTTCTTTGAAATCAAATGCTTCTATCTCGCCTATCGCGAGTGAGTATTTGCTGTCGTTATTACTACTCCAGACGATAATTTCATAATTGCCCGCATCTACCTCTGCTTTGTATTCAGGTCCCTGCCAGTAGGTGTCGCTACCAAATGGTTCAAAGAATTTCTTCCATTCAAAATTTGAACCTTCCAACACGGCGATTTGTTCTCTGTCTTTGAGAATCACCGCCGAGACATCTTTTTTCTGATCGATGATATCTGGCACAAGCACGCCGACATACAATGCGAAAGGTTCGTCCGAGGTAATAGTATAGACCGCAGGTTCGCCACCAAGAGTCCCGTAATATGCTTTGGAGACTTCAGGAGATGTGACGATAGTTGGGCTGTCTGTGGCAATCCTCGGTTGGTGTGCAGAGGTTGCGTTTGGTAGTAAAAATACGGTGAGAAGGAGTGCTGTGGTGATTAAAAGTTTTTTCATATACTTTATTTCATTAAAACGTCTAGCTAAACGCTAAACTATATACAAGTTAGTATATGAAATTTTTAGCATTTAGTCAAACAAGATAGCGAGTTCTTTTTCAGTATTACCCGCCCGAATTTCGCCAAAACAAGAAGCGAATTCCTCCCCAAGTCACGGACATTTAGACCAAGTGATAGACCGACCAGACTACTGTTCACAAAAAGCAAAATTACTCTCTACCAAGAAGTCGCTCGAAGAAGAAATCTTTGGCTCGCACCTCCTTCTCGGCGAAAAACAAGTGCGCGCAAGCGCACTGAATTCGGATTCATTTTTGGCGAATTCAGTGCGCTTGACCCTAGTGCGTGCGAGTACGCACGCACTTTGCCCACCCGTTCGCGCGTATATTTGGCTCCCAAAAAGAAAAAACATTACTTAATAAATTCAGTAATGTTTTTTCTTTAGATCTTAATTTTTAAGCTTTTAGCTGGAAACTCTTTTATCATATTCAGCTTTTAGTCTGTCATATTCATCTGTCAAAGCTTTGTATACTCCTTGAGCAGAAACTTTTTCACTATCATCTTTTGCATTGACCATTTTACCATGAGCAGAAGTAGTCTGTGTGCTAATAGCAGACATTTTTTCGTCTATCTCTTTCTTTGACAATTTACTCAAATCTTCTTGTGGGTAATAATCTTGTGACATATAATTTTAGTATTAAAACTTACTAATAATAAACGATCTTACTAATTATACAAAAATTTGAAGAAAAAAGGAAATAAATTTTACACCTTTGGTTTTTGAGTATTTTCATCCTCAATAGGTTTTTGTTCGGGTATTACTTCATTAGAATTAGCTTCACTCTCTAATTTCTTTTGCTCCTCCTCTTTTTTCTTTTCTTCCTCCAATTTTTGTTTTTCTTCTTCCTGTTTTTTGTCTACTTCTTCCGTAGCTTGCTTTGTCAAATCCTCATTAATTTTATTTAAAAGTTCAGGCAAAGCTTGAAGCATTATTAGAAGATTAATTTTTATTCCTTCTCTAAAAGCTTTAGCTAAGAACTGTGCATTTTCTGGCTCGAGAGAACCCATTGATTTACTTTCGATATTTTGTCCATTAGAAATTTTCCCAGTCTTTAAAACACTTTCAAAATCCTTAGGATCTAGATCTTCAAACTGCTTGTTTAATTCGTCAAGTTTTTCTTCCAAAATCTTTTGTTTTTCTTGACGAATTAAACTTTCTCTTTTTTGTTTTTCTAAAACTTTTTGCTCAGCTTTTAATTCTTCCAATCTATCTTTTTCTACAAGCTCATCGGGCGAATTTTCCTCCAGAGAAACAATCTCTTCTTCTATTTTTTCAAGATTTTTGTTTATTTCCTCATTTTGTTCTTCTTGTGATAATTCAGAATTTTCTATTTTTTCTTCTTCAACAATTTCTGATTTTTTATTTTTAGTTTCAGAAACTTCTTCTTGTTTTCCATTTTTCTCCCACTCTATTTCTTCTGATATATTCTTTCTTAATTCGTCGGGAGACATTCCACCATTTTTCTTGACTTCAGCATAATAATCTAACATACTCGGTTTAATATTTGTTTTTGTACCGTCAGCTTTTACAATATATCCTTTTTCATCAATAGAAGCATCATGTCCAAATTCTTCGTTAAATTTTCCACCAGTTAAAGCAACTAAAGAACCCATTAATCGTTCCTCATATTTTTTAGAATCTTCTTGCAGTAATTCTGATGTATTTTCATTTTTTGCTTCATTTGCATATTGCTCGGCTTCCTTATCTAAAGCACTTAGTTCTTTCTCAACACCAGTTTCATTTTTTATTTTTTCAAATGTCTCGTCGTCAAGATTAATAGAATTTGATTTTTCCATTCCCTCAGCACTTTCATTTTTAAAAGATTCTTTTTCATTATCTGCCCAATTTGAAAACTCCTCTTGCGATATTTCTTTTTGCTCCACCTTTTCAGGTGTAACTTTTGGAGTTTCGTTATTTTCAAAATTATTTTTATTTGTATTTTCTGGTGTCATAAAATTATTTATCTAAAAGAGATTTCTTAATTTGCTCAATTTTTGCTTCCTCAACTTTTTTTCTAAAATTCGCAATAACAGCTTTGCGCTTCGTGCGAAGCTCAGAAAGCTTTAGTTGAAGATTATTTTTCAAGTCTGTGGTATTTATCATACAAGGCTATTGTAGCATTTTAATGTATTTTTTTCCATAGCTCGCCCCAAAAAGAAGCCCGCGCGGATTCCTCCCCAGACCCCTCCTGCGCGCGGGCGAAATCCAAAATCCTTGCCGAATTTCAAAAAATTAGTAGCCGAGGTTTTGCGAATCCTTTCCCCATAAAATAGTTTCGCAAAACCGAGTCCGCATTGTATTCGCACATTCCGTACTTTTCCTACGGATGTGCGATTAGTATTTATTTTGAAAATAGGTGCGAGCTTGGTACAATAGAGACACCTTAAACGAACTAAATGGTTTTTTAGAACCCAAAATGCGGGACGGGCGAAGCGCGTCCCAATGGTTTCCGCCTGTTTCCACCTTGGAATTCGCCAAAAATGAATCCGAATTCAGTGCGCTTGCGCGCACTTGTTTTTCCGAATTCCCACGCAAAATCAGGGCAAACAGAATGGGCGTGCCTTCGGCACGCCCATTCCTTGGTTTCGAAGAAACCGCTAAGTACTATTCTGGTGCGGATGAGAGGACTTGAACCTCCAAGGATTGCTCCACTGGTTCCTAAGACCAGCGCGTCTACCAATTTCGCCACATCCGCATATTTTTTCTGGAAAATTTTTATATATAACTTTTCTATTATTCTCCACTAGAAACCACCTCTCACAAGTAAACTTATTCCGAGACCTACAATTTAAAACTACTTTCAGTTATTAAAAATTGGATCAAAGGTTGGATTTCTAATGGGAAATTAAAAACATCATTTTAATGTTTTTGTCCCCCCGCTAGGAATCGAACCTAGGACCGTCTCCTTAAGAGGGAGCTGCTCTACCATCTGAGCTACGAGGGGTTTTTATATTATACCTCTCTCCCGCTCAAATCCTGATAGGAGTTTATCCTCAACAGAATTCCATTCTCTTGATGGAGGTTTTTTATTATTCTTTAATTATCTAAATACTACCAAAAGGTATCATATTGCAAGGCTTTTGTCTATTTTTTTACTGGTAAAAAAGCTCATATAATGGTAAAATTCTTTTTGTTACTTTGATATTGACATAGTGACTAAGTGGACGTTCTGGTCTACTCACCATCAAACGCTTGTTCATTCCTGCTGGAATCGACAAGTGGGAACATATTGACGTAGTGGCGAAGTGGTAACGCTGCGGTCTGCAAAACCGTCATGCGCGGGTTCGATTCCCGCCTACGTCTCACAAAACAGAAGCCTTGCTGTATTAAACAGCAAGGCTTCTTAATTTTTTTTATATGCTTTTTGAGCACAAAATAGCTTGACAAGATGTATTTGTGTGTGATATAATTTCTTAGAAAGAACAAAACATACAACAAAAACCTTGAAAAATGTCAATAGAAAGAAGACTTATCGATGAGGATAAGCAAATAATCAACCCCACAACCACCCAAGCGGTGGGGATACTTTTATCATTTCTAATACTACTCATGCCATGGGTAGTGTTTGAAAAAATGATAGCAGAAAATTTTAATTGGTTTTGGGTATGGATACCCAGAGCCTTTGTCGTTTATTTTTTTGGCTTCTTCCTGGCGCTAAAATTTTTTCGAGCTGGACTCGAAGATGTCATGCAGATTGGTTTTGTAGGTATTCCAAGATTTTTTGGAAAACCTATTGCTAATTTTGTATATCTGACAGGGCGTCATTGGACAATCCCAGGTAAAGGAAATGGGATGCAAAAAGTTGACATGAGAAGCCAGACCCTGAAACTTTCGGTGTCCGTCACAACTAAGGATCTCGTCAAAATGATGAGTACCTTGAGTATGCAATACATGGTATATGATCCTCATATTCATGTGGAGGTTGCTGAATTCAAGGATAACCTGCAAAGCAACATGGGTCAGGCATTCTTGGACATCTCCTCTGAAAACAAAGCAGAGGAGATGCTTCTCATAAAAAAAAACGACATATTAAAAAAAATAAAAAAACACCTAAAAAAATTACCTCTCGCAAGAAGTTTTAAACTTCAAAACTATGGGATTGAAATCCAAGAAGACACGATTTCAGTCGGAGAGGGGTTCAATTTTTTTGACGATGCAACTCGTAAGGCTTATGAGTTGGAAGCTCGTGAAAAAAAAGAGCTTGATGGAGAAAAAACCGAATGGGAAGGTTTTATTGAAAGGGCCGAATACCTTGTAATCAAAAGTGAGAATAAAATTACTTTTGAAGAAGCATTTTTAAGAATAATGCAATTGGCAGGCAAACATGTACCTGACGAAAAAATTATTCGTTTGGCTGACATTCCAGACAGTTTAAAAGAAATTATTTTACTACTAAAAAAATAAATGGTGAAAAATCTATTTCTTTTTTCCCTCATGGGTCTGGTCACTGTTTTGGTTTTCACCCTGATTTTTTGTTTCAAAACGACAGAAGATCTGCAAGGAGAAAGTGTCCAAACAGAAACCTCTCCAGATACTCCTGCAAACAACTATATTGGAGGTGATAAAAATGGCGAGAAACTAAACTCTACAAAGTATGTTTCTCATACTGTTGTCATTCCTCAAGGAACATCTCATTCGTGGGATAATCCTCCAGGGATAAAAATTGTTTGGAATCTCACAGATGGCGGAAGAGTTAAAGTCTATTCGAAAAACAATTCGAATAGACTTGAACTCCAAGCACCTTCGAACGAAAGTTCGACAGTATATATACGCTACTATATTATCCCTGGTTGGGAAAAATATGTAGCAGAAAATTACTGATAAAACCGGCTTTAAAAAAACCCACCGAACTGGTGGGTTTTTTCTATGTAAATTTATTGAACCTCTACACTTCCCGTGTCGACATTAATCGTGTGAGTACTTTCGTTTATCTGAACCTCATCAATACCAAAGGTTGTGACGACGATTCTGATGATGAAAAATACCGACGACATGATTGCAAGACCAATAAGTCCCCACATCATATGTTGTCTTCCTTGTTCTTTTGCGTCAATACTATCTTTCTTTAAAACATACTGGATAATACCCCAAACAAATATAACGAAAGCTAATGCGAAAAGTATTCGTATAATCGGATTGATGACATAGTAGTTGATTTTAAGCAATACCTGATCAAGGTTTGCAGCATATACAGTTTTTGCAAACAATTCAAGCATGGGAGAGATTAACAGTTAACACCTTGAATACAAGGAATGTCTTGTTGTTGGATTTGGTTTTGGTTATCAAGACCAAAAGTGTTTTGCACAATCTTGATGATTCCCCAGAACGCAACAATGATAAATAGTCCGATAAGGCCATTTGAGATGGTTTTCTTACCCTCTTCTTTATCAGCAGAGAATATGTATTTTACAACACCGAAAATAAAGAAAGCGATTGCCGCTACAATCAAAACAGTGATGATTGTGTTAAGGAGGCCAAGAATAATCGATAAAACACTTTGAGCATTTTGAGCAAATACGAACACTGGAGTTAGAGTAAAGATACTTAGAACTGCTATAAAAGTTGGTACACTTTTTTTCATAATTAAATATTATATAAATTAATAAATTTTTTATACATGTCGTTTTACAACACTTAACGTAAGTATATCACGATTCGATAGATAGATTGCAAAAAGCTAAAAAGCTTGGGGAAATCGTTTTTACTGGGTTTCTGGTAAAAGAGGTATTGCACTACCACTAACACCAAAGGTGCTTCGAAGTATCTCAACAAGACCCGCTATTGAAAAAAGAACAAACATACCAATAAGCGCCCAAATAATATATTTCTTTGCATCGTCTCTAGCTTTGACATTATCTGGATTAAGAAAATAATGAATAACACCATAGATAAAGAAAGCGAGTGCTAGAACAAAAAGAAGCGGGACAATGGACTTGGTTAAAAGACAAGTTGCATAGTCGATAATATCTTTGAGGTTGTTGATACTTCCAGCAAACAAAGCTGTACATCCTGGTGCAGACGATGTTGTCGTGGTTTGAGCAAAAGTCTGCAACGGCAACATTACTGTTGTTACAATAAAGAAAATAAATGGGGTGAATTTTGATATGATATTTTTTATAGCTTGTCTCATATTATTTAAACAAAAAAACTAGTAATACTTGAAATAATGGCACTGACGGTGTTGTTGAGAATTGTGGCAATAGTCCAAGCACCGAGGAGAACTGCTGTACCAACCACTGACCAAAGCAATGCTTGTTTTGCTTCGAGAAGCTTCTCTGGGTTGCCTCGTGAATACACAAAGAGAAAACCAGTATAGACAAGCGCTAATACAACGAGAGGTATCCCTGCCCGAACGATAATACCGAGGAGTGATTGAATGAAGCTTGGGATGTTACCTCCCGGACCAAGAGGGTTTTCTATTTGTTCTAGGTCAGAGACGGAAAGAACTATTGTATTTGTTTGATTTCCCTCTTGTGTACCTTCATTTGTTTGATTTCCCTCTTGTGTACCTTCATTTGTTTGATTTCCCTCTTGTTGTGAATTTAAAAGGTATGGGTCAATGGTACTGATATAATTCCCGTACTCATACCCAGGAGCATTCACTGAGGACACATGTGCACTAGGTACCCAAATTTGATCGTCACAGGAACCAGAACACTCGTATTCGATGTTGAGTAGACTTTGACCATTTGATGGACTAAAACTCCTCTCTTCCCCGTCAATCTCTAAAAGTAAAAAATATTCACAACCAGAATCACAAAGACTATCCCCCGCAATAAAGGTAAGTGTTTGTTGAAGTGACCCTGTGTTCATAGTAAGATCCTGAAAATACGTAACCTCATCATTAGGATCAATGAAATCATACTCTAGTATTTGAGTCTTCACGATATTATTTGAAGTGCAATCTGGACTAAAAGAAAGATCAAGATAGATAAAGGGTTGTGTAGAATTTTGACTATATGAACTTTCAAACCAGTCTTCAGGAATATTAACTCCATGAGAAGCAGTTCTAAATTGCCCTGCTAATAGAGAACACTCTGCAAAAGTCGTCTGTGGAGCAACTAAGAAAAAACCAAAGACAAAAAAAGCTGTCGTGAAGATATTTTTTAAGTTAATTGTAGTGAGATTTTTCATAAACTAAACAAAAAATTGAATAAGTGAAGCTGTTAGGTCTATTAAGGTTGAATGTATCATTTGGGCTATGGCCCAAGCACCAAGAAGTATCGCCCCACCAATGAGCGTATACAAAAGCATTGTGTGAGCTTCACTTACTTTGTTTTGGTTTCCTCGAGCAAAAAGATATAAAGCACCTGAGTATACAATCATCACAACAAGAAGTGGAATACCAATTTTTATCATTCCTTCAAGGATTTTTTGAATAAGGGTTGGTATTGAGTTGATACTGATAGGATTTTCGATAGGTACATCCATCTTTCCAAGACTTCCAAAATATGTTGGGGTAGGGTTGTTTGTTTCTGCGGTACCATTTGGTTGCACACACGTTCCAGAGGTAGCCATAGCAGTGATAGAATTCGTTTGCCCTACAAAGGCTTCGTTGGAGGTATTTTCTATAACTCTTGTTTTGTAGTTTACAAGCCCAGTAAAACCAGTAGCAACAATAGACTCATCTTCTACTATTCCATTAGCTGGGATATTTATTGAGAAATCCTGACTTTGAACACTAACACCTTGTTCGTCTAGTTTATCTAACGCGAAAACAAAAACATTTCCTGCTGTTATGGTTGAAGGGGTTATTGTGACACTATAACTAATAACTGGGACACATGAACTATTGAGGATTACAGCCGAAGAAAAAGATTCAAAGGTTACGAGAGCTGATGCATAAAATGGCAAACCAACAAAAAGAAAACTCAGAGTAATTATTATTATATTGAAGTATTTTTTAGTCATATTATTTATGTGGTGATTCCTAACACTTGAGTAATGATTCCACTTGCATCAGTATAACCAAGTATCACAAGAACAAATTTGACTATAATCCAAGCACTTAAAGCAAATACAAGTCCTAATATAACTCCAGTAAACAATTCTTTTGCTTTTGAAAATTCAGACTCTTTTGATTTTGCTTTAGCAATAATGAGTTTGATACCCGCCCATGCGAAAAGAATAGCAGCAAGGGGAAGAACTATAATATAGAGAAGGAATTTAATAATTCTGTCTATTGTAGCCAGAGCAGCGTTGAAATCACAATCATAGTTATCTCCAAAACCACACTGAATAAGTCCACTCTCAATATTTTCACCAGTTAATTCAGTTTGCCCAAAAGTCCCATCAAGATTGACATTAATGGTTCCCGCTTCTCCGAGACCTGTTGTACCAGAATTCGTTCCAGCTCCAGTACCTGTTGTAGAAAAAACTTCATAACCCTGATTGTTTGCTGTTGTAAGAATAATAGCCTGAGCACTGTTTAAAACAGTAAAGTAATAGGTGGTGTTAGCTTGAAGCCCTATAAAAGAAAAAGGTATATTCGTTTGGTTTCCAGTATTAACAGTAGCCATTGTATTTGAAAGTCCTTCAAAATCTTCAGCTACAATTTGTGTTGGACTTGTTGAGTAGACAACATATAAATCTTGCCCAATATCAATAGTTTGAGCATTCACAGAAAAACTAATAGTATCTTCTGTATTTTGTACATTAGAAATAGTTACTCCGTTCCCTAGGGCACTAAGAAGTGTTGCTGTATCGCAAGTTCCACTTAAAACAAAGTCTCCTAATGGGCATATTTCCCATATTGTTCCATTGGGACTTGGGGTACACATTGAGGTAATGTCGTCACCTGGGTTGTTTGGAGTAATGAGATGTCTTGTTCCATCTTGTGCAACTTCCAAGACTTGAACGACGTACTCTGTCGTAGGGTCCAAACTATTACCAAAAGTAGCGTTGACTCCTGAACTTGGAGAAATAATAGAAAGTGGATTTGAATAAATCCAGACAGGGTTGTTTATCATTGAAAAAGGAACAGTTCGGATTTGTACTTGTGTTTCTTGTGGTGAAGAAAAACTTCCCAAAACACAAAGCCCTGGAACACCACCAAAGCCACCTGTGATATACGGATAAACATCGTATTGGTTGATGTTTGTTATAAAAAGTTGTTCCAAAGAAACTTGAGCATGGACAAAAAGAGGAAACGATATACTAGTAAAAAATATCGCAAAGAATATATATAAGGAATGGTAAAAATTAAAATGCTTCATCTATTTTTTGACTTGCTTCATTAACTGCTCGTTCAGGACTCAGACGGCCCGACGTAACAGCAGAAACCATGTCACTAAAGATTGTATTAACGACCTTTGGATTTGGATTCAACCAGCCACGCGAAATAATAGCGGAACTAAAAAATATTTTTTGATACGAACCTGTTGGGATAATTGAAAGTAAATCTCGCCGTACCGGCTGAAGTGATGAGCTGTCTAAAAATGGAAGTGAGTAAACTCCTGTTGAAAGTGCCCCTGCAATAGAAAATGCTCCAGCGGTATTTTTTCCTATTTTAGGGACAACCAAAGCATAGAAATTTCCATAAGTAAGAGATTTGTTGAGCTCTTTTATTTGTGGAAGTTCCGCAACATCAAAATTAAGGTTAGGGTTTTTTCTTTGAATATCAAGTAGTTCAGATGCAAAACCAAAATAAACCGCCGACTGTCCCAGCGCAAAAACATCTCGAGCTTCGGGCATGGTTTTATTCCAAGAATATAATTCATTTGATGGATTTGAGTATTGAGTAAAATATTCAAGTGCTGCAGCTCCTGGAGAATTTGTTACAGACGAAGCCTCTTTAAAAACAGAAGTAGCAAGTGTTTCTTTGAAAATAACAATAGGACTTCCAAGTTGCATTGCAAGAGTAGAAAGAATAGCACTCGAATGATTAATATTACTTGTTTCTCCAAGAGGAGCTCCTGAAATTTCTATTTCAAGACCATTAGCTAAAACTTCTGTTGTTTTTTGTACAAAGACAAGAAAGTCATCGTTCCAAAACTTTGGTGGATTGATAATTCCAGCAGATTCTATAACATCACGATTGTAGTACATAACCAGAGGATCAACACCAACAGGAAGCCCCACTGTTCCTTCTGGAACCCTAAAAATTTCTGCACCTTGAGAATAGATATCTTTAAAATTTCGTTCTGGCAAAAACGTTTCATTAAGAACAATAAGCTTGTCACGATAACGCGAAATAAGTGTGTGTGGTAATAAAATAAGGTCAGGAGTATTACCAGAAGCAAAAGCTTCTAACAAGTCAGTGTCGTATGTTTCTGGATTTTTTGGAATATACAACAAAACACTATTTTTATTTTCTCCATTGAAATTATTAACAAACGCACTCAGTGAATTGGAACCAAAAGGACCCCACATAACAACTGATCCACTAGCAGTGACACCTTGTGCACTATCTTTACTTGGAGTTTTTATTACACCAGAAAAAATCATAAGGCCGAGAGCGAGACCTACTGCAAGCACAATGAGGAGTATTGTCTGAAATTTCTTTGTTTTACTATCCATAAATATGTATAAATTGTACCACTAAAAAAATAAAGTTTTATGGGGAGAAAAACTATAAAATATGTTTAAACAATAAACCATAATGATGAGCTCCGGCTTCAAAACTTTTTTCTAAAACAAATCCATTGTTTTCAAAAAGCTGACGAGCGATTTCTTCTGTTACAACATATTCAGACGCTGGACCAAGACCAGCAAAAGATTCAGCCCAATCAATAACTAAAACTTGTCCATTTTTTTTTAAAATTCTTTTTATTTCATGCACGAGCCCACTTTTACTTTCTGTCTGAAATAAAACATTGGAAACCAAAACAGCATCCACAGCCCCTACTTTAAGTTTGGTCCCACCAATAGTTTCAGCATCTCCCCACAAAACATGAACATTGTGGATTCCTTGCTCTTCTGCTTCTTTAGAAATACGTTCTAATAAATCTTTTTGAATATCAATAGCATAAATATTTCCTTCAGAGCCAACAAGTTTTGACATTAAAAAAGTATAATGTCCTGTTCCGGCCCCAATATCTGCAACAGCTTTACCTGCTGAAAGACCAAGGTGTCGTATTGTATTTTCTGGTTTTGTAAATGACATATACAAAGTATAAAGAATAAAGAATAAAGAATAAAGGGGAAACAAAAAAAGAGGCGTCCAAAGGACGCCTCTTTTTTTGTTTTAAATATTATATCAAAGCAGCTGATGCTAACTCGTCTCCAGGACGAAGCTTCATCACACGCACACCTTGAGTGTCTCGTCCTAGTGTTGGAATAGAATCAAGTTCCATTTTGATAACCTGCCCTTTCTTTGAGACAACAATAAGCTCACTTGAAGAAGGTGTCACTAGTCGAGCAGTAATAAGCTGTCCTGTTTTTGTTGTAAGTTTTACTGTTCGTACTCCAGAACCACCACGACCTTGGACCTTGAACTCAGCAACTTCGGTTTGTTTTCCATAACCATTTGCTGTCACAACAAGCCAAGTAGCGTCTTTGATTTCTTCTTTTTTGATAACACCCACACCAACAACAGAATCATTTTTCTTGAGCTTGATTGCTCGCACACCCGCAGCTGACCGTCCCATTTCACGAACCTCTTTTTCTTGAAAACGAATTGCTTGCCCACATGTCGTAGCAATCATAACCTGGCTTTCAATATCAAGGAATCCTGCAGAATACAATTCGTCACCAGCCGCAAGTTTGATAGAAATAAGTCCACTTCGTCGTACATCCTTGAAATTTTCAGAAGAAACTTTTTTAGTGGTTCCTTGTTTTGTAACAAAAAGAAGGAAAGGATCATTGGTGTTTTTGTCTTTTTCCATTGCAACAATAGAGGTGATATATTCTTCTGCTTCAATTTGCAGAAAGTTCATAATTGACTTACCTTTTGTTGCACGACGACCTTCTGGTATTTCATACATTTTAATTTGATATGCTTTTCCTTTGTTTGAAAAGAAAAGAAGATCAGCGTGCGTACTTGCATTAAGAAGATGTGTCACTACGTCTTCTTCTTTTGTAGACATATCAACCACCCCAACACCACCTCGGCGTTGTGTTCGGTATTCACTTGGATCAGTACGCTTCACATACCCACCTTGTGTAAATACAAGAACCGATTCTTTCTCTGGAATCAAATCTTCTTGAGAAATATTCTTTACAGTTCCTTTGATTATTTTTGTTCGACGAGCATCATTGTATTTTTCTTTGATTTCTTTCAGCTCATCTGAAATAACCTCAAGAATTTTTGCTCTGTCAGCTAAAAGTGCTTTGAGTTCTTTAATAAATTTTTGCTTTTCTTTGAGTTCATCTTCAATAGATTTTCGTTCAAGACCTGCAAGTTTTTGAAGTCGCATTTCCAAAATAGCTTGTGCTTGCAGTTCAGAAAACTTAAATTTCTTCATCAAGTTAATCTTCGCTTCTTCCTTGTCTTTTGATTTTCGAATCAACGAAATTATTTCATCGATATGGTCAAGTGCTTGTTTAAGACCTATTAAAATATGTTCTCGAGCCTCAGCTTTTCGCAGATCAAACTGAGTACGACGAATAATAACTTCTTCTCGATGTTTGATAAACTCAACCAAAAAGTCTTTGAGTGAAAGTGTTTGTGGAACACCATCAATGAGAGCAACGAGGTTGAAGTTGAAATTTTGTTCTAGTTGAGTGTTTTTGTAAAGGAAATTGAGAACTTTTTGTGGAAAGGCTCCTGACTTGAGTTCAACAACAACACGAATATCGTCAGTTGATTCATCCCGAAGATCTTTAATACCTTCTAGTTTTTTTTCATGAACCAAATCAGCAATACTTGTAACAAGATTTGACTTGTTTACTCGGTATGGAATAGAAGTAATGATAATTTCAAATTGCCCCGCCTTTGTTTCAACAATCTCTGCTTCTCCACGAGTTACCACACCACCACGCCCTGTTGTGTAGGCTTGTAAAATATCTTTTTGATTATACACAAGACCTCCTGTTGGAAAATCGGGGGCTTTAATAAATTGAACAAGGTCTTCAGTTGATGCATTCGGATTTTCAATAAGATGAAGTGTTCCATCAATAACCTCTCCAAGATTATGGGGAGGGATGTTTGTTGCCATACCAACAGCAATACCAAGAGTACCATTCAAAAGAAGAGCAGGCACAGCAGCAGGAAGAACTATTGGTTCATGTTGGCTTCCGTCGTAGTTTGGACGAAAATCAACGGTTTCTTTTTCAATATCTTTAAGGAGTTCACTTGAGAGTTTACTCATTTTTGCTTCGGTATATCGCATAGCCGCTGCAGAGTCACCATCGATTGAACCGAAGTTTCCTTGCCCGACAATAAGAGGATATCTGAAAGAAAATAGTTGGGCGGTGTTTACCATTGCGTCATACACAGCAGTATCACCATGCGGGTGATACTTACCGATTACTTCTCCGACAATACGAGCAGACTTAACAAATTTAGCAGAAGAGTTCACCCCCATTTTGTGCATCGCATACAAAATACGTCGGTGTACTGGTTTGAGACCATCACGAATATCAGGAAGAGCCCGTTGAGTAATAACAGACATCGCATACGCTAGATAGGATTCTCGCATTTCATCAACAACACTTGTTGGTAAAATTGAGTCACTTGTGATCAAGGTTTCTTCTTTTATTTCTTCGTTTTTCTTTGCCATTGTAGAGTTTTTCAGTATTTACATTAACTAATATAGTATAGCATTTTTAAAAATATTACTGGCTTGAACTATCAGGATTTTGTTGTATGAATTGTTCATTTAAAGGCTTCACAAAAGAATCCGCACCCCGTCTCGTGTTTGAAAATATAGTTTTAAATCTTTGAATGTTGGTAAGTTCATAGTTTGGACGAACCTCTTTTTTGTAGGGTGCTTGATACCAAAAAAAATAAACAAGTAAGATAACAAGAAGAATAAACAGCGAAACACCAATAGTAAATTTTTGCTTCTTTTTGTCTGAACTATTTTTAATAGTGTGTAACGAAAACATTATTATTCCAAAACAATAACCTTACCCTTCATTTCTAGGAAGTCTTTTTTCTTGAGTATTGCCTTTTCAACAGGACTTACTGACTCACCAGATTCTTTCAAAAATTGAGAAAGATTTACCTTATCGTAGTCCATTGGTATCACTGCTTTTGCTTCAAGAGAAGTTGCAAGTTTGTGTGCTTTTACTGGGTCAAGTGTGTTATTTCCTTCTATTGGAACAAAAAGTAGGTCTGGATCTGAAATTTGTTCTTTTATTTTAGGATCAAGATCTTCTGAAACAACACCGCAAAAAACAATTACCATTTCTTCAAAACGAATTTTATATAAAGTGTTGAAATATTCTTTTCCATCTATTTTTGCCTTTGTTTCAAAACCAGTAATAAAAATATCATTGATTTCGTATTCTCCTGGCCCATCAACAACAAAAGGTTCGTTGTCGCCGTAGGTGGCATTTTCGACTCCATTAAAATCTGGGTGGTTTGTGGTCACAAGAACAATGTTTGAACCAAACTTTGCTTTGTTAAATTCTTTTGAATCTTTACCGATAGGATTAATAGCAATAACAGTATCTCCCTGTTGTATTTTGAAAAATTGTTTTCCGTGATTTGTGATTATCATATATCTAGTATAACAAATTATGGGTTTTTATTCCATAGAAAAAACCAGTGAATCGTTATTTGCTGGTTTTTTCTAACACTTAATAAATAATTCCATTAACTTTGGTATGTGTCCGTATTTACACCAAAAACTCTATAACATCTCCGTCTTTCACAATATATTCCTTTCCTTCCACTCGAAGTTGCCCTGTTTCGCGAGCTTTTGCAAAAGACCCAAGTTCCAAAAGAGTATCCCACGCAATCACCTGCGCCCGAATGAATCTTTGTTCAAAATCAGTGTGGATTGCTCGTCCGGCACGTGGTGCTGTTGAATCAACCGGAATAGTCCAACCACGAGTTTCTTCTGGTCCTGTCGTGAAATATGTCATCAGTCCTAAAACCTTGTAAGCTTCTTTAATAAGAGTATCAATACCATCATCAATATGCTCCTCTCCAAAATCACGACGGAGTTCTTCTTTTTCTGCCTTCTGAAGGTCTTTCAACTCCTCTTCAGTCTTGGCGTCAATTACAACAAATCCTGCACCAAGTGACGAAATACATTCTAAAACTTTTGTAAAATCTTCTGGGTGAGAATCGTCCATATTCACAACACCGCTTCTCCGATTGAGACCATAGACGAATTTCTTTCGAGTTAGCAATTGAAAATGTTTTGCAAACTCTTCCTCTTCTTCAGTTAAAACAACAGTGTTTGCCATTTTCTCTTCTTGAAGTGTTGTTTGAAATTTTATCAGTACTTCCATTTCTGAAATAGCATTTTTTTCTCCCCTCTTTGCATCACGATTTAGTCGTTCTATTCTTTTTTCAACCGAAGCTAAGTCAGCCAAGATAAGCTCCATATTGATAATCTTAATATCCCTAAGTGGATCAACGGTTCCGTATACATGAGTAATATCTTCTCCACTACCACCAATCGGAAAAATCCGTACCATTTCTAAAATAGCGTCTACTTCTCGTATATGTGCTAAAAATTGGTTTCCGAGGCCTTCTCCTTTATTTGCACCTTCTACAAGTCCAGCAATATCGACAAACTCAATCACGGCAGGAAGAACTTTTTTTGATCCAGAAAATTCCGCAAGCTTTGAAAGTCTTTCGTCTGGCACAGCCACCACACCTACCGACGGGTCGATAGTAGCAAAAGGATAGTTCGCAGCTAAAACGCTCTTTTTTGTAAGAGCGTTGAAAAGTGTACTTTTTCCGACATTTGGTAGTCCTACGATTCCGATACTAAGCATAAAGAGATACTAGCAAAAAATTTACAAAATGAAAAGTTTTTTGAAATTTTAAATAAATAATAAAATATAAATTTGCTAATTTAATACTGGAGATAGTTTTGTAGCTTGAGAGATATTCTCAAAAGAGCTGAACGAAGTTTTTTAAATTCTCTTTTTTAAGAAAACAAAATGGACTGAAACATTTTTAATTTCATCCAAATTTATTTGAGACTAACTTTGACGCTTACACTAGGGTTTTGTTTTTTTAAAATCCTTAATCTATTTTTTCATTAAATCTTTAATTGCACCTTCAACTCCCTTAATAGTTAAATCGTGCATGGAAATTATTTCATTGACTGCATTAATTGTTCCAGAATTATTACGATCCCCCATTCTTTTTGAAAAATAGGATTTATCCAAACAACTGAATCTGCTTTTTTCTTTTCCACCACCAACTAAATATCTGTTTTCTGTTTTTTCTTGTTGTATATTTTTAGGATCTTTTGGAATTTCCGAAGAATTATTATTTATCTGATTTTCTTGTTGTAACCCTGAAGAACCCTTACCCATTCCAGGAGGCTCGCCTTTATTTCCTTTACCAGCAACTGCTTCACCCTTGTCTCCTTCACCATTTGGTCCTTCTTTTTTATTTCCACCACAAGGAGCTGGAAGCTTAATTATAAAGGAAAATTGGACTAACTTACCACAGTCTAAATGTCGTGTTGTGTTCTGACTGTGCCGATATTAAACATATTACTTTCCGAGCATTATTTTTTGAAGTTCACCTTGATGTTTTCGCATCACTTCCATCATTGCAGCTTGTTGTGGTGTCCCTTGTTTTTCTAAGACCTTCGCTTCTTTTGCAATCTTTTCAAAAAACGCAGGATTCTTCAAAACAGCTTCGATGATCATATCTTGTTGCGCTTGTGGAAGACCTGCTTTTTTAAGCTGGTTCATCAACATCTTTTTTACAAAAAAATCTTTAATTCCCATATATAGTGGTTTTTATTAGCTATTAGTTTTTAGCTTTTTGATAGTAGCAAAAAAATGGGGAGAAAACAAAAAAGAAATACTTTACAAAAATTATTTATTGTGTTATGTTATAAGAAAATAAAAAAATCATGGAAACACTAATTATAGTAAAAGGGTTTTTAATCTTGTTTTTTCTCCTTATAGCAAGAGATATGCTCAAGCAAAAAATTGGATTTGGAATTAAGTATCAAATAGATCGTATCGAACCAGAAGGGGTTATTTTGATTGACACACAAAACAAAAAACAACTTTCTGTAAGTAAGTCTGTTTTAGATCCGGATGTTTTTTTTACTCCTGGTGATATTGTTCAGTTACACATTATTTATATCTGTGGAGAAAAAACAGTCCATAGACTTAAAAAGGTCTAATAATTTTATTTTTATGCCCTATCATACAGGGCACTTTTTTTATTTTTCTTTCAAATCTTTCTTGTTTTATTATCTAAAGAATCTCTATCTACTTTTTTCTTGATAAAAAAGTAGATAGAGATTCCATTGGAAAAAGAATTAATAATCCTCTATACTAAAAGTATGAAAAGTCTTCAAAAACTCCAAGAAAATCATAACAAGAAATGCACTTGTGCTTTGAAACAAACAGCAACTCAAGCTGTATTTGGAAATGGAAATGAAAAAGCAACTATTGTGTTCATTGGTGAAGCTCCTGGAAAAGAAGAAGACAAAGAAGGAAGACCTTTTATCGGAAGATCGGGAAAATTTTTAAATGAAATGCTCAAGATGATTGGTATGAAGCGAGAAGATGTTTATATCACCAACACTGTGAAGTACCGACCACCCGACAATCGTGACCCACTCCCCGAAGAAAAATCTGCTTGTCTCCCATGGCTTGTTGAAGAACTCAAGATGATTCGACCAACACTTGTTATCACACTTGGACGACACGCAGCAGGAACTTTTTTTCCTGAAGGGAAAATATCTGAAATTCACGGAAAACTACTTAAGAAAAAAGTAAACTTTGTTGTTGACGAAAAAAAAATATCAATGCCAACTGAATATTATTTTCCCCTCTATCACCCCGCCGCCGCTCTTTACAACGGAGCTATGCGTGAGACTTTGATTAAAGATTTCAAAAAAATCCCAAAGATTTTAAAAACTATAGAAAAATCAAACATCTAGAACTTTCTTTTTGAATAAGTAACAAATATCCAACAAAATCAACATTATTGCCAAAAGTGCATTTGAATGAGATAATGGTAGGAGTGAAAAGGACCTGTAATATAGACAGGTCTGAATCGTCTATATATATGAGTGCCATGGATATTGATAAAATCAAGAAACAATACCTCAAACACTATGATGAGCTGTCCCCCGCTTTGTACCGATTTTTCGTGTTCCAAACGAGCAATAGCTCAGTAGCCAGTGACCTACTTCAAGATACTTTTATGAAGACTTGGGAATATATTACTGAAGGTAAAAATATCAACAACTTACGAGCTTTTCTTTACCAGGTCGCTAGAAACACACTAACCGATTATCGAAGAAAGAAAAAGTTTCATTCTCTCGATGCTATTACTGAAACAGGTGTAGATTTTCAGAGTGATACAGATATTGTTGAAGACGAACTACTCAAAGGTGATATAGAATTTGTCTTTGAAAAATTCAAAATTCTTAATGAACATCAAAAAGAACTCATCACACTTAGATTTGTGGAAGAGTTAAGTATCAAAGAAATCGCAGAAATTTTAAAAGAAAGACCAAATACTATTTCAGTAAAAATTCATCGGGCTCTCGAGAAACTTAAAGGTCACATTGAAAAGGAACAAGCGGAAAACAACAATGAATACAAATTTTAAAACATTTTTACATATTGCAAAAAAAATCTCTCTTTCAGAAGAAAAGAAAGGGCTTATTCGTTCACGAATAGAAGAATTTATCCTAATGTCTCCTGTTACATCAATTCCAAGCCCCCTTAAAACTCCTTTTTATATTTCAAAATTCTCAGTACTTAATTTCGGAAAAGTAGTAAGCTTTGCCCTTATTGTTTTAATTGCTGGAGGAGGCACTATTTCATACGCAGCTGAAGACACACTTCCAGGAGATGTTTTTTATACAGTTAAAGTAAACTTCACAGAACCTATCGAAGAAACTCTTGCTTTTTCACAAGAAGCAAAGCTTGGTGTAAAAACAAAACAAGTTGAAAAACGACTAAATGAAGTGCAGATTCTTCTTAAGAAGAATGATATCAGTCCAGAAAAACACAAAGAAGCTGGAGCTCGAGTAGAAAAAAATATGGCTGAAATATCTGACTCTATCGACAAACTCCAAGAAAAAGGAAATGTTGAAGCTGTTTTGGAAACAACATCAAAACTACAACCTGTTTTAAAAGCACACCAAGAAGCACTCAAAGAAGTTTCTGACAACTCAAAGCAAGAAAATCTAGATTCTATTCTTACTCAAGAAGTAGAAACACTAACGGTAACTACTGTTTCTACTGAAGGAGAATTTGTTGAAACTACTGAAACAAAATCAGATGTTGCAGATAATCTTTTAAAAACAGTTGAACGAACACTTGAAAATGTAGAACAAAAAGAATCAAAAGCCCTTGAAACATTTGATCAACTTGAGAAAAATGGTCAAGATATCCAACGAGTTAGTGACACAACAACAAAAAAGTTTGAACAGGCAACACTCGAAATTGGTCACATAAAAGATGCTATTGATAAGAAAACTAAAAATGATCTAGAAGAAAGCGTAGCTAATACCGAAAATTTAGAACTATTTATTGATTCAGGCATCTCTTCAATTAATACAAACTTGAAAGATGATTATATTATGTTGACTTTAATTGAAGCGGAAATACTTCTTGAAGAATCAAAGCAACTTTTTGACCAAGGTCTATATAAGCAGTCTCTTGAAAAAGCACAAGAAGCCTTAAAACTCACCGCTTCTATTGAAGTAAATAAAAAAATAGATACAGCCCAAGAATCTTCTAAAAATATTGAAAACGTAACCAAGCCAATAGAAACTCCAGTAATTTTAAACACACAAACGGTTAATCCTACGAGTATGGCCCCAGAAACACCAATAAAAGAGATTGAGCAAAATATTGAAGACAACATTAAACCAACAATAAAAATTGAAGACCAAGCAAGTCATGCAATTGAGTCTTTACAAAAAACACTCAAAATAAATTAAATAAAAACCCGCTCATTATTGAGTGGGTTTTTATTATTCCTCTACAATTTCATATCCTTCAATAATGAGGTTTGTTTTTTTCTTTGATAATAGTAACCAAACTATTCCACCAATAATAGTGAGTAGCAACACAAGAAAAAATACATATAATGTTTTTTGATTTGAAGACGAAACATTTGCGGTATAGTTTTCATCTTCAAGAGCAAAATCATTTTCTAAAGAAAGTGTCTCCTCTTCGGACATACTGTATTCTTTAGAGATGGTTTCTGTTTCTGTATCTTGCGATTGAGAATAAACCTTAATTGATTCTGTATTTTCTTGTAGGTGACTCTTATTGCTGTATGCAATCATTTGTCCTGTTGGGTTAATAATAAAAATTGGATTATGTTCTAGTTTAGTTACTGATTGAGAAAAAGTAATTGTCTTTCCTGCTCGAACCATTGTTTTCTTTGGTATAACAAAACGAACATCGTTGTTTGTTAAAACCCAATCTTCAATATTCATAGTATGCGGTGAACTATTTTTCAAAGTAACCGTCCCACCAACAACTGATTCTATTGAAATTGTTTTATCAAGCACTTGGACAACATGTTCATCATATACTTCTGGTGGGACTTCTTCTGGATCCATTCCAAAAGTTGCTCGACTATACGAAAGTGTAACAACATATTCTCCTGGATACTCATAGACATGAGAAAAATCATTATTTCTACCTTTGTAAAAAATACTTCCGTCTCCCATATTCCAAGCATAAAATCCTTTGACAATACTACCACCATCAAAATCTCGTAAATGGCTCGTGAAAGTAAATGGAACACCCACAAAAGCATGAGTACTAGCAAGAATAATTAATTTCTGTTCTTTATAACTTAGTTTTTTTGATTCATTTTTATTAACATTCAAAGAAGTTACTGTTCCTTCAGAGTCATCATCTTCATTATTAGATTCAGTATCGGAAGTGTCGTTTGTATTTTCAGCTTGTTGGTTTGTTTCTCCTGGACTTGGAATACCTTCCGCCCACCCAGAATTAAAAAACGAAAAAGTATTACTTGAGCCACTTTCCATATTCCATCCACCAGATACATCTTGATTATCTTGTTCAACACCGCTAGAATTTAAAAGAATAAGATGTTCACCTTCATTTGACAAAGCTCCTGTATAGAACATATCCGCAGGGATGCCAGGCACAGTAGTATCGTCAGTTCTTTCAAGAAGGAAAAAACTATTTCCCGCAATAGTTCCAGAAAGAGAAATAGAAGGGGTTTCGTCAACAGCTTTCAAAACCCAACCATTAAGATTTACGCTTTCAGAATCTTCATTATACAGCTCTATCCATTCATTATTAGCATCACCCAAATAACCTTGCCACGCAATTTCATTAATCCTTACACTTGCTTGAACTTGTGTAAAAGGAATTAGAGTAATGCAACTAAAAATAAAAATAAATTTTATTTTATTCTTCATAAATAAGTTAATCAAGAATACTTCGTAATACATCTTCTGGGATTTCTTTGACTCCAGTAGAATGATTTGTTATATGTGTTTTTGTACCAAAATCTTCTGTTGCAGGATTTCCGTGTGAAGTGTTGTATTTTTCCAAAACCTGTTCAGCTTGAGCAACTAAACTAGACAAGGTAATATCTTTTCTATTTGTTTTCTCAGGTTTATTGTTGAATTCTTTTACTTGTTTAAATTCTTTCTTTTCAAGGACATTTTCTATAGTTTTTTCTTTTGGAGCATTTTGATTGAGCGCCATCATTAAGGCTTCTTTGAGGGTATTTTTATTTTCAACACTAGCCTCTTTTTTACTAAAGTTCGGAATAGGAATACCCATTGGTTTTTTAGGTGTCTCCACAGTATCTAAAAATTTCTTTAAGTTCCCTTTTGGATTCACACGATCTATGGTTTTAGGTTTAAAGGTACTTTTCTTTTGTTGAAAAGAAGTTGTTTGTATTTGTGGAGGATTTGGAATAATAATTTTTTCAGGAATAATAATCTTAGAGACAGGAATTTTAACATCTTCTTTCAAGATTTTTTCTTCTTTTTGTTGTAAGATTGTTTGTTTAATTTCCTCTGGAACAATAATTTTTGAAGGTTCTGGAATTGGTACCATTGGTTGTTCTGTCTGCTCTTCACGATTTTTCCGAAAATCTGATCCAAATTTTTTAACTATTTTTTCTGTTTGTTTTACTTGGCGATTTGTTTCAAATTCTTGAGCATGCCAGTCTTCGATTGTTTTTTGTACGCCAGCACGATGTTCAGTAAATTGTTCTCGTGAAGAATCAATCACTTGTGTTCTGTAACTTATCGCAGGTTTTTCAAGTGGAGAAATCCCTGTTGCTGAAAAAGTTTGTGAACCTACCCCATCAATCATAAGTGTTAGGTACATTTGAAAACGTCCAAGATTGACAATATCTTCTTGCATAAAGGTTGGTGCAAAAATCTTTTCAAGTGTCTCTGCATCCATTGGACCAACACGATACGAAATAGTTGTTCCAACGTTACCAAAAATAGCATCAGCAACTGACTCTTCCATTTGAGCAATATATTGGTGAGCAACCGTCAGTGAAAGTTTATACTTTCGCGCTTCAGCTAAAATGTCAGCAAAGGACTCATTAGCAAAGTTTTGGAACTCGTCCACAAAAAGATAAAAATCTGGGGTTTTCGCCATCTGGTCTTTTGAAAGTTCGGCACGACTCATTGCACCAAGATAAATGGCGGTAATTATCATACCTCCAAGAAGTCCAGCGTTTTGCTCTCCTATTTGCCCCTTTGAAAGGTTGACCAAAAAAATCTTTTGATTGTCCATCATGTCACGAACATCAAACGAAGAGTGTGGTTGACCAATAATGTTTCTAATAAGAGGATTGGTTGTAAACTGTCCAATCTTATTTTGAATAGCAGCACTTGCCTCTCTAGCATATCGCTCTTCCCATTTGCCAAACTCATCAACCCAAAAAGCTTTTACTGAGGGGTCTGAAATATTTCGCACTACCTCCTGACGAAATCCTTTATCAGAAAGCATTCGGTTAACAGAAAGGAGAGTTGAATTTGGATATTCAAGTAAAGCTAAAATAGTATTATTTAAAATATATTCCATTCGAGCAGACCATGCATCTACCCAAATCTTTTTGAAGGTAGACATAAGACCCGACGCCACAAGATGCCTTTTGTCTGGGTCAACATCCTCCATAACATTAAAAGCAATAGGATGGTCAGAATCAAATGGAGCAAAATAGACCACGTCTTTGATTCGGTGTTCCGGGATATAATCGATAAGAATTTCTATTGCTGAACCATGTGCGTCAATAAAACACATACCCTCTCCGTTCTCAATATCTTGTGCGGCCATGTTTTCAAGGAGGGTTGATTTACCCATACCAGTCTTTCCAATCACATACATATGTTGAGCTCGGTCTTTGTTCTTAATACCAAAACGCTTTCGTTCATTACGAAAGTCGGTAAGGCCAAAATATGTTATTTTGTTTGGGTCTGACATTCTTGAGAGAATTATTTTTTTATTCGTGGAATTGTCTTTTTTTGTGCAACTTTTAGTTTAACTTTTTTTGTTTCAAGATATGCTTGCACACTAAAATAACTAGAGAGAATAAACACAGTACTAAGGATTTGACTAATCCAAAAAAGGAAAAGTGACAGAGCGTCATTATGTCCTTTTGCAAACAAAGTAACAGCCAAAACAAAAGCACATAAAAAACCAACAATAGAAACAATTAGATTAAAAAGAGAAATTTGCTTACTCTCTCCAAATATAGTTCCGAGTAAAAGTGCAATCCATAGAAGGATAGTGATGAGAACTGGAAAGTTACTGATAAGCATGTGTGCGGGTATAAGGACCAACACCGTTGCAAGCACGGACACAACCATGAGAATCGCCGCAATAACAAAAAGATATATTGTATTTTTTCTATAAAAAGAGAACAGTTGTGTATCCATAGAACAAAAAAATATTAATAATAATTATACATATATTATATACCAAAATTAAACTATTAAAACAAAAAATCTGTGGGTATTTACAAAAAAGAATATCTATAGTAATCTCTATGAACAAACAGTCGTTTGGCTGTATATAAATTTATTAGTAAACGGTTTCTAGGCTAACCTTATTGGTGTTGTGTACATAGTAAGTACGACATTCAATAAAACCTACAAACTAACAAAAATCGCTTACTCACAAGGTAAAGTGAATTTTTATTTGGCTCCTTAGATCGTCTAACAATAAATAATTTTATTGTTAGACGATCTAAGGAGCCGATAGATTTTTATTTAATATGGATATAACAAAAGAAACAGAATACAAAGCCCTCATAGACGCAATACCAAAAGGTCTTGAGACAGATACAATTGTTGAAGGTACTGTTATTGCTTTTGGAAAAGCATCAGTATTTATTGACCTTCCACCATTTGGAACAGGTATCATTTATGGACGAGAGTACAACAACGCACGAGATGTTATCAAAAACATTAATGTTGGAGATACAATCAAAGCAAAAATTGTTGAACGAGAAAACGAAAATGGATACACAGAATTATCACTCAAAGAAGCTCGACAAGCGCTTGTTTGGAAAGAAGCCGATGAATTACTTAACAATAAGCAAGTTCTTGAACTTCCAGTAAAGGAAGCAAACAAGGGAGGACTGATTATTGAATGGAGAGGAATTCAAGGGTTCCTCCCAGCGTCACAACTTAAAACTGAACACTATCCACGAATTGAAGACTCAGACAAAGACAAGATACTCAAAGAACTCAAGAAACTTGTTGGAGAAACACTTCAACTTATCATGATTACCGTTTCCCCAAAAGAAGGAAAACTTGTATTCTCTGAAAAAGAAGGAAACCAAGAAGAACGAATAGAACAAATCTCAAAATACAACCTGAAAGATATCGTAGAATGTGAAGTTGCAGGAATTGTAGACTTTGGAGTATTCCTTAAAGTTGAAGAAGGTATTGAAGGTCTTGTCCACATTTCAGAGCTTGATTGGGGTCTTGTAGAAAACCCACGAGAAATGTTTAAACTTGGAGACAAACTAAAAGCTAAAATTATTGAAATCAAAGATGGAAAAATCTCTCTTTCAATCAAAGCTTTGAAAGAAAATCCTTGGAAAGAATTTGAAGGACAACTCAAGAAAGGAGATATTGTTAAAGGTGTTGTTATCAAATTCAACCGACACGGAGCACTTGTATCTATCAAGGAAGGTGTTGCGGGACTTGTACACAACTCACAATTTGGTTCAGAAGAAAAACTTCGAGAAAGTTTAGAACTTGGAAAAACATACGACTTCCAACTCACACTCTTTGACGCATCAACACAAAAGATGACACTCGAATTCCTAGACCCAAATAAAAAAACAGCTTAACTATCAAATTAAAAAAGACCACTCACTTGTGAGCGGTCTTTTTTAATTAATTAAACCTATTCATCGCTTCCATAAATCCATCATGTTTGATTGAAGAAACAATCTCTTTAATTCTAGGAGAGAGCGAGATAAGTGTCTTTTGCTCTTGTATACTGAAATTTTTCAGAACAAAATCTTTACGATTTTCTAGTGTTTGCATATCTCCTTCTTCATTGATAGGTGCAATACCAATACGAACACGAACAAACTCAGCGGTACCAAGACCGCTTTCAATAGACTTAATACCATTATGTCCACCAGAACTTCTATCATAAGAAATTCGAATAGTCCCAATAGGTAAGGCAACATCATCATAAACAATAATAAAATCTTTTCCTTCGAGATTATGTTCTTTTTTGTACCACAAAGCAGACTGTCCAGATCGATTCATAAAAGTCTGTGGTTTTACAAAAATAAAATCTGCATCACGAGCATCAAGACTTTCAGCATATTTGTTTATGTTCCACTCAAGACCAAATTGATCAACCACAAGCCATCCCGCATTATGGCGAGTTGTGGTATATTCATTTCCATGGTTTCCTAAAGCTATAATAATCATACTTCTATAGTATCCCCCACTTTTATAGTTTGCGTCAATAGTTTATTTTGTATTACAATACTCACATGGATAATTCTAACCAAAATAACGTGGAATACACAGACGAAAAAAATTCTTCTGTTAAAACAAAAGCAAAACGAGAAACCATTGAACTTATTCGATTTATTATAATTGCGGCGGTTATCATTATTCCTTTCAGAATTTTTATAGCGCAACCTTTCATTGTAAACGGAGCTTCAATGGACCCAACTTTTGCAACCAATCAATATCTCATTGTTGACCAACTAACTTATAAGTCTTCGGAACCACACCGTGGAGATGTTGTTATTTTTCGATTCCCTCTCAATCCAAAAGATTTTTATATCAAGAGAGTAATAGGGCTTCCAAACGAAACTATAACCCTTCAAGGAAGTGAAGTATACATTCAAGAAGCTGGAGTAGAAAAAAGCTTCAAACTTGAAGAACCATATATCATCTTCCAATCAAACAACAATCTTTTAGTAACGTTGGGCGATGATGAATTCTTTGTTATGGGGGACAACAGACCTAATAGCTCTGATTCACGGAGTTGGGGAGTTTTGCCAAGAAAATTAATTGTTGGTAAAGCATTTTTACGATTACTTCCATTTAATAAAATTGGTCTATTCCCAGGAGAACATTACTTTGATTTAACTAACGAAACATTATAAGCAATTTAAGGACACTTACCTCATGGCATCAAAAGAAAACACACAACTTACTCACAAACATATTTCAATATTAAAAGAAACTGAATACTACTACATACAAGGAATGTTTGAAAAAATGCAAGAAATTGCAATGTATTATGGTTTCGTACCAGTACATCTTCCGATGATTGAAAATGAAGAATATATTTTAAAGTCTGCAGGAAAACAACCAGAAAAAATTATTGATCTCATGTATGGAATCAAACAACCACGAAGTGGTGAAAAACTAAGTTTGATTCGAACAAGTGCTCCAGGTTTTTTACGAACATATATTGATGAAAAAATGTATACATTACCACAACCAGTAATGCTGTACAGTTTTGGACCACTATACGAGAATGCAAAAATAGATTCTCATGAACGATTTACATTTGATATGGAAATTGTTGGTTCAACAAAAAGTATTCTCGACACTCTCTTGATTCGAGTTTGCATGTTATCACTTGAAGAACTAGGAGGAAAAGACCTTATTGTTCACATAAATTCTCTTGGAGATAAAATATGTCGACAAAATTATAGTAAAGAGCTTGGAAATTTCTATCGAAAACATATTAACGAACTCGACAAAGACGACCGACAAAATCTTAAAGCTGACCCACTTTTAGTACTCAACTCACAAGTTGATACAACAAAGGAAATAAATCTTGGTGCACCAGATCCATTAAGCTTCTTAACGTCTGAATGTAAGACACAATTCAAAGAAGTTTTGGAATATTTAGATGAACTTGATGTTGCATATAGAATTGATAAAACAATTACTCATGAACTTGATTCTGACAGTCACACAATGTTTGAGATACGAGGATATATTGACTCAGAAGATGGACAAAATGAAGAAGGTGTAGTTTTAGCAAATGGAGGAAGACATGATAATCTCTTAAAAATGCTTGGTGGTAAAAAAGATTTACCAGCCGTAGGAGCATCTCTTGATCTTAAAGCTATTATGGTAATGCCTTGGTTTAAACCACACAACCCACGAAACCTTAAAGATCCAAAAGTTTACTTCATCCAACTTGGAACCGAAGCGAAAATGAAAAGTTTAGCGGTGTTAGAGAGTCTTAGAAAAGCAAAAATACCAGTTCTTAAATCATTATCGAAAGACAGTCTTCAAGCTCAGTTATCTGTTGCGGAAAAACTTAATGTAAATCACACAATTATTTTTGGTCACAAGGAAGCACTTGAAGGAACCGTCATCATTCGAAATATGAAAACTCGTTCTCAAAAGACAGTAAAAATAGATATCATGGCGGAAGAATTAAAAAAGACTAAATAAAAAATACCCTTTGGGGTATTTTTTATTTAGTCTTGAGATTTTTCACAAGAACCTATACACTAGGAACTATGAAAGAAATTATCCAGCTTGGAGATGAACGACTTCGTATTGTATGCGAAAATATCCCTTTACCTGAAATAACCAGCAAGGAAGTTACCCAACTTCTCAATGATATGAAAGAAGCTCTTGCTTCTCAAAAAGACGGAGTGGCTATTTCTGCACCACAAATTGCTAGTAATAAAAGAATCTTTACTATTGGAGGAATAGTCTTCGATAAAGACTTCCAAAATAAAGTAACTAAGGTTTCTGACCCAACAATCCCTAATCGTTTTTATATCAACCCTATCATCACCAAAACTTCCCGAGAAACTTGTTCAATGGAAGAAGGTTGTCTTTCTATTCGCGGAGTATATGGGAATGTTGTTCGTCCCAAAAAAATAACTCTTGAATATTATAATGAACAAGAAGAAAAAATAAAAGAAGGGGCCAGCGGATTTTTGGCTCGAGTTATCCAACATGAACTGGACCACTTAAACGGAGTACTTTTTATTGATAAAGCAACTGAAACTTGGCAAGATGATAGCTACAAAAACTACTAACATTATATTTTGGGGAACACCAAATATTTGTCTTCCTTACCTCAATCAACTTCATGAAACTGGATATTGCATCAAAGCGGTTGTTACTCTGCCTGATAGAAAGGTTGGACGAAAACAAATACTCAATACTCCTCCACCTAAAATCTGGGCAGAGGAACATGGTATAGAGATTCTTCAGCCTGAGTATCTGGATGAATCTTTTGTAGACAAACTCAAGTCCCTCAACGCTGATATATCAATTGTTGTGGCATATGGGAAAATCCTTCCTCAGAACATCATAGATTTACCTTCCTATGGTACTTTAAACGTCCATTATTCGCTTTTACCGCTCTGGAGAGGATCTTCACCTGTTGAATCAGCTATCTTAGCTGGTGACACGGAGACAGGCGTTTCTATCCAAAAAATGGTCTTTGCACTTGATGCTGGAGATATTGTCGCAGAACAAAGTGTTTCCCTTCTTCCCGACGAATATGCTTATTCACTCAAAGAAAAATTAAGTCTTATTGGTGCAGAACTTTTACTTGCGAAACTTCCTGATTATCTCGAAGGTTTTATCGAGCCTCAACCACAAAATCTTGCATTTGTAACAAAAGCACCTCTCATTAAAAAAAGTGACGGGGAAGTCAAACTTAAAGAAAATGAAGAACTCATTTGGAAAAAATACAGAGCTTACACACCATGGCCTGGAATATTTTTCTTTGACTTAAAGGGAAAACGAATCAAAATAACAAAAGCTCGTTTTGAAAACAAAAAGTTTGTTATAGAAAAAATAATTCCCGAAGGTAGAAAAGAAATTTCTTGGGAAGAATATAAAAAGAAATAAATCTTAAAAAACTTTTATTTATTGAAAAAGAAACAAATTCACAAAGTAAATTTGTTTTGTATAAACCCTCATAAAAAATTGTATAGAAAAAGAGTGTATATTCTATCAAGAAAAAAATAGGTAATGATTTTTAGGTAATGAAAAAATAATGAGGATTATCTTATTTCAATACTTTGAACCAAAATATCTTGCAGTGGTCGATCTGACCCTGGAATAGTATCTACCATTGAAATCTTTTCTACAATATCATATCCAGAAACAACTTTTCCAAAAACAGTATGTTTGTCATTGAGGTAAGCATTGTCCGAAACATTGATAAAGAATTGTGAGCCGTTTGTGTTTGGACCAGCATTAGCCATAGCGATTGTTCCCGCCACGTTGCTATTGTCAGAATGTATCTCATCGGAAAACATATATCCTGGACTTCCTGTTCCCCACCGATCAATTTGAGCAGTATCTTTTGAAAGTGGGTCTCCTCCTTGAATCATAAATCCTTCAATCACTCTATGGAAACGAGTTCCATTATAGAAATCATTACCAGTAAGGGTAATAAAGTTTTCTACTGTTTTTGGGGTCTTGTCATTGAAAAGTTCAATTTCGATAGTTCCCAGTGATGTTTGTACTATTGCTCTCGTTATTTTTTGTTCTATTATTTGTTGTTCCATAGTTTCTTTTTCATTAGTAACTTCTGCAGAAATTACTCCTGCTTGATTATTGTTTTCTGTTGACGAAGACAAATCACTTGTTTTTAATAACAAAATAATTCCAATAGCAACGACAGTAAAAATACCAATATAAGTTAACAATGTTTTTGTCATAATTTATTTTCGTAATAATTTTTTAAATTGAGCAGCTGCTCGTCTCCATAATGTTCTTTGTTTTTTGGAATTAGTAATGACAGCTCGTTCAGTAGAGTCTTTTGCCATATCAACTCCCGCATACAAATCTTCACTTATTTCTTCAATTTGAAACACACTCTTAACAGTCCTTAGATGAACCAAAACCTTGTACACCTCTCCTTGTTTTTGATGATTAGTCACTCTTTTAAGAGTCACTGTACAGAGAGCGTCTGGATCATTCACTACCTTTGTTAGATGTCCAAATTTCTCAAGAACAAAATCTCGGATAGCATCGGTTGCATCTAAGTCACTCGTTTGAATTTGTATATTCATATAAGTAAAAATTAAACCTATAAACCTCCGACACAGCTAGTATATCACAAAGCAATAACTTACAGACTCTCTATAATATCGAAAATTTTTGAAGGTTTATGGTGCCCAGAAACAATACGGACCGAAGATACTGAAATAGAGAGATGAAGTGCCATAAGCTCAATAATACGCTTGTTGGCTTGGTTTTGTTCTGGTTTTTGACGAACGGAAACAAGAAAGCGATTTGTGCCAGTTTCTTGTAAAAATTCTTGTTTTTGAGTTGTTAAAGCGTTGATTTTTATATACATACAAGCCACTTCAGTATGACTAAAAACCATATTTAAAACAAGTTTTTATAGATAAAAAAGTAAATTAAACCTTGTTTTAGAAGTTTTAATGAAATTTCTAAAACTTGACAAAATATATTCTATATGCTTATATATTTTTAAATTAAAAACAATGTACATCATGATGAAAATGTATTCAATTTTTGCAGTTTTTACTGCAATTTTATGTTCTTCTTGTTCACAAGAAGAACAACTTGTGGCGGTTGAAAAATGCCACACAGAGATTGTGCCTACTCCGCTTCAGAGCGCAGTGGTAGCAGATATGGCTCGCGTCCGCACTGGACAGAGTTTATCCGCTGTGGTAAAGGACCACGCCAAAAAAGTGGTGGGGTATAGCAAGGAAATGTTCCTTGCGGACAACCCGCATATTGCTAGACGGAAACCTGTCACCAAGTTGGATCCTTGTGATTCAACAAAGGTGAAGTACACAGTAATTCCTGTTTTTTCAGGAGATACGGTGTACTTGAGGCACCCATTCCAGATTGACACGGTTATTGGAAATCAGGAATCAGTAAACTGGACTCCGGGTCGATATGGATCCCGTATCCAAAACGTCATTGACATGGTTGATGATGGGAACAGGTTTACGATAAGTATGCAAGATATTGCATGCAAACCTGTACTGACCCTCATCAACCCAATAAAGGCTGGTGACGAATTTAACTTTCCAACCATGCCAGCAGGGTGGGCATGGTTGATTGCCTTCGCGATTATCGCAGGAGCGATCATTGTCCGCAATGGAATCATAAAAGGAAGTTTTGAAAGAAACAACCTGCTCGAACAGGTTATCAATCAAGGGGGGATGCGTGGCGGAGGTAATACTCCGTAAAATTCTGTTTTGCAGATTTTAAAAAACCTTCGCAATGCGGAGGTTTTTTTCTTTTTCTATTTTTATATTAATTCATCAAAATCTTTCAAAACCTGTTCTGCATGAATTAAAGGCTTGACCTTTTCGTAATGTTTTACAATTTTTCCTTCTGGATTAATCAAAAAAGATTCTCGTTTGATTCCCAAATACTTTTTACCAAACATAGACTTCTCTCCTTCTACACCAAACAAACGAATTACTTTCTTTTCTGTGTCCACTAAAAGTGGAAATGGAAGTTTATATTTCTTTTGAAATTTTTGATGAGAAATATCAGCATCAGCTGAAACTCCCAAAACCACAATCTTTTTCTTTTTGAATTCTGCCCAAGAGTCACGAATAGCGCAGGCTTCCTGAGTACATCCCGGTGTGTCATCTTTTGGATAAAAATACAAAAGAAGCCAACTACCCGCATAGTCTTTGAGACAATGTTTTTTAGTATCTTGATCAAGCAAACAAAATGAGGGAGCTTTTTTCATAGACATATTAATCGTTAGGAATACCATCACCACCCAAGACAACAGATCCATCCTCTGAGACATTTGAATTTTGGTTTGTTTCGACAGAAACTTCTTCTGTTGTTTCTACTGTTTCTATTGGTAGGACAATATCCTCATCAGCTACAATTTCAATATCCAAAGAAGAATCTTCTTCTGCTATTGATACATCTTCTGAAATATCCTCCATAGGACGAGTAGTAAACAGAACAACAAGAATAATAATAACGAAAATAAATATAACAAATCGTAATAGTGTTTTCATATAATACTATTGTACCATAGTGAGAATTTTTAGTTTTTAAGAGAAGTCAACGTCTGAAACAGCACTAAAAGTAACTGTTTTTTGTTCTCTGGTTGCAAGATTTCGGATATTGATAGTTTGTGATTTCATTTCATCTTCCCCAACAATAACAGTAAATGATGCACCAACTTGTTCTGCATAGGAAAATATATCTTTAAAATCTTGTTTCGTTCCAACGTAAACATCAACAATAATACCTTCTGATCGCAAGCGAGACGCTACAGATAAAGCATAAGAATCAAAAGGAGCTCCTTGAGAAATCACAACAATCTTTCGTGATTTACTTTTTGTTTTCAAAACACCGAGTGTCGCCAATGCAGTGTCTAGCCTATCTACTCCAACTGACATACCAACAGCAGGAATTGTTTGGCTGGTAAATCGTTCAACCAAGTTGTCGTATCGTCCCCCAGAAATAACAGAACCAAATTCTAGAGCTTGCAGAAGATTTGTTTCAAAAACAATTCCTGTGTAATACCCAAGTCCTCGAATAATTTTCATATCAAAAGTGACTTTATCTCCAAGAGAAAAGCTTTCAAGATTATTTGCGAGAGTTTCTAATTCTCCAATTCCCTTTTGTGCATCTTCATAGCCTGCAAAAAAATCAGTAAGTTTAGAAATCACTTCTCGTGGTTTTCCAAAAATCTGACCAAACTCTGAGATTTTTTTAATAGTAGATTCTTGAAGTCGAAGCCGTCGTAGTTCCTCTACAAGTTCTTCGGAGCTAATCTTTTCTGCTTTATCAAGAATAATTAAAACCTCCCGAAGAAGATTATCAGCGAAGGATGTGAAGCTAGGCAAGGTATTTAAAAGTGTTCGTGTGTTCACACGAATAACAAAGTCTTTGACTTCGAGAGCTTCCAAGACTTCATTAATCATAATAATCATTTCAGTGTCAGCTACTAGACTTTTTGTTCCTACAATATCCGCATCAAACTGCATAAACTGTCGGTATCGACCTTTTTGAGGTCGTTCACCACGAAATACATATCCTGATTGATATCGTTTAAATGGTCGAGGTAAGTCATTTCCATATTGGCTAACTACCCGAGCAAGTGGAATGGTCAAATCAAAACGAAGTGCCACCTCCTCTTTTTCTCCTTCACCTTGGCGTTTATTGGTTGATTCAAGTCGAAACAAATTAAAATCACTCGCACTTTCTGGCAAGATAATATCTTCAAATTCAGCTATGGGAGTTTCTAAAGGCAAAAAACCAAATGACTTGTAGACATTTGTTATTTTTTCAATCATATATTCACGCCGAGCAGCGTCATTGGGGAGCAAGTCTCTGAAACCACTTGGAGTTCCTAATTTATTTGTATATTTATCCATTACCTAACAATAATACTTGATTTAAAGTATTCAATCAAGAAAATATAAATACTACTCTCATCATTACCTAAATACACCAAGGTCGAATCTCGATAGATTTGAATAAAATTTGCTGGTATGGTTTAATAGGAGAGTTATTAGCTATAAACACAAATCCTTATGAATCTATGGCACGAAGTTTCTCGGGGAGAAAATACCCCAGAAGAATTAAATGTAATTATTGAAATACCTAAAAATTCTCCAAACAAATATGAGATAGACAAAAAAACCGGACTAATTGCGCTCGACCGAGCAAACTACTCATACCACCCATACCCTTTTGATTATGGTTTTGTGCCTCAAACACTTTGGGATGATGGAGACGCTCTTGATGTTGTTGTTTTAACAACATTTCCACTAGCAATTGGCATCTTGGTTCGAGTACGACCAGTTGCTGTTATGGAAATGATCGACGGAGGTGAATCTGACTACAAGATTATCGCAGTACCGGTAGACGACAAGCGTTGGGACGACGTGAAAGACCTTAAGGATCTCAACAAGCACAGTTTGAAAGAATACCAACATTTTTTTGAAACATACAAAGCTCTCAAAAAAGATGGTGGAGAAAAAATTGTTGAAGTCAAAGGATATAAAGGACACCAAGAAGCAATTCAGGCAGTTGAAAAATCTATTCAACTTTACAAAGAAAAATATCCACAACAATAAAAAAAACCACATGTATGTGTGGTTTTTTTTATAACCATTTGAAGATAGAAAGATGACGATGTACAATACTAATATAATGTTTCAAAGAGTAAAAAATTTTAGAGAGAAATATCAGCAATATATTATGCCAATAGCTATTGTGGCGGGTTTTTTACTTGATGCTATTACTCTCAATAGAATTGACCAGGTTTTTGATAATGCTGTTTTTATTGTTCATCTTCTTATTGTTGGAACACTTGTCGTTTTTTTGTTTTCAAAAAACACCAAACTAGGTGAGAAACTCAAGGTTAGTAAAAGAGAAAACTTGTTTAATACCATCGTTGTATTTTCTTTTGGGGCCCTCTTTAGTGGTTTTATTATTTTCTACGGTAGAAGTGGGTCACTGACTTCAAGTTGGCCATTCATACTACTTCTTGCGGGACTTATGCTTGGAACAGAAATACGAAGAGACTATTACAAAAAAATAGTTTTCCAAATATCTTTTCTATATCTTGCCTTGTTTACTTATTTAATATTCTTTTTACCTGTTGTCATTGCTCAAGTTGGTGTTGGGGTTTTTATAGCAAGCGGAATAATAAGTCTTGTTGTTATCATTTTCTTTCTTCGTCTTCTCAAAAAAATTGATAAAAAACATTTTATTGAAAATATTTCAGCCATACGAAAAAGAATTATTCTTATTTACCTCATATTCAACTTTTTGTATTTCACCAATATCATACCTCCTGTTCCCCTTTCTATTAAATTTAAAAGTGTTTATCACAACATTGAAGTTGTAGGAGACAACCTCTACCAAGGAACCTACGAGGAAGCTCCATGGTACAACATACTCAGTAAACGAAGTCGGACTATTCATAAACAAGAAACAGAACCAGTTTTTGTTTTTGCTTCAGTATTTGCACCTGCACGATTACGAACAAGTATTTATCATTCATGGCAATATTATGATGAAAAAGAAGTGAAGTGGGTTAAAACAGATAGAATCAAAATTCCTATCACAGGAGGAAGAGTTGATGGTTTTCGAGGATTTTCTACGAAAAAAAATCTTTTTACTGGTAAATGGAAAGTTGTAATCGAAACAGAGCGAGGTCAACGGCTCGGACAAGTACGATTTACCATTTCATCAAAATATAAGAATCCGGAGCTTGTAATAGAATCACTATAACAACTGCCCTTTATATTGATTTAGAAATTTTAATAAAAAGACGTACAATATGGTACGATTATTAATACTTATGAAATTAAAAACAATACTTTCCATTAGTCGTCCACGTTTTTGGGTTTATGAATTTGGAACATTTTCTTTTGGAGCATTAGCTGCTTTTACACCATTTTCAGAACTTCTTGCGTTTCCTGTTTTGTTTTTTGCATTTTATTTTCTTATTCCTGCAAACATTCTTATTTACGGAATCAATGATATTTTTGATTACGAAACAGATAAACTTAACCCAAAAAAAAATGAATACGAGAAGCTTTTGGAACCAAAAAACCAGAAAAAAGTTTGGTATTGGATTATTTTCACAAATCTTCCGTTTATTATAGGTGCTTTTTGGCTTCCTTTTCCTGCACTTATTTCATTTTTTATTTTTATTTTTTTTGCTAGTTTCTATTCAGCAAAACCAATTCGTGCGAAAGCAATTCCATTTCTTGATTCATTATTCTCAGCTTGTCATTACATAGCAACAGGTGTGTTTGGTTATTATTTACTAGGTGGAGTATCATTCCCCACTATAGGGGTTACTGCTGGAATACTCTGGGCAATTGCAATGCATGCATACTCAGCGGTTCCCGACATCAAAGCGGATGAAGATGCGAAACTTTCAACCATCGCAACCACACTTCGTGAACACGGAACATTATGGCTCTGCATTACTTTCTATGGAACATCTGCTTATCTTGGATTTACAAAACTTGGCTTAGGAATACTACTATACGGTTTAGTGTACATAGGACTCATGATACTATCTCTTAAAAAAGTTAAACATGGTGGATTAAATCTTTTCAATCTCTATAAAATCTTTCCTTATATAAATATATTAGCAGGTGCAGTGATGACTATATCCATCCTCCTGAAACATCCATATCTTGTATTATAAAAACCCGCTTTCGCAGGTTTTTATATATCATCGAGGCTGTTGAGTGGGTTTGGATGTTTAATCCCCACAACTCTCTTGTATGCAAGTTCTGAAGAAATAAGACAAATAGGCATTCCAATTCCAGGATTAGTACCCGCCCCAACATATAGTAAATTTTCGACTTTCTTACTTTTGTTAGTTGGTCTCAGTAGTGTTTGTTTAAGTGTGTGAGCTAAACCAAGAGCTGTTCCCTTAAAAGCATTATAGTCTTGCTGGAACTCCTGGTGAGCATACATACTTTCATATTCAATCATACCTTCCAAATCTAGAAGGTTGAGATCCTCTTTCATTATGTCAATAATTCTATCTCGATATTTTTTCCGTTCCTCTTGGGAAAATTCAAGTCCAGCAGCAACTGGAACCAAAACAAAGAGGAGGTCTTTGCCGGGAGGTGCAATAGTTTTATCAGTCTTTGTTGGACAGCAAACATAATATGACGGGTCATCTGGAAATTTAGGATTATCAAACACATCTTTAAAATTCTCTTTCCAATTTACAGAAAAACGAAGATTATGATGTGTAAGTGCATCAATCTCTCTATTTAGACCCAAATACAAAATAAAAGCAGAAGGGCCCATAACAGCTTTATCCCAATATTTTTGAGGAAATGTTCTGTGCTTTTTATCCTTAAGTAGTTTTGTTTCTGTAAAATGCATATCTGCATTTGATACAACATACTCTGCAGAAATAATTTCCCCAGACTCAAGTCGTACGCCAGTTACCTTTTTTTTCTCAACAAGAATTTCTTCCACGGGAGTATTAGTCTTAATGATGACTCCGTATTTTCGAGCGAGTGTTTCTAACGCTTCAATAATTTTATAGATTCCACCTTCTGGGTAATACACCCCCATATCAAAATCAATAAAATTCATCATATTGTACAGGGCTGGTGTTTTGTCTGGGGCAGAACCAAGAAAAACTAAGGTATATTCAAATATTTTTTTCAAACGCTCATCTTTAAACCATTTATCCAGATATTTTTCCATTGTTTGGAAGGGGTTCATTTTCAACCCTTCTTTTATGAAATCTTTTTGGAGAAAATCAAAAACAGAATTGTAGTTCCGGTACATAAATTGATGCTTTGCCAATTCATATTGCTCCCCTGACTGTTTGAGATATTTTTTAATTTTATCTCCCGAACCAGGTTCTAATTTTTCAAATGTATCTAAATCCTTTGCGATGTCAGAATACATATCGAGTACTGGAAATTTTTCGTCACCAGGGAAAAATACCCGATATGAAGGCGAGAGTTTTATCAGCTTTAAATGATCTTCAACCTTCTCTCCAAGTAATTCAAAAAAATGCTCAAACACATCTGGCATAAGGTACCACGACGGCCCCATGTCAAAAGTAAATCCTTGTTCAGTAAAAATGTTTGCGCGTCCTCCCAGCTTGTCGTTTTTCTCAATCAAAACAACTTCGTACCCTTGTTTACCTAAAAGGCAGGCTGTCCCAAGACCGCCAATACCAGCCCCGATGATTATGATTTTTTCTTTTTTTATCATACAAACAATGACCGTATTAGTACTACTAATTTTTTTATTTTTGATAAACCATGTCGAGTATTCCAGATGTCATAATCTGCTTTTTCAATCTCTTTCAAAACCCCTTCATAGTTTCTCGTAGCTATACGGATTGGAAATTTAATTCTCCAAGGAAGTTTCTCTATTGCTGGCCACGCCTTTTTGTATAATGCTCGACAACGATCAATCTCAAACTTCATAAGTCTTTTAAAATTATCAGAATACACATGCTTAATAATATCTTCTTCTAAAACAGAATACCTATCCATATCTTCTTGAGGTATATATATTCTTCCAAGATCATCAACATCTTCTCGTATATCACGAAGAAAATTTATAAGCTGCATAGCCTGCCCTAAAGCACGAGCACCAGGAAGTAGGTTCTTTTTATACAAGCCAAAAAAACACAACATAGTAAAACCAACAACAACAGCACTTCCGTGTGTATACTTCTCTAATTCATTATAGCTAGTATACCGAACCTGTGAAATATCTTGTTGCATAGCAAACAAAAAGTCTTCCGCATATTGCAAGGGGACCTTATACTGAAGAAACAATCTATGCATGTGATTATGAATTGAAGACCCTTGTTTTTGTCCAGTAGAAGCTTGTAACCATTCATGCTTCCAGTGTGCAAGTTTTTTATTTGCCTCAAACTTAGTTAGTCCACCATCCACATACTCATCAGGAATTCTAGTCCATGCATAATACACATACACAGCCTCTCTAATCTTTTCAGGAAAAAGACTTGTTGCATAGTAATAATTACTACCATACTTTTTTGTTATAAGCTTACTATAGTATACAATATCCTGATAATTCATACTTTTAGTTTCTTTTTTCAAGTAATGTAATAAGATTTTGAATAGACTGCTTTGACGTTTCTGACAAAGAAGATTCTAGTAATATCTTTTTTGTTTTTACAAAATATTTTAGAAGTTCATGAAAAACAATATCTTTTACACCGGTAGTTTCTAAAAGATTCAAAACTAATCGCGTGTCTTTTTTTGAGAAAGATTTTCCAAAATACTTTTCAAATTCTTGTTGTTGCTGTTTTGATGCGACTTCGAAAAAATAATGAGTAACCAATGTTTGTTGTCCTTCACGTATATCATTTAAAATTTCTTTTTGTAAAAGATCCTTAGAACCAAAAACATCAAGGTAATCATCTTGGGTTTGATATGCGAGACCAAGAAGTTCCCCAATAAGGGTAAGATCTTCTATTTTTTTTTCTGATAAACCACCCAACATTGCACCAACCTCAAAAGGTCGAGCAAAAGTGTAAAATGCTGTTTTGTACTTTGATTTAGTTACAATTTGAGATTTTGATGCAATTTCTCGATACGCCAAATTAACATCAATCATTTGCCCAACAATAACCTCGTCGATTAGTTGGTGAATTTTTTCTTGTATATCTATTGATGTATCTGACTTTCTTAACGCTTGAAAGGCAGCAGCAAAAACAATATCCCCAACCAAAAGTGCCTGGGAATTTGCAAAGTGTTTTTTATCACCACGAACAACCGAAACTGTATCTTGAACAAAAGAATGAATTGTAGGAAGACCTCGACGGTCAACAGCTTTATCGATAATATCATCATGGATCAAAGCAAGTACATGAATAAGTTCCAAAGCAATAAACACAAGCCATTCTTTTCGAGTAAGAGCCTTACCTGAATCAACAAAGCCAAGATATGCTCCATATGGACGAAGTCGCTTACCACCCTTCATATAAAGCTCTAAATGAGAGAAAAACGCTCGCGTCTCTTTATCTTTGGCGAGTTTTTTATAATCTTTTATTTTTTCTTTTACAAAAGTAAAGAAATGTAGGTCAAATTCTTTCTGAAATTCCTGTAAATTCATATATAACATGAACTATCATACCACAATATACATTAAAAAACATATCATAAACTAAACATATTGAGAAATTCAAATAAAAAACAATTAGTCATTTCCATTCCTCAAGAATTTTTACAATTGAGCCTTATAACGACTTACAATTTCTAAAAGATCAGACTTTAAAGCTTCATTAATAGATTTTCCAGCAGGAGTTTTCGTTGTAAGCGGATTCACCAGAGATCCGTTTTTATACATTTCATAATGCAAATGAGGACCCGTTGAACGCCCTGTTGTCCCTACAGCACCAATTAAACTACCTTGTTTTACCCGAGAACCAGGACTCACATACATTTTTGAAAGATGGGCATAAGCAGTCACAAAACCTTGACCATGCTCAATCTTGATATAGTTACCATAGGTGTCACTCCAACCAGCAAAAACAACCTCACCGTCTCCAACTGTTTCAACTGGTGTCCCTGTATCAGCTGCAAAGTCTATTGCTTTGTGGTTTTTAAATGTTCCTAAAATAGGATGTTTCCGGTTGAGAGAAAATCCTGAAGAAATACGTTTATAGTTGATTGGGGTTTTTAAAAGTAGTCGCTCTGTTGCATCACCATCTTCATTGTAGTATTTGTTATTTCCCTCTTTATCCTTTACTAAATAAGTAAAAAATTCTTGTCCGTCATTAACAAAACGACCCGCCAACAAATCTCCTGTCCCAGCAAACTTACCTTCTCGGTATTTATTTTGAAAAACTAAAGAAAATTCATCTCCTTTTTGTAAGCTTGAAGTGAAGTCAACGTCCCATGCAAAAACAGTAGCAAGCTCCATGATCATACGGTCAGTTAGACCTACTTCAATTCCAGATGTATAAAAAGAACTACCCACATCTCCCTCCACAACAGATTCTTTTATTTCAAAAATAATATCTTTTCGTTCAACAATATATTCTAAATCCTGTTTTGAAATAATAAGTTCTTCTTTTGAATTGATATCATAAGAAAGATAATCAAAAACGCCATCAACTAAAGTAATAGTAACAACATTACCCTGTTTTATTTTTGTAATATCAAAAACTTCGTTGATTTTTTCAATCAACAATAAAACATCTCCATAAGAAATTCCAACTTGTATTTGAAATATAGCAAGAAGTGTATCACCTTGCTGTATTTCATAAGTCTCAGTAGTAATAAATTGCTCTAGAGCTCGGAATTCTTCCGTCTGCTTAAATGTTTTTTCTTCATGAGCACTTGTTTGAGGAATAATAATTGAAACAATAAAAACAACCAAAGAAATACTAAAAACTACTATTGATCGAAATAATATATTCCTCTTCTTTATAGACCTCATATATTCCATAGACTATTATTATACCTCTATTCTTATACTTTTTAAAAGATTAAAAATGTGTTCTATTCATTGTAAATAAATTTACTTTATGAGTATTATTATATGGCTTTTCTCACTCAAAACATTAGACTTCAATCTATTATTCTTAGTGTCTCTACAGTAAGATTTTTAAAATACCAAACAATAACAAAACGAGTGTGTTGTTTGCTTTTTACTTGGAGTAGTTGCTCTTGTTATAATTTCAACATATTTTCATCACCACAAAATAAAACACACACAGAAATATAGTGTGTGTGTTATTTGTGGTAATTACTATCCCTAAACTTCTGTGTCTGTGTCTTCATCCTCCTCTTCAAACCAATCTTCCTTATTTTCATCATCATCACTTTCATCATCATCACTTTCATCATCATCACTTTCATCATCATCACTTTCATTATCATTTGAAAACATATCATCATTTAATGAAGATATGTTTTTATTCTCATTGTCGTAAGAAAAGAAATTAATATATCCGTTAACACTCGCAAAAGTTGTTACTGGAAACAAAACTGATAATGAAAAATTTAGCATTTGTGCTGACATACTATTTTAGACCCAAATTTATGAGTTTATTTATTTATAAATTAATTAATTAATTAATCAGCTTCATACCCAAGATGGAATATGAATTAATTGAATTATATATCTGCTCAAAAATAAATCAAGACCGGAAAGACTTCTTTTCCCCATATTTAAAAAGACCCAAAGTAAAGGGTCTTTTTAAATAAACTATAGAGATATTACTCAAAAACAGTTGTTGTTTCCACTTCAGTAACACCTTCTTTCATAACTTCTGTTGAAGTCTCTGCGTCAATGGTGGTTTCTGACATTACTTCAATAGAAGATGTCTGTAAATCTACACTTGCTGTTTCCTCCTCTGATATTGTTGTTTCATCAACAGTGGGCGCATTAACATTTTTTTTCTTTGGAATAAAAATAAGCGCAAGAACTATAAGAATAACAACAATAAAGAAAATTGATCCTTTATTCATATGAATAAAATATATAAACTAATTATTAAATATAGGAAATATAAAATAAATCCTCATTAGTAATGATTACACAAACAGTAAAAAAGTCAACAAAAAAATATTAAAACATTAATTTAAAAAATTCAATACCAAAAAACAACATACACAGATACTACCTTTTAATAGTACATGGTATCTCAAACCTTATAAAACAATACATTACAACTCTATAGACTCAGCAATATAACCTTTTCTTACATTCACTATCTTTCGATAAGCATTAAGAATATAAGAACCGTCAGGATTTTTCACATCAACACTCAATACATAAGTTCCGTTTGGCACGATACATAAATAGTGTCCCTTTTCATCAGCAACTTGTTTTTCAAACTCAAAAACAACATCTTTTTCTTTTTTAAACACACGAACTAAAGAAAAAGCTAAAGGTAACCCTGTTTCTTTATGAGAGAGAAATCCTAATTTTGTGTATTTATAGGTTGCTAAGTGAATAATATAAGCAAGAACATAAAGAATGATAATAATACTATTATAGATACTTTGCAGTTGGATAAATGCAATCAAAGAAAATGTAAACCCTGCAAAGAAAAATATTGCAGTCATAACTGAAAGTACTTTTGTTTTCTTAAGATAAAAATTACCTGCTCGTTTTTCTTTTTTAATTTCTTTCTTTGTTAATGGCGCAAGAGAATCAAGTGGAATATTTTTAATAATGATAGAACCTTTCTTTTTAACAATAATAGATCCCCCGAAATACAAGTCTCGATATATCTCATCGTGAGATTTATTTGTATCTAGTAATTTTGAAGGAAATATATACCCTTCCTTTTTTACAACAACACTATAAATTCCCTGTTTTACTGTAAAACCATACCGTCCATCCATGTCGGTAATAGAAAATTTAACCTTGATTCCAACTTCATCATACAATTCAACAATAGCATTTTGTAATGGTAATTTTGTTACTGAGTCATAGACAACACCCCATGGTTTTGATCTTCCAAAGAAAAATCCAAACACTGAATATAGAAGTCTTAGTAAAGAGTTAAATATTCTTGCGAATCCAATATTAAGAAGAAACCCAAACAAAGAAGCAGTAAGTATTATTCCACCAGTTGAAGGATTATTTGAAATGGTTTCAGGAGTTGTTACTATCGGTTGAGACCCAGTATCGCAGTCAATACAAGCATCTTCTCCACCAGAAACATACGAACAGCTCCCATCATCAACAGTTGCGTTTGAGTTGTAGTTGGTAGCTGTTATATCGATACATCCTAAAATAGGACCACTATTATTGATACAACCGTTTGGATTTGTACAACCTTCAGGATTATTATAAATACACGGTCCAGAATTGTTCGCAAAAGATAGATAGTTTATAGCGTTTGGATCAGTACAACCGGTAAATATACAAACCGAAAAATCTGGCTCACTAGCATTTGGATTGTAATTATCAGCTAACGGATTAGTGCAGTCGCTATTACTATATTCACAACCTTGATTCACAGTTGCATTTGGATTGTAATTTTGAGCAGCTGAGTCTGTACACCCAACAACAGGACCACTGCAACCATTTGGATTTACACAACCAGAACCAGTACTTCCTCCTGGAGGATCCTCTGGATCTGGATCAGGAGTAGGATTTGGATCAGGGTCAGGGTCAGGGTCAGGAGGAGGATCAACAATAACACCTTCATCATCAACAATAGTATAAGTAACAAAACCATTACCTATAGTACCATCGCTATTTATATCAACTGCAGTAAAAAGAGAACCGTAAGAAACCGAACTTGCAACAATAACAATAATTGTCTCATTATTTTCGTCATCTAAGTCATCAACAATAGTGAAGTTTAGTGCTCCATAAACTTGATTATTATAAACACCTGTTGATATAGTAAAAGCTTGAGTAATATACGAGCTGTAGTCAACACCGTTTGTTGCTGTTCCTGTCATTGAATTTAAAACAGACACAGCGCTACTCATCTGAGTAATTAATTCTCCATTCAGGAGGAGCTCTGGGATATTCCCACCCACATCCTCGTAATCGCTTGCACTTGTACTTGAAAATTCATACTGAAGCTGAAGTGCCGCAAGTGCAAAATATTCACCGTCATCAAAATTATAATCAAGTGTAAAATCGATTCCGTCACTTACTAAACGAACAGGAGTTGCAGTGGAAAGATCTGGATTATCTCCAACAAGGAGATATAGTGGAGTATAGTATGAAAGACCCTTCCCAGTTACAGATGCAATTGGAATAGTAATACTAACCTCTCCAACATCTCCAACTTCCTGAATCTGCCATTGACGAGGTGTTCTTACATAACCACTTGGTACTTCAGTTTCTACCCAACTATACCCAACCGCTGTGTTGGTATAATTTCCAGCACCAGGAGTAACAACATCATTACCATCTTTATATGTTTGATTATTTGCCCAAGTCATAAACTCAAGATTGTCTAAATCATTAGGATCTGACATATATATAATATCGTCAATACTTGAGAAAACATCTACATTTCTTGTATTCATGGACTGAGCTTCTGAAACAAAAAGTCCACTAGCGTCATCACGACCGAGACCAGCAATGTCATTGTCGTATGTAGATGCATTTTCAAAAGTTTTATCCCAAATCTTAGTACCATCAGATGCAATGTAGTCCATCCCAACCCCTGTACGCTGTACAAGTGTTACTCCATATTTAAATGCAAGATAAGAATCAACTTTGAGTTTTTCAGTAGCTGTTAGTTTGTCAGAAAAAGAAATCACTTCATTAATAGGCCCTGTAAAATGATATTGAGGATTGAGAGACTCATTGAAATAAGAACCCACTATAAAGTCAGTGTCAGCTTCTTGATAGTATTCAGGATCGTCAGTTGGCGGACCTTGACCATACGACGGTTGATAACCGTTCATGAAAAGATTTTGTCCTGTAGATAATCCGCTGTCACCTTTTTGGGAATGCAAAACAAAAGTTTCTGGATAATAATTGTGTTGCCCAGCAAAAAATTTGTTTGCATGATAAAAAGAACTTGCATTAATACTACGAGTGTTAAGATTGTAAGATATAATTGAATTAACAATCACATTATCATCTCCAATCAAAATCCCACCATTTACTTCAGTAAAATTATTAGCGACATTAAAACCAAGCGGAGAAAAAGTTGTTGCTTGATATTTAATTACTTGAGAACTTGCACGACCAGAAATAAAAAATGAATCGGTAAAAAAACCAGAAGAGCTTTCAATGGAGTCACCTCCATCAAAATAAACAGACTGTGTGAAATTTGTTCCTTCTGGTAATAAGGATGTAGAAGTACGGTACGTTGGTTTTTCAGATGCATTACTTTGAGTTACTGTAATACCATTTCCCGAAACATCCTTCCATTCAGAAATACCATCTCCGTGTTCAGCATAATCCCCTGTAGCCTCAAAAACTTCAGCATCTGCACGAAGCCAAAGTTTAAGATTTGTTGAAATTCCTCCTGGATATCTATTTGGAAACCATCTGGTTGTGCTAAACATCCTATTTTCTCTACCGTCACCAAATGCCAACATAGGTGTAACAGTCCCTATATTAGTAGAATCTTGCACAACCACATTCTCTCCACTTACAGTTCCATTAGGAGCTATTGTAAATCGTGTCCCATCAATTTCAAGCTCACCTGTTCCAATATCAAGTGAACCAATAATTGGATAGGTAGTTCCTGTATTGAGACCTGTCAAAACAAGAGCATTAGCGATAGTGAATGTTTGACCTGAACCAAAACCAAAAGTCTCAATACCTGATATTGGTGCAATTGTCAGATTATAAAAATCAGTCTGAGTAATTTTATTTACCGAAACGTTAGAAGCCCCAGTTAAAACAACAGTCCCTGTGTCTTTATTCCAAGTACCAGCACCTGATAAAAAATGTCGACTTGTTGTAAGAGAACTTGTTCCAGCATTCCAAATACCACCAGACAGAGTAAAATCGTCAGAAAAACCAGAACCGGGAGTGATAGAAATAGTAGAGCTTTGAGCATTAACAGTTCCTGCAGAAACAATAACTGACCCAGCTGAAATACTTCCACTTCCAAAATTTACCGTTGTCCCAAGACCAATATCATCAATTCCAAATTCTGTTGAGATATCTAAATTTGTAGTTCCAAAAGATGTTATCCCATCATAAAAATACAGAGATGGTCCACTCCACACCCCACCAGCCGAAGTCACTACTCCAGGGCCATTCCAAGAGAAAGATCCTGTTTCTGTATTATTTGGATCCCAAGTTAGATTGAAACTTCCAGCATTAGTAAAATCTCCAATATAAGTGGTTTCTGCACTAAATGACATAAAGACCCCATTTGTATTTAAAGTAATATCACCTTGTGCTAATCCACCATTTCCATCAACTGTAATACTAGAATTTGCATTTGGTATCAAATCAATAGAAGCAGGTCTTGATACCGGACCAACAAAAGACCAATTCCCAGGATTAGACCAATTAGCAATAGTATTGGCAATCCAGTAAAATGACGGATTTGTTATTATGTAGGTTCCTGTTCCAAGTGTAAAATCTCCACCTTGCCAAGTAATAGAATCAAATCCCACGTTGTAGTTTTCAGCATTATCAAAAGTTCCTGTGTATGTGTCGTCGCCAAAAAGTCCCCCAGCATTAGTAATAATTCGGTCAACAACAAGATTACCTCCACCACCATAAGAACCACCATACGCACTTGAACCAGCATCAATTTGAATTGTTGAAGTTGGACTATTGTCGGGCGTACAATTACAAGCTGGACGGTTGTTTGTCCCAGGACCGATAATTGACCACTTTGACACATCACTCCAATTACCTGTTCCGCTCGCTCTCCAATAATATATTTTTGTTCCTAAAGTGTAAGTTCCTGTTCCAACAGTAAAATCACCAGTAGTAGCCTCCCAAGTAATACCTCCAGTAGTTGTCAGATTAAAATTCCCATTATTATTAAAATTTCCGTCATAGTTTGAGTCAGCATAAATACTCTCAACAGAAATAGTAGCATCAATAACAACATCTCCATCCCCACCATTATCAAACTGTACAGGAGAAGAACTGTCTGGTACACAGTCCGCCGGCACAACACAGGTAATACCACCCGATGCTGTAATAGACCAGTTTGCTCCATCACTCCAATTACCAGAACCTGCCGCAATCCAATAGTGAGTTACAGCACCAGTCGCACTGCCGGGTTTTATTAAGAAAAAAGATAAAACAAAAAACAAGATCAAAACCAACACAGCAATTTGTCCGATTCGTAAAACTATAGTATTTTTTTTGGAAAATTCAGACATGAATCTTATTTTAAAGATATCTTTATTGTAACACTCTAATAGAAAACCATTGGTTATATTTGTGAACAAAAAAAACATCGACAATTGCATTTTTATTCTCATACTATTCATAAAAACTACGCCCTAGACCAGTTAAAAATTTCACTAGAATTTCCTAGTAAACAATTTGCAAATTGATATTCTCAGGAGACCTGAAACATTTAAGTAGTTCGACTGTCGTGTCAAAAAAGTCCCACCGAACGGGGACTTTTTTGAATACATAGTAAATTATTTCTGTCGCATAATGATTGCAAGACTTTGTCTTCACTTGAAAGTGGTTTATTTATTTCTCGCTTTTCAAATATTTTTTAAAGTTTTCAAAAACTTTAAAAAATCTCTCAAGAGCTTACTCATTAGAAATAAAAACCTCATCTTTTTTTTGTTATCTTCTGGATTTAACAACCTATTTTTTTGTTCTATGATTTTATATATGCGTTATCATTTACTAATTAAATAGACTCTACCGTTTGTTTAAATTGCTCAAAACTAAACATTGATTTTAATCCAGTTACAACAATATTTGAGAGATGGTTAGGTATAGGAATATTTCTTCACCTGGACCAATTTGGCTCACAGTAATACTATTTTGGTCTTTATCAATAACAACATCTTGGTCAGAAGAAACCCCTTCTAACACAACCATAGGAAATCCTTCAGGAATAATGTTCTCTAACAACACATTATTAAGTGATCCATTCGTTACGTTTGTGATACTTATTTTATAGTTGTAAGAATAACCACCAATAGTTTGAGTTTGGATAAAAAACTGAGAATCTATTTCTAAGTCATTTTCAGAAAATCCTATACCGAGCTCAGGTTCTGGAAAAAGATTAGGCTGGTTTTGCAACCAAGGATATGTTGGACAACCTACCCATGGTAATGCAGTGATGAGGTCATAAATATTTACAACACTATCTCCCGTAAGATCCCCTTGGCAATCAGGACCAGTACAGCCAAAGTTGGAACTAATTACTGCAATATCTACACTGTCAACTTCACAAGTGTTTCCTGTCAGGTTTGCCAAACAACCACAAGGTTCGGGCGAAGGGCTATCTTCCATAACTAAACCAAAACTTCGTTCAGGCTGAATGGGTGATACAGGATCAATGAGATAAAGATATGTAAATCCAAAAAACGGATTAAACGGTTGTGGTGTGGTTATCTCTTCGACAATAGCTGAAGTATCCAAAGCAAGAATAAAATTATTAGATTCAAATAGTGGTATTGAGTAAGAACCATCCAAACCTGTCACAACCTGGTCAACGATTTGTCCAAAGAAATTCAACAGAACAATACCATACCCAGATAAACCAGATTCTCCAGATTCACGAATACCATTTTGATTAACATCAGAGAATACATATCCTCCAATAGTTAGAATTGGCATATCCTCTGTTAGTCCAAAATGGTTGTTGTAATCTACTGTATTTTCTTCTACAGACAAACTTGCAAATTGAACATAGGGACTATTTTCCAAAAGAAGATTACCAGCGATTGGCTGTGTCAACGCCTCTGTTGCAAATCCTTCCTCAAGAACTATTGCGTATTCACCAGGTTCATCGAGAGAAAATAGGAAAGCACCAGGCTGTTGAATATTATTATTTTGAGTGGTCACAACCTCTTCAATAAATACCCAGCTTTCACCTTGTTGTTTATACAAATGTACCGGAGCACCGTTAATTCCAGTATCAGGATTGGGAGAAAATTGATTGTAATATCCATCTTCATTTATGTCTTGATATACAAATCCTGCTATAGCATATTCCGGATTCGAAAGAGGACAACTATACATTGTTAGCAAACCTAACGAGTCAAAGTAATCAACAACTCCATCACCATTGAAGTCAGCTTGACAATCATTTCCATCACAATTTACTCCATAATATCCAACCAAAGTACCTAAATCTCCTGCATTTATAAAACAATCACCGTTTAAATCAAACTGTCCACATGGGCAGAAATATAAACCAAAATCTCTACCTGAAACAGAAATTCCTCCATCAAAAACATCAAAAGCGTAGAAGTAATTTTGACCAAACATTGGTTGAACCGCAGAATTTGGAACTGTAATAGTTTGTATATCATTAGAAATATCAAGTGCAACTAAATACGATCCATTAGTGTTGCTCGAGAAACTATACACTCCGTTTACACCTGTTGTAACCTGCGCAACAACAGAACCATCCACAGCCGAAATAAGATTAACAACATACCCTTCTGCCTCATCTTCTCCAGGATTTTGAATTCCGTTATTGTTTAGATCACCAAACAAGACACCTGAAATTGTTTGATTTATTTCACCAGGCTCTTCTTGTGTTGTTACACCAAAAACATAAGGATTCTCAACTTCATTAATTGATGAAATAGAATAAGAATTTTCTAGAAACTGAGCGATAATAATATTATCTACCCCATCTTGAGAAAATACAGGCTGGGTAATAGTTTCAATATTTAATACACCAGGAATAATTGGACGTAAAAACAATTCCTCATCAGGACCAATTTCACCCAACAAAATATCAACCGCATATTCCCCATTATTATTTGTTTCAGCCCAATCAAGAGAAACAAGGTATGAGTCATTAACAAGTTTATACACACCAACTTCGATTCCATCAACAAACTGTTCTCCTATCTGTTGTTGTCCGTCACTATTTTCATCGTAATACACAACACCAGAAATTGTATATCCATCGTAAATACCAAAATTTTTGTTTGAAAGCGGTATATTATTTTGAACATCCAAAATATAATTCTGTGATTGACCACCAATAGACACTCCGGAATCTTCTGGGAATGTAATCTGCGCCACTGTTTCCACAGCCACAGCATATGTTCCAGAAAGTTGAGAACTAAAGCTATACTGCCCAAGATTTTGATTTGAAGTAAGTATACTTTGTTCCAAATCAAAGACATTAGGAGAAACTTCTCTATACAAAGAAACTTGGTACCCACCAAGTCCATATTCACCATTTTCTTGCACACCATCTTGATCTTGATCATAGAAAACAACACCAGAGATCTCTCCTGCACATCCCATTACTCCTTCAGCAAAACCTGTGTAGTTATCTATCTCTTCATTGAAAGGAAAATCTTGAGCAAACACATCTATAAAGTTATTTTCTGGAGTACTATCAAGATAATCTTCAGAATATGCTAAGGCAATATTTCTAAACTCAGCAAGACAAATTGTAAATGATCCTGTTACATTCATAGTAATCGATTCTCCAGAGTCTAGAGTGACACCTTCAACTCGAAAATAATTTTCTTGTGGAATAAGTGTATAAGTCAGTCCATTTGGAACCTCAACATCAACCAAAACAAATCCTTCTGGAAGATAGTCGCGAACTTGAATATTTTCAATAGGCTCGACAGAATCATTGGTCACAACAACCTGAAACTCAACGGGTTCACCAACTGATGTTGTACTAGAAGATAAGAGTGTTTTTTCTACACGAATATCTCGATACGGAAGCTGTGGCTCTATAGTTATGTTGTCAATAAGTGTATATCGTAAATAATGTTTTTCCAGATTTTGTAACGCCGCCATATCTGTCACTTCAGCATAAGCAACAAGATACATATTTTTTAGATTTTCAACCTCTGGAGTAAAATCAAGCTCGATAGTATCCCAAGAATTGTATGTGTCGTAATCATCAAGATCCCCAACAAAAACCATCTGATCAAAGGCGGAAGTGTTTACTTCTCCAGTATTTTGATCAATAATTTCTGATAGAAAATTATATCTAACATCTTCTGTGGTTAAACCAACATAGAGTATGTGATTACCAATACTTGGGTCAGACGTATTACTGTTACTCTGTGAAGACACTTCAGAAGACCACGACTCAAAAGATATAGAGTATGTTTTACCTACCTCCATTTCTTTTCCAAGTTGAGTTATCATTATTTCTCGGTGGTCAGAACCTGCAGTATATTTTGTATTATTAGCCATTCCAGCAAATCTTGTGTTGTATGGATCAACAGCGTCTGAAAGATATTGAATATTTCTTAGACCCCACCACTGTGTTGGAATACCAATAGTTGAATCATTAGCATCCTCAATAAAGATGTCTGCTGTTCCTATGGCGTTCCAGCCATCTGCAATAAGTCGTTGCATAAGATGATTACCAAGAAAACTTGCTTCTCCTGTTGGGTCAATTTCATCCAATGGAGTACCTTTTTCAAAATCACCATTACATACATAGTTGTAGGGGTTTTCGCAAAGCCAAAAGATAACACGACCTTCTTGCCCTAAACGAATTTCATTATTTGGGAAACCTGACACATTATTAAAAGTCGAGTACCGTGCAAATTTTGAAGACGTAACCTCGTCACCAAAAATAATTTTAACAAAGAATTTACCAAGTGGATTACTGCTAACTATTGAATCACAAAGAGGATTATAGCTTTGAATGGAACCAAATAAAACTTCTTCTATCTCAGGATCTAACTGATTATATATGAAGTCAAATATTCTTATAGTGTTCATATTGTTCAGATTATTTATGAAACTTTGACCAAACCAAAGGTCATTCAGAGGCGGGCTCTGACAAACGAAAGCATCATCTGGACCAAACGTCACAAAGTCGTCCACGGCAAATGGCGACACCTGCTCACAAACACCCCCTGCACCTTCAACAGAATACCCAAGAGTGCATAAAACCTGCTTTTCATCAGGGTGAAGATTTCTGATTTCCGCGATATCAAGCGAGGGATGCATCAGATACTCAATACCAATGGGTGCCCGTGTATTATCAAACATAGACAAAGCTTCTGACGCCGCAAAACTTGGCGAAAACACAGGAGCTGGTTGACTGAGAAAATACTCAGACGTTGTTGATTTGTAAGAACCGTTATACCAAACACTATTCCCTACAAAAGAAGGTGAGGTCCCTGGATATGCAATAGCTCCAAGAAATTCTCCTGTAGGATAATTTATAAGAGGTTCAAACTGATCGGTATCTTCATTATAAGAAAAAAGGAATCTATCATAGTAAGTTTTTGATTGGTACATAAAAGACTCGCTTGAAGCAGGATTCATTGGTACAAGAGATTGAAAACCAAGCATTTTCATAACCTGCATACGAAGCGAAGTTTTAAAATCATACATAACAAAAGCAATCTGATTTCGATCCTCAATAGAGTACCCATCAAATTCAGTTACAACACGCAATGTGTAAGCCCCAAGAGGATACTGTGAAGCCTCCCATGTGTACAATACACCATTCTCAACTTCACCATTCAATGTTGCCAATAATTCAAAATCAGTATCTGTAACATCATGACCGTTTGCAACTTCGATACGAATAGAGCTAGGGGTTTGATTTCCAGATACATAAGTAGATCCTTTAATCACAATATTTTGAGCTTCGTTTGAAGAAAAACAGTTTTTTGGTTCATACATTTGAGCAACAGGTATAGTGTCTGGGAGATCTGGTATTCGAGAAAGGTCAAGAATACCGTATCCATAACCATCGTCAAAATCAGAACTTACAGGTTCTTGAGATATCCACTTGAGACCAGCCCAAACCTCTTCCACATTCCAATCTGGATGCTGTTGTCGAATAATAGCTGCGGCGGCAGTTACATGTGGAGTTGCCATAGATGTACCATTAATTGAAATATATTCATTACCTTGAGAATCTGTGACCGGCGGAACATTAATACCAGGATTTTCTGCACGTGTTCTTGTAGATAAAATATCATTTGAAGAACCTGACCCTGCCCCACCACCTGGCGCAGCAACATCAATCCCTGTTCCAACATTCGAGAACGAAGAAATATTTCCATTCTTATCAAGAGAACTTACAGCTACCGCATACTCCGAGCCTCCAGGAGATTTTGTACAAACATTTGTACCATTATCATTACCAGCAGCGGCAACAACAAGAACATCGTTGTTGAATGCATATTCAACAACGTCGTTTGTAAGATTGTTTGAAGGACCTCCAATACTTGCGTTAATAACTTGAGCACCATTTTCAACAGCATAAACAAAACCATTAACAGTAATAGAAGAAGACCACGAATTACCATTTGTAAGTTTTACAGGCATGAGAGTTGAATCAAATGCAATACCAGGTAAACCAAGAGCATTTGATCGAGAGCCAATCGTTCCAGCAACATGAGTTCCATGACCGTTGTAATCAGCATATGGTGGATACACATAAGGTGCAGCAAAACCACCATTGTAGTCGTCGACATATCCATTAGAATCATCATCAATACCGTTGTTTGGAATTTCTCCCATATTTAACCATTCCGAACCTACAAGATCTTGATGAGTAAATGGATCATTTGCGTTACCAGTATTTGAAATACCAGTATCAACAATACCAACAACGACCCCTTCTCCAGGGTTTTCTATCACATCCCACATCTCTTGAGCATTAATCAAATCATGTCCCCATAAAGATTGAGGAGAACCTGGTTGATAAAACTCATCAGAAGGAACAATTAAAATATCTTGACGCCAGTCTCGTTCAATAGCTTCAACCTCTGGAAGATTTTTAGCTTCTTGAATAAATTGTTCAGCTTTTGATTCAGATTCAAATTCAAATGTAAACCATCGAGAAATTTTTGAAGATGTATCTTTAACGTTTTTAAATGATGTTTTAAGTGTATCAACACCAATAGACTGAGTAAGTTTTGATAATTGTCTAGGTAATTTAGAAACTTTTGGATTTGATCGTAAACGATCTGCTTGGTTGTCTCCAAGTCGAACATAAATCACCGTAGGGTCTACAACCTTATCTCGTATATCATTTGAAATTGTATATAAACTACTAAGGGTAGTTTGTGCTTCAGTTTGCTTCCCTCCAAAACTTAAAATAACAAGAATCAGAGACGCAAAAAACAAAGAAATAACACCTATCGTTTTGTATGAGATATTTGTTTTAGATATATTCATAGTATTCTAGAACCCCCAAGGGATATTATGATTAACCTCAACAAAACCCTCAAAATTACCGAGACCAGGTGTTGGGTCTAGACCTTCAACAATATACTTTTGTAAAAATGAATAACTAAAATTATCTGAATAGTCTAAAAAGTAAGAAGAGCCGTGCATTAAAACAGACGGTGGAATATTGCTATTTTGTCGATAAAATACAACACCGGGATTTCTTTGAAAATCATCCAACTTTAGAAGTTGATCAAATTCAACTAAAACATCACAAGCAGCTACTTTTTTTGCGCCACCAGTTTGGACATTAGCAAAACCTACAGGACCCTCTTCCCCAGCAGCATACAAACCATCGTCTTCAAAATAGGCCAAGAAGTAGCTAGTATCAACCGCACTTTCTTTACAGTGATAAAGTCCGGGATATTGAGGATCTTGAGTATATGATGTTCCTGGAAGCTGAGCTTGGGCATGAGCTTGAGGTATAAGTCTTAAGGCAACGGCAATCGAGTCTTGAAATGTAATATCTTGCAAGAAATTTTTTCTAATCGGATATCCATAAGAATCTCGAGCTCCTGAAACCTCTTCGTATGCACGAGGTAACTGTCCCCTATATTCATCAACACCTAGTGAAAATATTTTTTCATTTTCAGACTGTCCGTATTCTGCTAAATATCGGCTATAGACTTCTTCGTTATACACAAATCTAAAATCAACAGCTTCGCCGGAGATTGATAACTGTTCTCGTTTTGCTTGTTCAAGATGAAGGCCTTCCGCGGTTCCATCGTTACTTCTCATTGCACCATCGTTAGATGATTTAAAAGAGAAATCAGAAAAATTTATCACAGCAATAATAATCAGAACAAAACTCACCACAAGGAGTAGATTTTTTTTATTTGGTGATGTCATACAATACCATAAAGTTAAATTAAAAAATAATAATTCTTCTATTTAAGAGTACCATAAAAATAAAAAATAATACTCAAAATATATATTCAATTTAAAGACAAACTTTTACCTTTAAAAATTCCGAAGGAGTTGGTGTACCCCCCTGCATTATCTCAACAACACGTTCCTGTCCCAGTTTTTCTACAAAACACACTTCCATCGCAGGAGTTATTTGTGTTGGCAAACTCGCCGGATCAACACCTAAGGATTCTAAGGTTGATTCTTGGTCTTCATTTATAAGTGGATTTTTATCAACATTATCCGCCTCTGTTTGGCTAGTATTTGATGTTGTTTGAATATTTGAGTTTGATAATGACTTCAAATTAAATGGATCAAAAATAAAAAAAACAGCAAGAGCTAGAAGTCCAATAAAAAACAAAACTCCCAAGACAATAAAGAATATTTTGAAAAATTTTTTCATACTTTTACTATACCTTGGTTCCCTTAATTCCACTAGTAAACCATAGACACAAAAACCTTACAATCCTCCAAAGGTGAAAGAATTTTCAAAGTAAAATAAAATTGACACAATACTCACATGTATAATAAAATAAGAGAAATAATTGATAATACATACCTTGCAAGTATTGCAACAAATACAGATAGGGGCATCTGGGTGTCTGATGTTATACATATAAGTGATGACATTAATCAAGCGCTTTATTGGGTATCGGATCCTGAAGCAAAACATTCACAAGCTATTGATAAAAATATAAGCGCAGAAATTGCTATTTCTATTACCTTATCAAAAGAACCAGCTGATAAAAAACTTGGAGTACAGATGCAAGGATTTGCTCATCAAATAGAAGGCGACACTTATGATCTTATTTATAAACTCTGGGAGAAAAGAGGACTTATTCCACCGTCAAAAGAAGAAGATGTATTGCAGGGAGATAAGTGGTATGTATTTTATCCAACTCTTATTGAAATTTTTGATGAGGATAAAGAGGAAAAACAAAAAATTGAATTATTAGACAGAAAAAATATTAAAAAACTCCAACAAAAACTTGATGATGATGGAAGACCATATTCATTTCTTTGGTATGATAGACCTAATTATGAGTATTCGGAGCACCAACACATCAAACCTGTTTCTTTTTATGTTTTAAAAGGTTCTGTTACCTTTACATTAGAAGACGGCTCAAAATTTAAAATATCCGAGAGTGAGAGATGTGATGAAATAATTGGCACAAAACATTCTGCAAAAGTAAGTGATGTTGGGTGTGTGTATTTAACTGGGCAAATTGATACTAAGGATACATTTGTTAATATTTAGTTTTATTTTACTCCCCCTTGTGGATGAGTTCGAATGAGTGTCACTATATAATGATAACTTCTAAAGGAAACCATATGTTTAAATACTACAACTCTGATCATAAGGATCAAAGATAGACCGCTCTACCTTTTCATTGTTTATAAAACGGGAAATACGCATACCACCAAAGATTGAAGGTAAAATACCAACCCCATTGCACCCAAGATTATACAAAAGTATAGGGTTGCATGGTTCGAGTCCGACACGCCGAATACCGTTCGGTGTATATCCCATAAGTCCGTGCCAGCAGAATGAGTACTCGGTTTCTACAGAGTGTTTATCATAGTTGCTTCGAAGAAACTCATCGATTGAAGCTCTAGCATCTTCTGAATAGTAATCCTCACTTGAATATCCAGCTCCATTTGGGAGTACTTTTTCTGGTCCACCGGTACAGATTAAATTGTATGAATTCTTGCCCTCGTGTTCATGTGGGCGTCTTGTTAAATAAAAATAACTCTCCCCTGTTGGGTCAATACTTCGACGGTTTGTTTCTGGAAAATAACTAATGGCGACAGGTGGGTTGTTGAGTGGTTCAACATAACCAGACATATAGCCTATCCGTCCAGCTATTGAATGATGAAACTTAGTGTCTATCTCCGCCCCCACTTCGTTGATTATAGAAAAATTCTCAAATCCATTAGTGCATAAAACAACTCGCTCTGCCTTTATAGTATAATCCAAAACTTCAAGGGAGGCTTTAGATTTTTGTAACCGAACTACTCTAACAGGACTGCCTTCATAAAAAGAAAACCGTTCTTTATAAGTAGCAATAAGGTAACCTACTAATTCCTCTACAAACAATGCGCTGTTCATACAACCTTTCTGGTAAGACAAACAGGCAATATAATCTGTATTATTTGTCTCAAGAAGTTGAAGTATATCTTTTTGTGGAGAAATGGAGTACAAGTCTTTAAACTTTTTTGGTATATCTGCAAGCCCATCCCAATGGTCTGCAAGCATTATTGATTCCGAGATTAATCCGTTGTCTGTCCGATAGCGATTATTTTTAAGATGTAGCATAACTTGATCAAATCTCGAAAATCCAGCATAGCCGGTAAAACGATAGATGGGTGTTCGAAGTTTTGCTTCTGCCATCATCTGATCAAGAAGTATCCATGCAGATTCTACTGAACGTTGTCCATCAATCGCAAGCTCAACACCAAATTCTTTGACTAAGTCCGATAATGGACGCTCAAAATAGCTGGCTATTTGTCCAGCATTATGCCCAGTGGCTCCATGAGCAATCTTATTAGCTTCAATGAGAACTACTGTTTTATTTGTATCACGCAACGCAAAAAAAGCAGTAGTAACACCAGCAATACCACCTCCTACGATAGCCACATCAGATGATACATCCTTACCAAGCGGAACGACAGGCCGAGTACGTTTGAGTTGTTTTATCCAAGGTGAATGGTTGGGAATCACAATGTTTTTACTTTCTTAGATTTTATAATTTTCCTAAATAAAACAATAATCACTGATAGCACTAAGAGCCCAAAAATAATTAATATTGCATTTTTACCTAAAAAGTCGGTTAAAACTTTTCCTAAAAATACACCAACGAAAGCCCATAGAAATGAACCCAAGAGACTGTAAATCATATATCGTCTAGTTTTAATACCTCGCACTGCGGCAAATATAGATGGAGTACTACGCACGACAGGAATAAGCTTACCAAAAATACTTATTATAGCCACATGACGGTCAAACAAATCCCAAGACTTTTGATGTTTTTCGTTATTTACAATTTTTTTAATCCAAGATACTTCTTTAAATTTTTTACCTAACAAAAAACCTGTCATGTCTCCCAAAAAACTACTGACAGCAATAACAATAAAAGCCAAATATGGTGAAAATACCCCAGTGGTCGATAGACTACCAGCTAGTAATGCAACTGTTCCTCCTGGTAAAATCGAACCAATGACAGGCAAGCCTTCTGCATATGAAAAAGCCGAAATACCCACCATTTGAAGTAATGGAGAGATTCCCGTTAAGGTTTCCATAATGTAATTAGAAAATGTATGTATAATATTATCTATTATACAGTACTTCGAAGATTAATTACTCAGAACATAGGAGGATCACTAAATGACCATGTTAAGTAAATCAAAAGCCCCCAAAAAAAAGGGGACTTTATATTTTTTATCTATTTCAAAATCTGGAACTTCAAAACTAAAGCATTTACAAAATACAAAATTGTGATATAGTATCAAAAACCAATTAAATATTTGTACAATGACAAAATCAAAAAATCTTCAAGAACTTATGAACCTCATTGGTTCTAAGTATGTTTTCAATAAAGAAAACTACCCAAAACTTGACGAGAGTAGCCCTGAGACAAAAATGATGTTTGCAATCCAACATAGCAAAAACCATATGGATAAGTCCATTGGAGTTATTGCGGGGGTATGTGAAGAGTATGACCATAAGGGAAACAGAACTCATCAGAACATTATCAAAGTTGAAGAAGCTACTGTTAAAATGTTCATCAATACTCTTAAACTTGCAGAAGAACTTGGATTTTCAGCAGATCAACTTTTTGAGAGGGTTGAAGAGTCCTTTAAAGAAAAGTAGCAAACAAATCTACTAAAAATCGTTATCTATTTAGGTAACGATTTTTTTATTTTCAAAAAGTTCTAATCCCTACTAGGGTATCAAAAATAACCTTATAAAATAAGTCTCAAAAAAGGGATCCGAACATAGTACGATGTGCGGTTGTTGGTGGAATGGAAGTAAAGAAAAGAGCCGCCCCGTAAGGGTAGCTCTTTCTGATACGTAGTTTTTTATTTGACAGTCTCTATGACTGCCAATGCTTCATTAATGTAATCAGCAGCCATATCCCAATCTATTGGGTCTAGTGCGTTACCACTTGATCGAAGTTTTCCTTGTGCATCCATACTTATGCTACGAAACTCTTCCAATAGTGGTTTGATCAAGTTAACGCTTCCAGGACCAAGCCCCCCTGCGGCCACAAGTCCAAGGAATGGATATTGTTTACTGATGGCTTTAGCAAAAGGTATTAGACCTTTTGCATCCATACCAAGTCCACGCCCCATACTCTTGTCTAAAAGAACACGATGTATGATTCCAATATATGGCTTTAATCTCTTCACCACTTCTTCTGGATTGTCACCACATTCCTCAATAGCCTTACCTCCAACCTGAAGTATCACCTCAATGTTTGGTTTCCAAGACCGCGAAACAGCTAGTCTTATTTCTTGTGGGTCAGGCCAGACCATATCTAGCTGTATAGCATGAACATATGGTCCAGAATACATGATTGCCTTTCTGACATTTTCTTCAACATTTATTGAATCGTAGTCAGCATAGTGGATACAGTTGTATGCTTGAGCTGAACTGAAGATGTCGACAATTGTTTCTTTGGGTGGAAAAGCTTTTGACCATTTGGTTTCAATACCATTTAGTGTTTTGTAGCTCATCATTACACCCACATGAAGTTTGTGGGTAGTCCGCGACTGTTGTTTTCTTAGGAGCAATGAAAGCATCTGCTCTACTTGCTCAAAGTTGGTAAAATCGGTTATTCCAATATAAGGGGCCATTTTTTGGTTTTTAGTTAATGTGCAACTTTTCTTTTTCTATAAGTAAGATTACTTTAAAAAACATGATTGTCAATCCACATAAAAAGTCCCTATCATGTAGAGACTTTTTCGCTTGCTCCGAACTTGGGACTAGGTGCGGTTGGTTGTGGAAGGGATGTAAAGAAAAAGAAAGACCACCCAAAGAGGTCTGAATGGCCTTTCTTTGTGGGTGGTCTTGTAATTATTTAAGCAGAAGATCTGCCGTCTCTTGTGCACCATTAAGCCAACCTTCATCCACGTACTTCGCTAAGATCTTGATGATCTCTTCGGTACGTTCTGGTTCAGGTAGAAGATCTGCCGTCTTCCGTGCCTCATCAAGCAAACCTTCCTTCCAGCACTTCGCCAAGATCTTGGTGATCTCTTTATCTGTGAGACTTCGCCCTAGAAGCTTTGCCGTCTCTTGTGCACCATTAAGCCGACCTTCATCCACACACTTCGCTAAGATCTTGATGATCTCTTTATCTGTGAGACTTCGCCCTAGAAGCTTTGCCATCTTCCGTGCATCATCAAGCCAACCTTCATCCACGTACTTCGCTAAGATCTTGGTGAGCTCTTCATCTGTGAGACTTCGCCCTAGAAGCTTTGCCGTCTCTTGTGCACCATTAAGCCGACCTTCATCCACGTACTTCGCTAAGATCTTGATGATCTCTTTGGTACGTTCTGGTTCAGGTAGAAAGCGTAATCCTTGGATGGGGTAGTCTCCACCCAGCTCTTGAAAAAGGTCATACAGTTTTATGTCTGTGTGTGCCATGTTCTTGTTGTTTTTGAACTGATTTCTTTTTTATGATATTAAAGCACCTTTGTGTATTTGTCAATTGTTTATGTTGAATTAACATCAAAAAGTCCCTATCATGTAGAGACTTTTTCGCTTGCTCCGAACTTGGGACGATGCTCCCATTTTCTAGACGAGGTACGAGTCGCAAGAAAATGCAGTCCAACGAAGCGATAGCGTAGTTGTGGTTCGAAAGAGTTTGGGTAAATAAAAAAAGAGGAACAATTACTAGTTCCTCTTTTTGGTTCTGATAGATGATATTTAGAATAATTCCTCAATTGAGAATTTCTCCAATGGATTGATTTCTCTAATAAAATCAAACCCTTGCTCACAGTTTACATTTGCATTTTTATAAAAAAAATCATAATACTTAAGGAATGACTCTCTTGCAGAATTTAGTCTTATTTTCTCCCACTTTTCATCCTTTTTGGGTTCTTTTGCTAATGCTTTTTTCATATGCCATTCTAAACATGTTTCTCTGTGAGTCTTAAAATACCAAGCTCCAACATTTTCAACATTTAATGCCCTGAGTTTTTCTATAATTACCTCTCGTTCTTTGTCAGGACCATTCCAAGAATCAAAAATTATTTTTTCTACTTTTTTATGTAGGTTTTCTCTTACAATCTCCCACATTTTTTCCAATGCAACATAATGTCCTCCAGAATAACTATCCAGGTAAGCCGACCCAAAAAGTTCCTCTAGTATTACATCTCTGCTTATTAAAACAATCTCAGGATTCTCTTTAATTACTTTATGGCAAAATGTTGACTTACCAATGTGTTGCGGACCAATAGTTAAAACTACTTTTACCATATCTATTAATTTTTAGATCTTTGCTGTATTCTCATGCAATATGCATAAAAACTCCAGGCATTAATACGTTCCATTTCTTTTTCAAGCATGGCAAAATTAAAATCTAATTTATTCTTTACTTGCTCTAAGATGAATCCATTAGAGCCACAATTCCAGCTACTATACTCTTTTAAGAGTATACCAACAGTGGTAATCACATCTTGTTCAATCCTGTATGGATTATTTCCTTTAAAGCGTAAAGTCGATTTAATAACTCTAACTCTTTTACTTTTTTTGCAGTTAGGATTAGGTTCAAAAATATGTACAAGTAATCTCTCAAGATTATTAAAACATTTTTCCATTGAACCTTCTTTATCTATTACTGGACCTATATATGTTCCATCTAAGATTTTTTCATTTTCCCTCATATTCTTTCCGTGATACGAATGAGGTAAATGAATGATTGTATTTCTGTGCATATTTATTTATATTTAATTGGTTATCACAAAAGCCAAAAGCTCCTCTGATAACCAATCAAATATAATGTGAAAGAACGACATTACTTGTAACATATCATAGTATGTTTTTTTGTCAACTGCCCCACTTTGTTGGACGAGTTCAGAACTCTTAACTGGGTTAAGATTAAAAGTGATTTACAGTTTTATGAAATAACATTACAGAAATGACATAATGAAAAAGTAAATCACACTAGTCCTTAGGGATTAGGTACGATTGTGTGTTGAGGATATGTAGCTCTTAGTTTATTTCTTTCTGCTGTGGTGAGACCACTAAGGGAAAGATATCCTCCAATATTTTTTGGAAGTACCAGGCCTTCTGCTGATTTGAGGCCACTAAGGTAAAGACCTCCTCCAATACTTTCTGGAAGTTTCAGACCTTCTGCTGATTTGAGGCCATGAAGGTTAAGATCTCCTCCAATATGATCTGGAAGTATCAGGCCTTCTGCTGAGGTGAGGCTATAAAGGGAGAGACTTCCTCTAATATACTCTGGAAGTTTCAGATCTTCTGCTGTGGTCAAGTCATCAAGATAAAGACCTCCTCCAATATGCTCCGGAAGTATCAGGCCTTCTGCTGATTTGAGGCCACCAAGGTAAAGATCTCCTCCAATATGCTCTGGAAGTATTAGGCCTTCTGCTGAGCTGAGGCCACTAAGGTAAAGATCTCCTCCAATACTTTCTGGAAGTACCAGGCCTTCTGCTGATTTGAGTCCATCAAGGTTAAGATTTCCTCCAATACTTTCTGGAAGTGTCAGTCCTTCTGCTGTGGTCAGGCCATTAAGAGAAAGATCTCCATAATGGTATTTAATACCTCCACTCAAAGCTTCTTCTTGTGTAAGACTAATCTCTTCTGGACTACATCCAATAACTAATGAAAGATCTGCTTTTTTGTCTCTCCCTTCAAGTAATTCTTCTATCCTTGGATCATCTCCATACCCAAAACCTTCAATCTTTGCATCAATTTGATACAGAAAACGTAAATCATCTTCACTTAACTCTTCACCCTTTTCATTTCTTTCTTCAAGCTCAGTCATCCTCTTCATATTTTCACTCTTCTTTTTGTATTGTTCTCCATCAGGAAATTCATTCATCTTTTCTTTCACGACATCTCCAATATATGGATCCATATTTTGATCTGGCGCAATACCTCGCACTTCAGCAATGTTGTTTCCTTGCATTCGAATAGCAACACGTGGGATTGTTGCTTCACCAAGATTGTTAAGCGAGTAGTATATGTAGAAATCTCCACCTTGTAATTGTGAACTTGCGGTATCAGGATTAGCAGTACACCATTCAAGAGGATACCCATCTAAAGATGCAACAAGTTCATCAGGCGATGAACCTTTTTTGTATGTAATCCATTCACCCCTTGTTTCTTTCAATCCTTCTTTTGAATACTGAGGAATTTCAATGAGAAACTGTGTGTATAGGTTAGAAAAACTTTCAGTGTTAAGAAGCTTTTTGTATTCTTCATCATCAAGTTTAGTACTGAGATTTCCAAATTCCTCTTTTGAGACTTTAGACTTAATTGCCGTAAGGGTATTACGCAGTGCCAGTGGATTAAGTGGTGCAAATGGAGCTACTGTATCTTTTGTTCGTTTCTTGAATACGGCTGTTTCTTTTTGATTCTCTTGGTCTTGTTGTTTTTCAAACTTACCCATCTTGAGCATACTATTAAAAGCCCAATACTTTGCCCAGGTAGGTATATCACTTGAGTCAGGAGATGAAAGATAATTAACCCATCTATCTAGACTGTGTTTTTGATCATTGATGATTTGATTTGTTTTTTCTTCTTTGAAGGTCTCGGTGATTTCAACATTACCGTGACCACCTTGTCGTGCAATTCTTTGTTCTAAAAGAAAAGTGGACTCTGGTATGTTTTCTGACTTGATTACGTGTTCTTTGTGATAGTAGTTTTTGATTCTTTCAAGAACTTCTGGGTTGTCTTGAT
>Ga0209702_10000610_pt1 | contig 75659 bp, 74 predicted proteins | sample FRY01_FD_187210 | JGI IMG/M metagenome (GOLD analysis project Ga0209702, IMG submission 187210) | Freshwater microbial communities from Lake Fryxell liftoff mats and glacier meltwater in Antarctica - FRY-01 (SPAdes) (version 2) | ecosystem: Environmental > Aquatic > Freshwater > Ice > Glacier...
CTCTACCAAAAAGGTATGGGTGATACAGACTCAGATGTCCGCCGAAGTACCGCACAGTCCCTTGGTTCTCTTGCTTCAGTTAATCCTGAACTTTTCGTTACACTCTACCAAAAAGGTATAGGTGATAAAGACACATATGTCCGCCGATATACCGCACTGTCCCTTGGTTCTCTTGCTTCAGTTAATCCTAAACTTGCAGCTACACTCTACCAAAAAGGTATGGGTGATACAGACTCAGATGTCCGCCAATATACCGCACAGTCCCTTGGCTCTCTTGCTTCAGTTAATCCTAAACTTGCAGCTACACTCTACCAAAAAGGTATGGGTGATACAGACTCAGATGTCCGCCGAAGTACCGCACAGTCCCTTGGTTCTCTTGCTTCAGTTAATCCTGAACTTTTCGTTACACTCTACCAAAAAGGTATAGGTGATACAGACTCATATGTCCGCCAAGCTACCGCACAGTCCCTTGGCTCTCTTGCTTCAGTTAATCCTGAACTTTTCGTTACACTCTACCAAAAAGGTATAGGTGATACAGACATATTTGTCCTCCAATATACCGCACAGTCCCTTGGCTCTCTTGCTTCAGTTAATCCTGAACTTGCCGCTACACTCTACCAAAAGGGTATGGGTGATACAGACTCAGATGTCTGCCGAGGTACCGCACAGTCCCTTGGCTCTCTTGCTTCAGTTAATCCTGAACTTGCCGCTACACTCTACCAAAAGGGTATGGGTGATACAGACTCATATGTCCGCCAAGCTACCGCACAGTCCCTTGGTTCATACCCTACATATCCAGATAATCATTTATACAAAAATGTAGAAAAAATAATAACAGAAAAAACAAATCCAAACTTCAAAGAATTTAATTATAATATTCTATATACTCAAATACAATTAAATACTATCGATAATTTTTTTGCGTACGAAACAGCCCTCACAAAAACAGTTGACAAAATAACCGAAATCAACGAAACCCTTGACGAAACAAAAAAGGTGGGAGATGTCACAAAATTTTTTGTTGAGAATCAATCAATCTTAGTTGAATATACAAAAATATTCCCAGATGCAAAATCATGGGCAAGTTTCGTATACAATCTTTCAAAAGATGGAGTACTGTATACTAAAAGTTTCTTTGATATCTCAAAGTCAGTGTCCTCAAATAAAAAGATAGTTACGGGACTCAATGAATATTTAACAACCAAAAACTTTCATCAATCTGATCTAGAAAAACTCATAGAAACATTGGCTCAGTTTGTGAAAACAAACCAAACAGAAGACGCTATTGAAATACTCCAATCCAAAGAAAGTGTTCAAGAAAAACTCAACAAAAAACTTCTTGAAAATATAGCCAATTCTGTAGGTATTGATATAGCTGAAATACCAGAGAATTCACTAGAGAGATGGAATACTAACTATCTACCATATTTAGGATCAAACAATGAAATTATACAAGGGCGTATTGATAGCGGAGAAGAAAATTATGAAAACGTCCAAGCCTTGTACAAGGATATTGTGCTCCATGGGTTCAAGGGAGATTTTAGAGAATACATACTAGATACAAATAATGAAAGTGAAGTAGGACAAGATATATCAAAACATAATCACAAGGTGTTGAATACATTCAAAGACCTAGGAATCAATACAGATACATGGATACATTATGATAACAAGCTTGACTATCTGGTTTCAAATGAAGTCACTGTAAATAATACAAAAATACATCAAGAAACACTTCAATCAAGAGCTGCTACTGTATTAGAAATAGTAACAAAGCTTGAAGACAAAATAACACCACGCGAATATGAGCCATTACTTCATCTCATAAATGGTTCTAAAAACAAAGGTATCAAAGATAGTACCAATTATGAAGAACTACAGAAATCGTATCAGACACTTTTTGAACGATTGAAAAAAATACAAGAAAGTAACTTCAAGGAAGATGAACAAGAATATTTTGGAACACTGTTCGAGCACATGGGTCACCTAAAAGAATCCGTAGAGCTATTTAGCAAAGAAAAAATAACAGGTACCGAAACCAAAGAGCAAGGTTTTCGGATAAAACTGTGGGATAGAGACCCAGCAAAAGACTTGTTCCAGGGTAATTACACTCACTGTTGTATTGCCGTAGGGGTAAAAGATGCAGCTCAAGAAGGAGGTCTCTATACCCATGACCCTGCAACCGTGGCACAGTTCTTGTCCGATGTAGGTGTGCAAGTTGCCGAAGTATATGATCAAGAAAAAAAAGAACCCATTGCTAACACATGGCTCTTTGTATCAAAAGATTCAAATGGTGAGCCTGTGTTGGTGTTGGATAATGTAGAAGTACATAATAATTATACAAAAGACGTACATCTTAATAACATGCTCAGAGAAAATCTTTTCAAATTTGCAACCGAATATGCAAAAGCATGCAACATACCAAAAGTAGGTATTGGTCGCGTAGGAACAAACGACATTGAATGGAGATCACTCCCCGAAATGATAGTGGCGCCAGTTGACAAAGTGGGTGGTTATTTAAAGAATTACACATCAGGCAGTAATCGTGCAGGACGATATTATCTGGAAGCATATAATACACAAACATTAGGAGAGATATATAATGAATCAGGGCAAGAAAAAAGGTCATCTATTGAGAATAAAAAAGAAAAAATAGGAAGTTTTGTTGTCGTTAATTTAGACGGAAATACTGAATCATATACATATACAAATCAATTTTTGAATGAAATTTTAAATGGAAATAGAAGAGATATAGTAAATGAAAATAGTATTAACGAAATTCAAAACATAGAAAATAATGCTTTTGGAAACATTTCAGCTACCAGAGAAATGCTTCTAAACAACTTGCAAAACAATCAAGGTGTACAGATTCTTTTTAAAGAAAATAATGAGATTATGGGATCTATTACTTCTAAACCAGCCAGTGACTTTACTCCATGGACAAATCATAGTCTGTATAACACACTAGACACCACATTGTATCTAGAATCTATTTCAGGAAAAACAGATCTATATCAAGCGCTCAACTTATTGAAACAAGAAGCTCAAAAAGCTGGCTATACTACACTGTCTCTACATGGGTTAAATCCTCGACTAAACACACTCCTACGTAGAGCAGGTTTTGAAACAAAAGAAGTTGTGGATGATTATTTAGGCAAAGAAGCAGAATACATGGAAATGGAGATATAGTATCAGTATCAATATTTAGAAAGGAATTTCAGGATTAGGGGTTAAAGAGGGATAGGTCCTATTTATTTCTTTAATCTACCTACTTTTCTTAATGTTTAACCTAAATCAAATTTTTTTATAATACCATCACGCCATAAGTCCGTTCCAAACGGAAAATTTTTTATATTATTTATTTTCAAAAACTACAGTTTTTGCATCTATCCATTTTTCTCCTTGATTTTCAACTATTTTAATATCTATATTTTTATCATCAAAAACTCTTTCTAATATTTTTCTATCACCTTCTCTTAATCTGGTTTCGGTTTTTATTTCTTGCTTATTTATCCAAACAGTATCAATTCCGCTTTTAAGAACATCATCAGTATAATTATTTAAGACCTCACACTTTTCATTTATTAAAACTTTGTATGTTTTAATAGTTAGATAAGCAGTTACTACTTCTTTATTGATTACACTTTCTATGTTCCCGTAATATTTATATGGAAAAGTTTTACCAAACAGACTATCTAGCTTGTTTTTAATACTTGTATCAATATCATTATTATCTTTAAAAGCAAATACATCTATTACTTCATAATCTTGATGAATAAACTTTCGCATCAAGATACTGTTATTATGAATAATATATAGTAGATTTATATTTTTATATATCTTTTTCATAAATATATAATAACTTAAATTCTTGCATTTATTAAGTATTTAAGTCATTAAACAAAATTGATAAAAAAGACCTAAAATACTAAAATCATATTATAAGAAAAGTTTTCCTCGTTCATGGTTTTCAAGGAAGTCTAAATAGTAATTAGCGGGCTTGATTTATAGCTGAACTTGAAAAACAAGGTATTTATGCTTGTGCGCTTTCAATGCCAGAGTCTGAAAATCCTGTTTGGGAATGAGGACAGTCACCATTTAATTTTTCTACGACGGCATAAAAAGTATCTCTGACCGAGGAAAAGTGATCGGTCGCATTTTCTTAATATAAAATTAAAAAGTTTGTTTTTGTTGGAATCTATTTTCTCTGGAGAGAGATTTTTGAAAAACCCCACAAAGCTATACAAAGTCCTGTTATTTCAAGAATTTCCTCTATAGAAGAAGCCCTGATAAAACCTTTGTGCCATGGTCCACCAATTTCATAGTAATGAGCACTGATCATTTCAAAACCAAGAGCACCAAGAAGATAAATAAAAGCTCCGAAGAAAAGAATATTGCGTTGTTTTCTTTTGATCCGAAAGAAAAAAGGTAACAAATAAAATACTAAGAGAACAACCATTGTTCCATATGGTAAAACCCATGCAAATGAAAGAAAATCTTTTGTAGGAATAAAACTTTGAGTTATGTATGTCAAATTTTCATGAATCTGAAAAAATTCATCAAGTGACAAGAAGAGGAAAAGAAAAGAAAGAAAAAACCACGGAAACCAATTTTTAAATCGACAGCCAAAACCTTTTTCTTTTATACCTAAAAATAGGGAAAGATAGGAAAGTAATATGAAAACAAAACTCGAGAAAAAAGTTGGGAAATTCATTTCATGTCCAACATCAAAAAGACGGAAAAGTACTGTTTCTCCAAAAAGAGGATTGAAACGAGTGTAGAAACCAAATACTAAATAAACAAGTGTAAGAAAAAAACCAAGCCACATAATGCTCTTCAAGTTCTTCTTGATACTAATAGTAATATATTTCATACGGGATTTAATCCCCCAGTATAACATTATTGTAAACTTTAAAAGCTTACGCTCACACACTCTCTTTTTCTATAAGGTATTTTATTTCTACTCCATAGTTACTCTATCAAACCTTTCTTCGAGATAACGCTGTTCTGAGATGTCTTTTGTTTTTTGGGTAACACCATCTTTGTGTTCTTGAAAGCCGTATACTGAATAAAGCTTTATAAGTGATTCGCTTGTATTGGTAATATTGTGTTCCGCTCCTACAGGTACATGCAAACACGTCTTCACATTTTATAAAAGTTTCAATTCCATTAATAAAGACAATTCCTGAGCCTAATTCTATTCTAATAAATTGATCAATATTTAATGGTCTTCTTTATGAATATCTTCATATGAACGAAGTGACATAAGAACTAACCGGAGATGATTCCCTGCGTAGAGAACGTTGTGAAAATTATTGTTTACTAAAGTATTTTCTTTTATGTTTGTTATATATCCTTTTTTCATATCTTTAATATAATAAAAAACACCCCTCATTCTGGAGTGTTTTTCTTAATTTCACGAAAGAACATAATCTTTTCTTCCAAGATTTTTGAGAAACTTGAAATGAGCCACAACAGCGTCCCAAAAACTTCCCAAGTTGTTGTAAGGAATATTTTTTTCCTGACAAAACTTTTGTACTATTGGCGCAATATGCCTATAGTGAACATGAGAAATATTAGGAAATAAATGATGTTCAATTTGGTAGTTAAGTCCACCTGTCAAGCAAGTCAAGAACCTGCTATTCATTGCATAATTACAACTTGTTGCAACTTGGTGTTCTGTCCTACTATTGAAAGACAGACTTTCGGAAAACTCTGCTACTGCAGTAACATGAGCTGGTTGAAAAACAATTCCTAAAACAAAACCTGCAACAAATTGCATCCCAACAAAAGAAAGGGCTACCACAGTATTTGATGCCTTCCAAAACAAAAGTGGAAGTACCAGCCAAAAAGTATAATAAAAGACCTTTGAAAGAAAAACCAAAACCAAATGTTTTGAAAGATTTTCAAAACCTTTTTTCCCCTCTTTGTGGTAACGAACTACTTGTGTAAAGTCTTTGGTCGTAATCCAAAGTACCGTCATCAATGCATACAAAAATGGTGCATACAGATATTGAAACCTATGATGAGGTCTCCATTCTTGCTTTGGGCTAAAACGAAGAATCCCATTTGAGTCCAAATCGTCGTCATGTCCATTCACATTAGTATAACTATGATGTATGACATTGTGTTGCATTTTCCAGTTTGGAAGATAACCACCGACAAGATACATTGTTGTACTCATAGTTGCATTCACCTTACGGTTTTTGGAATAAGCACCATGGCTTGCATCGTGCATTACACCCATTCCAATTGAGGCCATTGTTGTACCAGCCACAAGTGTGTAAACAACAAACAAAGCCCACCCTGGAAAAGAAAAGATAAACGGTAGCGTGAACAATGTTCCATAAATACTCAACAAAATGAATGTTTTACAAAAAAGTTGTAAACCACCCTTGGTCCCACTTTGAAGGTTTGGGAGTTGATTAAAAACCAAATCCCTCAATTTCCTATCAATTGTGGTGTCTTGAAACTGTATTGTTTTCATAATGTACAGATTTTAATGTTTGTATCTATAATACCACAACCAAATAAAGATTGTGTTATTTATTGAAATAAATTATAATTAAAGAGAATTTTAAATACAAAGCTCATGAAAAAGATCATCGTACTGGTAACACTCGAGAAAATAAACTTTCCCGTTGGTCCGATTTTAAAAAAACTTGGCATTCACAATGTTGATGTTGAGATTCAGGATTCTAAAGGTATGAAAAATTTTTCATTCGATTCCTACAAAAGTGAAAAGTATATCGCATTTTTTGTAGGAGCTGTCCCACACAAAACAACAGCGACTGGAAAAAACAAGAGTTTACTGTCACAAGAAGTTACACCTAGCGGACAATCTATCATTAGGTGCTATTCTTGCAATGATGCAAAGAAGCCTAAAATCTGTAAAGCTTCTTTAACCAAAGCATTAGAAGAGAACAAAGAAATGCTAGTATAAAAAATCCCCCTCTTTCATTAGGGGGATTTAATTTATTTAGTTTGAAAAGTATTTTTGATTAAATATCGGAGTATTGTCACCCACCGCCACCATAGTAAACTCTTGTTGCCCTAAAGCATAGGCTGCAATTTGGTAAGGTTGAAATATGAAAGTCACGCTGGTATTGTCTGTATACCAAACAGACCAATTTTGCGGATTGTCACCACTTGCGCCTTCAGGATACTCAATCGTGAGTTCCTTGTCAGCAAGTGCAGAGAAAGTGTGTAAATCATCAGGAGAGTTTACAATATCTAAAACAGAAATCTCCTTACCTGTTGTTTTTGAATAATTGAAACTTTTTACAAAACCATTTTCATGTGCGCCGCCAGTATATTCGTATCCTTGTACAATATAAGAAAGAATAGTGTCTGACTCATGAAGTACATAGTCAAAGTTAAGATTCCATGGAGTTGAAGCCGTTTGTGTATCAACTTTCACACCCCCAATAAAACGATTGATTTCCTGGTTTACATAGTCTGTTAATTTTACAGTGTTGATTCCCTCTTGTTCAAGTGGAACACGAGCTGAGACACTATAAGTATCGGTTGACTGTTTAAAACTCCCATCAGCATTAAAACCCTCTATTTGTGTTTGTGTCGACTCTGGTGTCTCGATTGTTTGGTTATTTTCTTCTGGTTGTACTGAATTTTGATTCCATTTTGTTATAAAAAAATATCCAAGAACCACAAGTATTGCAACGAAAAATAAGTGTTTAATTTTCATATAATCTAAGTATACCAGAAACTACCTATCTGGTGGAAGATTGTAATAACGGATGATGAAATCTGTAATATCAAAAAATGGATCAGATAAGGTTTGAGATGCATACTTTACACCTTGAGGATTATTGACTGATAAAAGAACAAGAAACTGTGGATCATATGCTGGAAAATATCCGAAAAATGAGTGTCTGTTCCTGTCTTCATAATATCCACCGCTTGGGCTTGGGATTTGGGCTGTACCTGTTTTAGCTGCAATAGTATAACCTGTTTTAGCGTAAGATCCAGCACTAAGTGTATCATCAACAATTGTTGTAAGAATACGAGTAATCTCATGCGATGTTTCCTCAGAAAAAACTTGACGTTGTTCTGTTTTTACATAAGAAATTTCTTTGTCAGGATCATTTTCATATTCTATTGTTTTCACAATATATGGTTGAATAAGATATCCTCCATTACCAAGTGTTGAGAGAGCACGAATAAGTGCGATAGGGCTCATGGAAATACCCTGCCCAAAACTTGCTGTTGCATACTCAAGACGACGAGGACTTTCAAGGTTTGACATAAGGCCTTTTACCTCACTCGGAAGGTCTATTCCTGTTCGTTCACCAAGACTATATGAAAGCATATATTTTTTAAATGATTCCTTCCCCATTTTTTCCATAATAAAAATCATTCCTGTATTAAGAGATTCTGCTAAAATATCTCGTACTGTTACCTGCCCTCGCCCTTTGCCATCAAAGTTTTTAATAGTTACGTCTTCAACTTGAACAAAACCAGCGTCATAGTAACCAGTTTCCGCTGTTATAGCTCCTAAATCGAGTGCACCAGCAACCACAAGAGGTTTCAGAACAGATCCGAACTCGTAGATATCTTCCACAAGTGGATTTCGATAGATTGAAATATCTTTAACAGTGTTGAACTCGTTGTTATTGTAGGAAGGGTACGAAGTCATAGCATAAATCTCTCCAGTGTTTGGATTGATAATAATCCCAAAACCAGAATCTGCATTCCAAGTGTCTATGGAGTCAACTAGTGTCTGCTCGAGATATTGCTGTACCCGTGTTTCTATTGTTGTCACAATATCACCCTCCAAGGATTCTTTATTGAAAAAAGATTTTCCAAGATTTAAAAAAATTTCTGCGAAAGTATTTATTTTTCGTTTGTCGTCACCACGAGATAACACTTCGTTGTATTGTCGCTCAAGACCATACTGCCCTTGTAGGTCATCTCCTTTATAGGCAACAAATCCAAGTACACTTGAAAGAAGTCCTTCACCTGGGTAATATCGCCAAGTATCACCATATAAATTTACCCCTACTAGATTGAGAGCTTGTATATCATCCGCTCGTTCCCTTTCAATTCGTCGTTCAATTTCTTCGTAAGGGTCGCCTTCTTTTGTGGCCCGACGAATAAAATCCTCTTCTTTTGTTTTAACAAGAAAAGGTTTCAAAGTATTGTAAGTCTCTTGAGCATCAACAATTTTTGTTGGGTCAACAGCAAGTAAAAACCCCTTCACTATCGTTGCACCTGCAAGTGATATTCCTTCTTTTGAAGTTAAAAATATACTACCTCTATCAAACTGTTGATTTGATTGGACATACGATCTATCCGCCTCGAGCATAAAGTCATTATTTTGTAAAATTTGAAGAGAAAAAAGTTTTGTACTCAAAAGCAAAGAAATAAAAATCACAAAAAATCCCACCCAAAGAAGTTTTGTTTTGTGGTCGTTATTGTGAACTCGAGGCATGATTAAGAAAAATTATTGATTAAGTACAAAAACAGAATCTCCTGTAACATAAACTTCGTTGTCATATTGTACAAAACCATATTCTGAAAGAGTTTCTTTGTGAATTGAGTTATAGTATGAAAAAAGATCATTTTCAAGCACAGCAATATGAGAACGAGTACTTGCGATATCTTGTTCAATATTTTTCTTGTTTACAACATTATAAATAGTTTTTCCTGTAAGACTGATATAGGTTCCAAAAAGAAGAAGTACTATGCACGACATTGATCGTACAATTAATCTCATATTGATTGATTTCTTTGCGATATTGATATATGCGCCTTCGTTTTTAAACATATGTGTGATGTGTGTTAACTTGATAAATTAGTGTGCTTCAAAGACTCGGAGCTTCGCGCTTCGTGAACGCGGGTTTGCTCGTATTTCATCGTCTGTTGGCACGAGTGGCTTTTTTGTTATTCGTATACCTATCCCTTCTTCTTCTAGTTTAAGAAATGCTCGTTTGACAATTCTATCCTCAAGACTATGAAAAGAAATAATAGCAACCCTACCTTTGGGAGCAATAATTCTTGGTACTGATTCCAAAAATTGTTTTAAGTTTTCAAGTTCTCGATTGACTGCAATTCTGATTGCTTGAAAAGTTTTGGTAGCAGGATGTATTTTTGATCGCTGATAGAAAAGGGGTACTGATCGTTTTACAATGGCCGCCAATTGAAATGTTGTTTGTATGGTTTCAATTTTTCGAGCTTCGACAATGTTTCGTGCTATTCGTTTCGAAAATTTTTCTTCACCAAAACCAAGTAAAATATCTCCCAGGATTTCTTCTGACCAATGATTGACTACATCATAAGCGGTAGTGTCTTCAGGGTTGTCAGAAAGCGTCATAAGGAGTGGTTCGTCTCTCATAAAGGAAAATCCCCTTTCTTCGAGTTCCAGCTGATTTGAGCTAAAACCGAGGTCAAGAACAACCTTATTGATAGACTTCCAGTTAGTTTCGCCGATAGATTTCTCTATTTCGCCAAAATTACCTTTTACTAAAACAACTTTGTCTTGATATTGGGCTTTTGTGATTCGTTCCAAAGAACGGTCAAGAGCTTTTTGATCAAGATCAATTCCTAAAACATGTATATTACCATTGCTTTCCTCAAGCATTTTGAGTGTGTGTCCTCCAGCACCGAGTGTGCCATCAACAACAATGTCTCCTTTTTGCAAATTGAGTAAATCAACGATTTCTTGTAAAAGTACTGTTGTATGTACGTTCTTCATAAGCATTTGAATTAAAGCATTCCAGCGTTACCGAGTTTTTCAGCAAGATGGTCAGCTTCTCCTTCTACAACCTTTTTATAACCATTCCATACGTCCTCATCCCAGAGCTCAAGTCGGTTTTGAACACCAACCAAGGCTACCTTTAATGAGAGTTTTGCTCGATCTTTTAAAAAATCTGGAATCAAGATACGACCACTTGTGTCGACATCTATTTCCTGAGCACCACCAAACATATAACGGTTAAAACTTCGGTTATCTGCTTGAAGCATAGAGTTTTCAGCTAAGCGATCCGCTATAAGCTTCCACTCTTTGTGAGTAAAAACAAAAAGACAATTATCCAACCCTGGTGTTACAACCAAACTTTTTCCCATTTCTTTACGAAATTTTGATGGGAGTGAAAGACGATTTTTGTCGTCCATTGTATGAATGTATTCACCTATTAACATAATATTTGTTGGGTAAAACTCTTTTTACATCTACGAAAGATGCAAACTCGAAACTGTTTTGAGTTTGTAATTTCGTATACGAATGTGTGTTGTTTGTATGGTAAAGCTTTCCCACTTCGCCCCACCACATAGTAAGTATATTCCATTTCATCCCACTTGCAAAACTTATTTATGGGGATAACATTGTATTTTAATACTTATTTGACAATAGCTTAAAATATATATACTATGATAAAAAATAGACATATGGAGAAGTCTTTAGTTTACTCAGGAATAACTGGTGAAAACTATGAAAAAATCAAAGAATGCATAGCCCACAGCAAAGAATATGGGAATAATTTAATTTCTTTTTTTGATAGTAAAACAAAAATAGTAAAAATATACATCAGCCCCAAAACAAAGTACCGAGAAACTTGATCTTTATTAAAGGATGGTGTATAAAATAGTCTATAAAAAACCGCAGACATTTGTCTGCGGTTTTTAGCAGTCACACTTTCTGCAAAACTTATATAAACATTCATGAAGACAAAAAAATCTGAAAGACAAAACTCAGCTTTTGAATCAAATTATGAACACAAAAATAAGGTGTTTTTTTGAGACTCAATGTTTTTGAAAATAAATCAATAGAGTCGTACAAAATACAGCTGTGTTGACTTTTCTTTCTATGTTCTACATTAATCTTCTTTTTGTCTCATGATAGGAAAGAAAATCACATCTCGAAGATTTTTTTGTTCGGTAAAGATCGCCACGATTCTATCTATCCCCATTCCAAAACCTGTCATTGGTGGCATACCTTGCTCCATAGCAGTAATGAACCCTTCATCAACTTCCATAGCTTCTTTGTCTCCATCTTCTCTAGCTTTTGATTGAGCTTCAAGAAGCTCTCTTTGAACAATAGGATTGACAAGCTCTGCGTATTGATTTGTGATTTCTGCTCCAGCAATAATAAGCTGTGCTACCTTTGCTGTTCCGTCACCGTTTTGTTGCGCAAGAGGTTTAATGTCACTTGGATAATTCATAACAAAGGTTGGGTTGATAATCTTGTGACGAGCTGTTTTTTTGAAAATAAAATCAAGAAGATTTCCCCGCCCTGTTGTTTTGATTTCTTTTGAATTCATTCCAAATTCTTGTGCTTTCTCTTGTATTTTTTCAAGACTTGCTGTTTTTATATTAAGACCTGTACTTTCTTGAACAAGATCGGTGAAATTAACTCGTGGCCATATTCCAGCAAAATCAACTTGGGTCTCGTTTCCTTCTTTATCATACACAGTAAAGACTGTCTTACTCATTACATCTTCTGCAATTTCTTTGAGCATTTCTTCTGTCCAGTTCATATTTTCTTCAAGTGTATTGTAAGCACTATACCATTCAATCATCGTAAACTCTTGAATATGAGTTGGATCTGATCCTTCGTTTCGGAAATTTTTTCCTATTTCGTACACTCTGTTATATCCACCAACCATGAGTGTTTTATGATCAATTTCAAGTGAAATACGAAGAACCATGTCCATATCGTAGTCATTGTGGTGAGTGTTGAAAGTTTGAGCCATTGCACCACCTGCTTGGCTTTGAAGAATTGGAGTTTCAATTTCTAAAAATCCCTTGTTGTCTAAATAGGTACGGATAGCTTTTATGATCGTACTTCGTGTAATAAATCGTTCAAAAACTTCTCTGTCAGAAAGAATATCTAGATATCGTTTTCGATATTTCTCCTCAATATCTTGAAGACCTACCCATTTTTCTGGAAGTGGAAGTAGCGACTTTGAACCCATTTTCCAACTGTTCATCAAAAGTGAGTTTTGTCCTCGCTCTGTTTTGAAAGGGTCACCTTGTACCTGAATAAAGTCTCCCATATCGACAGTGTCTCTAAACAATTCAAATAGAGAAGATTCTATTTCATCTTTTTTAAGAACGACTTGAAACTCTGCTGTTCCATCATTTAAAACAATAAAAGAAATAGCTCCTTGTCCACGAATAGCCATAACACGCCCTACAACAGAAACTTCATTCCCGTCTTGAAGAAAATCATTAAAATGAAGCTCAAATTCTTTGAGAGTTACATCACGAGAAACAGAAGACACAAAAGCCTCCATACCAGCATTTTGTAGTATGGATATTTTTTCTATACGCGATTGCCTTATTTCTTCGAGTCGAGACATTACTTTTATTTTACCTCAAGAATAGTATAGGTTACTTGCCCACCAGGTGTTGAAAACGAAACCTCATCATCTTTTTTGTGTTCAAACAAAGCGGCTCCAAGTGGAGACTTGTAAGAAAGTTTTCCTTTTGCTATATCAGCTTCTTCAGGACCAACAATTTTAAACTCTTTTGTTTCTTTAATATCTTTCTTTTGTACAACAACAGTTGACCCAACCATGATGATCCCAGTTTTTGAACCATTTGACACAGTGGCGTTTTTTAAGATGTATTCAATTTCTTTGATTCGAGCTTCGTTTTGTCCTTGTGCTTCTCGAGCTTGATGATATTCAGCATTTTCAGATAAATCACCTAAAGACTTAGCGAAATCAAGAAGTCCAATTATTTCCCTTCGCTTTGTAGAACTAAGATTTTTGAGCTCTTTTTCTAAATCTGCTTTTTGTTCTTTTGTTGTATATAGATTATCGTTCATGGGCATTATGGTATATTGATAAAACTTTAAAGTCAACAAAGAAATGGTGACAGTTTGTTAATTCTTTATTTCAAAGTATTCTGGACGTTCATATCGCATCCAGTCCAGAATCTGTCTCATAGCGAATGAAGCACTTAAATCTCCCTTTTTAGGACCCCTTTCCATTAAAACAACAAAGGCGTATTTTGGTTTTTCGTAAGGGAAAAATCCTATTACCCAAGAATTAACAAAAGAGTTTTTGTATCCTGTTTGAGCTGTACCTGTCTTTGCGGCAACGTCAATATAGGAAACATTCATAAGTCCTCCTGTACCATTCGTTACAACTTGTCGCATGCCTTCATGAATTATTTTAATATCTTCATCATTAAAATCTATCTCAAGTGATTCAGGCTCTTGGTTATTTTGGTCAAATATAATATACGGTGTTACCAAGTTACCACCATTTGCAAGTGATGCTATTGAGCGGAGCATTTGGATTGGTGTCACTTGAAAACCATACTGACCGATTGCGGTGTTATAAGTATCTCCAAGTCGCCAAATGTCTCCTTTGAAAAATTTTGCTTTCCAATCTGGGTTCGGGACAACTCCACTCACTTCACCTGACAAAGCAATATTTGTTTTAGAACCTATTCCAAAGAGTCGAACATATCGCTCGATACGAGTAATACCAAGTCCTTCTTGCCCATCAAAACCACCACCAATAATATAAAAGAAATTATTAACTGATTCAGCAAGTGCTTTGGTAACATTAGTCCAACCAACACTTTCATCTTGCCAGTCTTTAAAAATACTCACGACATTTGGGTCGTAGGGACTAACAATTTCTAAAGTACCCTTACTGAAAAACTGAGTATTTTTTGTAATAACACCTTCATTGAGCGCAGCAAGTGCAATAAACGGTTTAATTGTTGAACCAGGAGAATATAAACCACTTAACGCACGATTTAAAAATGGTTTTTGTTCACTTGCAAAAAGAGCTTTGATAGCTTCTGAGTCATCTCCTTGTGAAAGAATGTTTGGATCATATTCTGGATAACTTACAAGAGCGAGAAGTTCACCTGTATTGATATTCATAATAGCTACAGCCCCACCTTCGTAGCCAATACGTCCACTCAAGTCAGCCATTGCTTCGTAGGATTTTTGTTGAAGTCCTGCATCAATAGTGAGTGTAAGGTTTCTTCCATGTTCTGGTTGGTTGACAACATTTTCAGAAATGATTTCTGAGATAGCATTTTTTTCAATAATCTTTTCTCCATTTTTTCCATTCAAAAGATGATCAAAATCTTTTTCAAGTCCAGAAATACCTTCGAATTCTGTTTTCCAATAAAAACCCGCTTTATCTTTTTGAGGATAAGAACCATAACCAAGTAACACACCAAAACCCGGGTTGAGAGTATATTGTCTTTGTGCAAATTCACCCACATCTTCTTTTTGTTCATTCCAAGCAAGTTCAACACCATTTCTATCTTGGATAATTCCTCTTTCAGCAAAAATGATATCTCTGTCGAGAGAGTTTCTAGTACTCAATTTTGTGTAGTGTTCTCCTTCTTGTAGCTGAAGTGCATAAAGTCTTCCAGTAAACAAAACACCTACCATAGCAAACAAGACACCTAAAATAAGAGGTATTTTTTTTCTTATTGGTTTCTCAATTCTTCCTTCAAATTGTTGTATGTCAAAGTTTGGAGTATTGAGCGAATCAAGAAAAACCTCATCAAGAAAGAGTTCTGTCTCTTTTCTTTTTACTTTAGCGAATTTCATACTTATTTTTTACCATATAAACTATCATTAAATCTTGTCTTGTTGTGAATAATCCAACTCACTAGAAAAATTCCCACTCCCCAAAAAAGATAAAGAGCTTGGAAAGAAGCGTCTTGATAAACATAAAAAATATTTATCAACAACATAATACCTATCACTTCCCAAAAATTGATAAAGAAAATACTAGCAATAAAAACAAAAACAATAAAAATCCAAGACGGTAGGATAAGTCCAAATATAATTAAGAATAGTACTACTCCAAGTCTCATATTATTCTTCTTCTGAATATTTTTTTCTAAATATACGACGCAGTAATTTTATAATTCGTACAAACAACCAAAAACTCACAATACTCACCAAGACAAAGAAGACTGTTTTACTTTTAATAATAAATAAAAGGATACTTAAAACAATACTATGAACAACCAGAATTGGCTTTATTTTTCCTTCAGAATTTTCCTTATCAGAATTAATTCTTGTTTGAGTAGTTTGTAAAGGTTCTATTTTTGAGATTCTCCAACTATCCATTGTGTTTATAATTGGTGTAAAAAATTGTTTACCTTCATCTAAAACACCAGCAACAATAGAGCCGAGCTTCCCTTTTTCCCGAAGTCTTTCAGCGATGTTTGAATTTTTGAATCCTATTATAACTTCTTTTGGTTCTGTTGACGGACCTAAAATAGTAACTTGACTACCAGCAAGTTTAAGGTTTTCGGCATATACGATGAACTTATGAGTTCCAAGAACAGCCTTCCATACAACAGTAAACTCCCCCGATTGACCACTGTCCAGATTAAGTTCTCGCGTACCGAGAAGCTCGACGTCATTATAAAAATTAATTTTACCAGTAAGACGAGCTTTTTCTTCATTAGTAAAATTAACTCGAAGTTCAACTTCATCTCCTTCACTTATTGAAGGATTGGAGATTTCAACCATTTCTGAAGTAAAACCAGTAGTAGCAGCAAAAAGATTGTGGGGGAAGATAGAAAAAGCCAACAAGAAAAATAATACTATTGTGAGTGATACTGTTTTAATCTTCATAAGATTTTTTTAAATTATTTTAACGGATCAAGATCTGAAATATAATTATCAACATCAAAAGTAAATGTTGTTCTAACACCATTTACAATAACACCATATTCTCCTTGCATGAGTCCGTCAGTTCCGTTGAGAGTAAAGCTTGTATCAAATGACGAAAGTACTTGTGCGCACTGTGCCCCTAGAGGACGTTTTGTTTCAAGTGTAATGGTGAAGTCGTTTGAATTTGTATCTTTATTTTGAATTACATTACCAAGTTGAGTACAAGAGTCTGGTAGATCTCCTGAAACAGAAACAGAAACACCAACTGGAAATGATTCTTGAAGATCGGTTGTAACTGACGTAACATCAGCTTGTCCGATAACAAAATTTTCAGCATCATTATCATTTGACCCTTTCTTTACAATAACAAGAATAACCACAATTATGATAACAATACCGAGAGCAATAAGTAATTTTTTCATAGTAATTTTAATTATATTTTTAATACACTATATAGTATAGCAAATTAAGAGGTATAATGTCTTCATGGAAAAAGATCACATCATCAACTACCACTCTCTTAGTATTACAGAAGTTTTAGAACGTTTCAAAACCCCAAATACAGGTCTGCCATTAAGTGAAATAGACTCTAGAATAAAGACATTTGGTAAAAACATCATAACAATAGATATCCCTTTTCGTTATTTAAAAACGATATTGACATCCCTGAGAAATCCTTTCTCTATTATACTTTTAGTTGCTACAATACTTTCTGTCATCTCACAACATATTGTAGACGCCTTTGTGATTATAAGTGTGCTTGTGATCAATATATCTATTGATGTTTATCACCAAAAAAGTGCCTATAAAAATATTTCCCTTCTTAAAAAGGGAGTCCAACAAACAACTACTGTTTTACGAGAAAATCGTCTTTTTAAAATCGCAATAGAAGACATTGTTCCTGGTGATATTGTCATTTTAGAAGAAGGAGCTATTGTTCCTGCGGATGGGAGGCTTATTGAAGTTACTGGTCTTAAAATAAATGAAAGTGTCCTGACTGGAGAACTGCTCCCTATTGAGAAAATAAGTTATAGAATACCAGGAGCTGTCCCAATCCTTGATTTACATAATATGGCATGGCTTGGAACAGTTGTAACTGAGGGTTCTGGACAACTCCTTGTAACAGCAACCGGATTCAGAACCCAATTTGGCTTGCTCAATAAAAAACTTCAAGAGACTGAACGAGGGTCAAATCCTTTTCTTGATAGAATTAAAAAGCTCAGTAAAACAATTGGAATCGCGGGAGTTGTTATAACGCTCATAATTTTCGGTACTCGTTTTGGTATTTTAGAAAACAATCTCAATGAAATGATTTTGTTTTCTCTTGCGGTGTTGGTTTCTATTATCCCGGAAAGTTTACCCACAATCATAAATATTGCTCTTGCTCGAGGAGCAAAGTATCTCGCTGAAGAACATGCTGTGGTAAAAGAACTTTCTAATATTGAATCTGTTGGTTCAACAAGTGTTATCATCACTGACAAAACCGGAACCTTAACAGAAAATTCTATGAAGGTTGAGTATATTATTACAGCTGATGATGAAGAATTCACTGTTACTGGTTTTGGTTGGAAAAGTACCGGAATGTTCATGCAAAATAATCATAAATATAACCCTCGTGAAAACTTACAACTTTCAATGATGCTTGATTTTTCTGTGCTTTGTAATCGTGCTCGTGTATATGAAGAGGATGGTACTGACACTGTTATTGGAGAACCAACTGAAGCTGCTTTTTTGGTTATGGCTCAAAAAGACAAGCGATGGAGAGAAGAGCTTTTGAAAGAATACAACATAGGCTCTCGTACACGTTTTATTCATAGTAAAAAAATGATAACTACAACCGTCACAAAGGGTGGTGAGAATTTTTTAATTGCCATTGGTGCTCCTGAAACAATCTGGTCATTTTCAAAACCAAGTACTAAAAATTCCCAAAGAACACTTGAGCTGGCACAAAAAGGTTTACGAACTATCGCCTATGCTTACATAAAAGTTTCTGACGAAAGTTTTGATGAATCTCAATTGAAGAACATGGACTATCTTGGTTTTGTTGCTATGCGAGACCCTATTCGAGAAGGTGTAAAAGAAATGGTAGTAAAAGCAAAACAAGCAGGAATACGAATTATTATGGCAACAGGAGACCATGTAGAAACAGCAAGATACATCGGAAATGAACTTGGAATAATCAACAATACCCACCCAGAAATTTTAGAGGGTGATGAATTTATGTTGCTCGATGACAAAACCCAAAAAGAAAAATTAAAAACAACCAACGTATTTGCACGAGTTTCGCCTGATGCAAAACTACGAATAACAAAAATTCTTCAAAAAAATAAGGAAATCGTAACAATGGTTGGTGATGGAGTGAACGACACACTTGCACTTCGTCAGGCTGATGTTGGGGTTGCTATGGGAAATAGTGGTACTGATGCTGCACGAAGTGCAAGCTCTATTGTTTTGACAAACGATAATTTCAATACTATTATTCATGCTATTTTTAGAGGGCGACACGTTTCCGCAAACATACGACAGGTGACAAACTTTCTTTTAAGTACAAATGCAGCAGAAGCACTTGTATTGGTAATGGTAAGTTTCCTTGGGCTCCCTCTTCCTCTTGTTGCAACTCAAATACTACTTATAAACCTTGTGACTGATGGAATAGGATCACTCCCTTTTGCATTTAAAAAACCAGATAACAGTATCCTACCTCGACCAAAACCCGGTGTTATCCTGACACATTTTGATTATGGCGTTATTAGTAGCGCTACTCTTGGAATGACAATAGCAACACTTGTTGGGTTTTCTATGTTTCTTGATAAAGGTTTAGGGTATGCACAAACAATAGCCTTTACCATTCTTGTATTAACCCAACTCGGAAGACTTATCAGTATAGAAACATATAAGTCTTCACTTTTCCACTTTAAGGGTAATATATGGCTCTGGAGAAGTCTTGGAATATCATTCTCTATTCTTATTCTTGTTCTTTTTGTCCCCGCCCTCCGAAATATTTTCAATTTAGAAATTCTTAAAGGAATTGATATTGTTATAGCATTAGCCCTTTCTCTTGCGCCTCTTGTAACAGTCGAAATATATAAGGTTTTTATAAGATTGTTACCCTCACTAAAACAAAAATATTATGCTTGAATCTGTTGACTTAAGCAGTATCGGAGGACTAACGTATAGCGGTATGTTTGGACTTGCTCTCATATCAAATATGGTTGTTCCTGTTCCTGAAGAAATAATATTACTCATTGTCGGATATTTTACAGCTAAAGGTCAATTTAATTTTATCCTTAGCTATATCATATTTGTTACGGGAATGTTTATTTCTGATACTTTTTTGTATCTCATGGCATATAAAGGTGCTCGTATAACAAAACGACTAGAAAAAAAGATTCAGAACAATAGACATTTAAAGGATGAAGGTTTCGTTAAAAAACACATCAAAATAATTATTATTGTTTCTCGTTTCCTTATGTACCTACGATGGATTGGACCTGTCCTTTCAGGAATAACAAAGGTACGATACAAAACATTTGCATTTTACAACACACTTGCACTTCTTATCTATGTTCCTTTTATATTATGGCTTGGAAGATATTTTGAAAATTATATCGACAACATAATCTCGGATGTAAACCGAATTAGAAATGGATTGTTGCTCATATTAAGTATTATAGTCATTTCACTACTTTTTAAACTAATCAATAAAAAATTTATAAGAAGTATCACCCAGACCATAGACGAATACACCCCCACTTGGATTCCTGGTCTCAGTGTTAAAAAAAATAAAAATAAAAAACCGAATTAATTCGGTTTTTTATTTTTATAGATATTGCTCAATAGATTGGTAGTTAATAAAATTAAGAAGTTCAAAACCCCACTCTTGGAAAAGAGACCAAGAATTAAATAAAAGTAAAATACCAATCACCATAAGTAAAATACCGCCAATAATTGATATTACTTGAGACCATTTTGATAGTCTGCCAACAAAAATATTTGAACGAGAATAGAAAAATGCTAACACTAAAAAAGGAACAGCTAAACCTAGAGAAAATACTGCCAAAAGAATAGTCCCTTGAAGTGCTGTACCAAGTGTTCCTGCAAGGACAAGTATAGTGCCAAGTATTGGTCCTATACAAGGAGACCAGCCTAAGGCAAAAAAACCACCAATAAGAAGTGAACTCCCCGATGTCCCAATCTTAAGCCAAGACGGTAGCTTTATTCTTTTTTCTTGATTCAAAAATGGTAAAGAAAAAACACCAAGCATCATGAATCCAAAGAAAAATATAATTATCCCACCTATTCTCATTAATATTTCTCTATACGGACCAAAAAAACTTCCAGCAAGTCCTAAAGCTAAACCAAGGAGAATGAAGATAAGAGAAAAACCCAAAACAAAAAATAAAGCATTTTTTCTTACTCTTTTTTGTATTTGAGCTTTTGAAAATGTATTATTTTTTAAATCTTTTGCATTAATACCACTAATAAAAGCGAGGTACCCTGGCACAATAGGAAGAGTGCATGGCGCAAGGAATATAAGTAATCCTGCGATGAAAGCTGGTATAAGTAGGCTGGTAATAAGCATGATAAATAATTAACGAGTAATTGATATGGTTTTTAATTGATTGTTTGAGTCTTCGCCGTAAGGAGAACAAACAGTAACATGACCGTTTGTATCAATACTAAATAAATATTCCTGCCCCTTTGGATCCTGAGGAAGAACATCAAAATAATTTGGAACCATTAAATCCGAAAACTCTGAAATACGATACCCACTTTCAGAACATGAATTTTGAGAAACAAAGGCTATTGAACGCGCACTGTAATCGGTAGATTGAATAGAAAGCTTCCAAAAAGCATCTGCAAGTGAAGAAACATCTTGATAACGAAGTGCATTTCTAATTTCTCTATCATGATCTTTAATTTCCGATCGTGACACAAAAACAATAGAGATACCAATTAAAAAAATAGCCACAGCCATAACTTCAACTAAAGATAAAGATTTTTTTGAATTCTCTGTAGACATAACTTCCCTATTATACTGTAGATTTTCGAATATCCCACCTTTTTCATATAACAAACCACATAAAAAAACCCTGTAAACAAGGGATTTTTTATGTGGTTTAAAAGAATTTCTTCTTATTAATATTTTTACGGTCAATTTTCAATGGTGAACGAATCTCGTTTTTATTTTTAGCTTCATTTTGAGAATTCCCAGACAAGAACTTAAAAGTCCTAAACAAATCATGGGTAAAGTACATAAGTACTTTGATAAATGTTGCAAGTCCAACAACAACAAGTAGTGCCACCGCTAGGTAACTCAAGAATGTAATAGCAAATGCAATGAGAGGAATTGGGTTAACTTTCAAAACCACAGGGGAACTTGTAAGAGATATTTGTTTTTCTTGTGATGTAGTAGTTACAGTAGCAACATGATTACCAAGTCCGAGTTTTGAAGAAACAACAAAGGTAAATTGCCCTTGTGCATTTACCATTCCTTCTTGTTGTATTACAAGAGCATCTTTTTTAGTTATTTCTAAGATAACTGAAGTATTTGGGGTTGCTGTACCTTCAATTGTTATCATACCTCCCTGTTCAATACTCTCAGGGTAGTTGGTGATGATTGGTTTAGTAAAATCAGGAGAACTAAAGACAACAGAAATTGTATCTTGTGTGCTATTACCAGCATTGTCAAAGGCAGTAACGGTAATAATTTGCTCGCCTAGATACATAAACCCAAGTTCATACAAACTTACATCTTGTTCTTCAATTCGTATGAGTTCACCGTCACCAACTGTAAGTTCATAGTGAGAGAATCCTGAATCAGTATCATCAGTCTGGAAAGAAAGTCTTGGATTTTCTTCTTCCGTATTAACAACAATATTAAATGAAGACGGGGCTACAGTATCGATATTGATTTTAAATCTACCAATTACTCCCCACCCTTCCGCAGTTCTAAATTGGACCGAAAAGTAGTAAGACCCCCCTCCAAGATCATCAATTGTCTTGGTTGAGATTGGAGGAGTATAACTGACCGTTGGTGTGCTCTTTTCATTTCTACCAATCAAAATTCTTGTTTCTAAAACATTACTTGGTAGATCCCAATCAAATGTTGCTGTTGAGCTATTGTACCAACTATCTGAGTCAGAGTGAGTTGAAGATGTTATTTTTGGAACACCTATTGATGAAGTTGTTGGGGCAGTAGAAACACTTGGTTCCAATACATACGTTGCAGTATTAAAAGTACTGACTAAATTTGTTCCCAAACCATCATTAGCCAATACTGCGCCAGAGGTATATTTTACAGTAGCCGATCCTTCTTTTTTTGGTTTAAAATTTACTGTAATAACTTTTCCTGATGATCCAGAAAATCCAGGGTTAAGCACCAACCCCTCAAAGTTTACTGTTCCATTTGTATTTGAAAAAGATGGTTCTTGAACCCACAAAGAAAATATAGACCCCATTTTTGAAACAGAGGTTACCTCAAGAAGAGATGTTGGAAAAGAGACGGTTCCAGAGGCTGCGTTCATAACTTTTCCTTCTGTGTTTATAAAGAAACTAACAGAAAAAGGCTTACCAACTTGGTATGATCCACCTGCGGGAGAAAACGAAAAAGACGCCGCACGTGTTGGGAGTGGTAAAAAACTAAATACCAAAACAAAAGAAAAGAGTATGCTACTTATCTTTTTCATAATAATGAACTTCGTTTTCTAAAATAAAGAATACTAATAAACACTATTACTAGTATACTAAAAATTAAAATAAAATTCTCGTTAAATATTTTTTTCTGTGGATGAACAATAGCAACCCTTTCATTTCCAAATCTATCTATAGCTTTTACAAACAATGTTTTTGTAAGATTTTTATTTTTGATTATATAAGGACTTACACTCTCGGTGTATTTACCAAAGAACCCTTCTTTTACTTCATACCTATCAAGACCTGATCCTTTGTCTTGTGTTGCAAAAACAAGAACATACTGAGAATCATAAAGATTAGGATCTTGGATTATTTCAGGACTAAAATCTTCAGGAGCTTCTACGTCTGTTAGTGTTTGTATAGTACTCACAAAATTTAGATCATCAGAAATAAAAATTGTTTTGGGAATAAAGGATGTTGATTTCTCGGTGCCTAAGCCATCGTGAAGTAGCACTAAACTATCTTTCATTGAAAATTGTATGGCTTCTGATGACTTTGGATTAACTACAATAGAAAATAAAAAAGTATTCTTTCCTTGTATTCCACCCGGAACAATACCTGAAAATGAGATAATATTTTCCTGTGTGTTTATTTTTGGTTTTTCAATCCAAAATAAAATTGAAGAATTACCTTCTCTCACGCCTTCTATGGTAGCTGTGTCACCAACATAGACCTCTCCCGACACAGTATTCACTGTTTCTGAATCTGTATCCAAAAAAACATTAACGACAACTGAGTCATTTTGTCCATACACAGTTTGGTCACTTCCAAAGAAAAAAGACATTGCATACGAAGGTATCGGAAGCAAAAAAGCAAACATACATAAAAGAATATAGAATTTTTGAGTAATGTATTTCATAGTTTATCCTGTCCAATAAAAAGCCATAATACTAAAGTCAATTAAATCAATTTTATTGTCACCATTAAGTTTTTCTTGCTCAATAATTGCGAATTGATTACTGAGTACTCTTGTATACCAAAAAGCTGCGATGGAAAAGTCCACAAGATTGACTCTTCCATCATAATTAAGATCCGCCCTGAGACTTGCTTGTTCATTTTGCTCTTCATTTAAAATGTTGGTGTCACCTACAATAAATCCTTCACTTTTACCAAAAGGACTTATTTCATTATCTATCTGAGCCTTTGATTTTGCTGTATGAGACCCATACGCAAGAGGTGCACTATTGAAATTTAAAAGATACACACCATCCTCGTCAGCTTGTTCTGTTAAGAAAAATTGAGGTTCAGAATTTATATTAATAGTAATTTCAGATTCGGGAGTACTTTGACCAAAAATAGAAATATTATCTCCTTTTTTTACTTGAACCTTATCAAGAGACAAAGTTGGTGCAATAAAAATACCTCCAATACTTGTAGTCACTCCTGATGTGATATAGATAGGAAAGGTAAAAGGGCTTGATATTACACCTTCAGTATCTTCACCATATACAGAGAATAAATAATTACCTGTTGAAAGTCCACTTAGTGTTGTATTAAATTTACTATCTGGTCCAGCAATAGTTGTAACAACGAGCTGTCCATCTTTCAAAACACTAACCTTACTAAGAGGATACGCCCTTCCTGAAAAAACAACATTAGTATTAGGTATAGAAGTTCCTCCTCCACCTCCACCACCTCCTCCACCTCCACCTCCACCAGAAACACAAGAAGATGTATTAAAGGTGCAAGAAACTGAACATGAAAGAGATCCACTAGAAAAACCTTGAGAGACACAAGTTGCACCGCCGAGAGAAACCCCGTCACACTGTTCACCAACACTAATTATTTCATCACCACAACCATCAACAGATGCTGATATCCCAACAGTAAGTGCTTGTGCAGGAAAAGGTGCAAGGATAAAAACACAAATTAAACATAGTGATATTATTTTTGAGTATAATCCATACATGGTTAAATTCTTCGTTTTGCTTTTTTCAAAGGTTGAATACTATCTTTTGTTGATTGTATTTTTGGAATACGAGACACTGTAGACTGCTTTTGTGCTGAGGGATTTTGATGGTGAATATTTTTTTGTGATGGTACATTTTGTTGATACACACCCATTTTTGCTAAAAGCCATGTGTTATATTTTTTAATCACAATTTTAAATAACTTCCAGACAATAAATAATCCTGCAAATACAACAAGGAGTGCATGCCAAGGGAAAACGAAAAATCCATATTTTTCTGTTGCACTTTGGTTTGCGCCCCATATAATCTCTAACTTTGCAGTATACCAACCAAATCTAAAATCTTTAAACTGTGTTTTTACTGTCGTAAAAAAACCATCTTTTTCTTCTGGGTCAACTGGTTCATTAACATTAAGTTTTTCATTAAGATAAACCTCGAATCTTCGTGTACTATTCGGCAGTACACTTCCTTCGTTTCGGTTAGCATTTATTTCTTCTGTTTTAAAACGAAATGTATTGAAAAGTTTTATTTGACCACGAGGAATAACACGGTCCCCTCCAATATTATTAAGACTATATTCAAAAATAATTAGAGGTTTTGTGATAATTCGTTTTTGATCTTTCAAAGAAAAAGAAATAAGTCCGCCACCCTCTTCTATCTCTCCATTTACACGGAGAAGAATCAATACTCCAATCTTCCCCCCAACAGTTACTTCACCTCCCTCTTTTGAATTTGGCGGTTGATTACCAAAAAAAATAGCACCAAAATATCCACCTGGTTTAGCAGTAACTGGAATTGAAATAGAAAAAGGAATAGTAATCTGTTCAGCTACAGGAACATATACTTCAGTTGGCGCAATTATCCAAGTTGCAAGACCGTCTTTGGCTCCGATAAAATAAGGAGCACCTGAGTCACCTCGAGGTTCAAAATTTTCAAAAGTAATAAATTGAGTTTTATTACCTTGATCATCGTCAAAGAGAAGTATTTCACCTCGTACTGTTTGTCCTGGATCTCCAGAAATCTCTATTCGAGCAGGAGAAATAGTAATTGCATGGGCATAAAAAGGAACACCAGAAAAAAATATAAGTAAAAATGTAAAAAAGATAAGTGTTCTTTTCATACGATAATAATATCAGATTCTAGAGCGAATTAGAAGTTTGCAGATGCTAGATAGGTCAAAGTAGAAGAGTAACTACCCGCCTCAGTTGCAGCAGCTATGTTTGCTAGATAACGAACAGAATAAGTTGTGTCCGCAGAAGCTCCAGCTGAAGCCGCAACATCATCTGGGAAAGCAACTGAATCAAAAGCGTATCCAGAAGCAGTGTAAGGAGCAGACACAGCACCAACCCCACCAGACGCTGTCATACGGAGACCAAACTGTTCTGACCCTGTAGAAGAAGCTGTGTTTGTATTACCAATTGCCAGAATCGTGTCCAACCCAGACGTAAGAGTTGTGCCATTGAGAGATATAGTATACCCATTTGAAGCGTTTGTACCCACCACTAAAGTGTGAGCTTCTGTTTCAGAACCAGCACCACTTGTGTCTCCTGTTGCCCAACGAGCCGCAGAAGATGAAAGTGTCCCAAAACCAATAGAACTATCAGAGATAGTGAACGAAATAGATTGTGTAACAGTAGCTGAAACAGAAACCTGGTCATCATTAAGAATTTCAACAGTAATATTTCCTGTATCAGAAGGACCAGAAGCAACAGCTATTACATATGACGCGGCAGAAGACGGGTTTAAATATTGAGAGTTTCCTGATCCGCCTGTTGCATTTTCTCCAATTTCAATACAAACTTCTGCACCAGCTGCAACTGTTGCAGAAGCTCCTCCAGAAGTAATAGTAAGAACCCTATTCTCTGTACTAGAAAATACAGCGTTCCATTCAGAAGAAGTTGCACCAGCCGCCACAAGTGTTTGTGCTGTACCATCACAAACACCATCAGGAACAGTGTCAATAAGAAAATCAACATCAGAAAAATCAAGCGCACCATCAACATTATTTGAACCATCAAAATCTGAAGGAAATGTAAGTATGACAGTTTGTGTTGACGCAACTCCTGTTGGAGTAGTAAATTCAATTTCATGGTCCGACGCTACATTGATAGCTTGTCGATTCATAATATCAGCAGAGTCTGTAACCGAAGCAGCTTTAGCTGTAAAAAATGGAAAAAAACCAACCATTAAAAAACTGAAGACTGTTAGAGAGGAAACGAGTTTATAAAAAAATGAATTTGAAAATGCGTGATTCATAAATAAATTATTACCTTATAACTATACCAGATTATCTAGTAATATTAACATGAACGAATGTGGATAAGTTAATATCTATCCCTTGATAACATAATTGTATTTATAATACTTGAGGTATGAGTAAAATAACAAAGTATAGTATTACAAGTTTAAAAAAATAATTTCCAACAGACAGTGCGTGTGTAGATTTTATCTTTGACGCCTTACATAGTCGCAAGCGATCCTGTGGGGGTGTGTATTCGCTTATTAAAGGCAGACCTCGAAGTCATAAAAGTTATAAAACAAGCTCTTGATTAGCGTTATGTCGCTAAGGGATAGGTATTGATAAGTTTAAAATCCTGCTGTTATTGTGTATGTTAAAACACTTGTATATGATCCAGCATCTGTTGTATTTGAAATATTACCAAGGTAACGAATTCCAAAGATACTAGAAACATCATCCCCGTCACCAGATATAACAGTATCAGGAAAAGACCCCGAATCAAAAGCAAACTGAGAAGCTTGGTTGTATGGCGAAACTGTTGTACCTGTCCCAGAATTAACAACAGTACGCAAACCAAACTGCTCTGAACCCGCAGAAGACGACGCAGGTGGAGCACCAATAGGAGAAACAGTGGCGCCACCACAAGCGCTACATGTTAATGTAGAACCATTAATTGAAATAACATACCCTCCTGTTGCATTGGTTGAAGCAGTAATAGTATGTGCATCAACAGAGTCAGATGCGGAACCACTTATATCGCCTGTTGCATAACGAGCTCCTGAGGAAGAAAGTGTTCCAAAACCAATAGAGTTATCTGAAATGTTAAATGAAATTGACTGGGGTGGACCACCAGCAGAAGCTGTTGTTACTTCTGGGATAACAGTATAAGTATCAATTTGAGAATCGTCAGACTTAACAATCCTAAAACAGTACGAAGTGTCTGCTGTTGCTCCGTTATCTATTAAAGAAAAATCCCATTTTCCATCTTGTCCAGCGTCAATAGCAGAAACAGAGTTGGTAAAATTATTTAATTCTTCATAGTCTTGATTAACAATAGTGTCGCCACCATGAGTTGGGTCATTTGCATTTGAAATAAGGTTATCACCGTCTGCTGGCGATGCATTATTGTTGTACGCAATAACAGTGGCTCCTGTCACATCAGCATAGGACTCACCTGTAAAACCTGTATCGCAAGTTCCTGATTTCTCAGCAAATTGTAATTTAAAATTTTCTCCACTCAAACCGAGTTGAGCAGCTCCAACATGCACAAGCATTCTTAAACGAAAAGCATCACCTGTAGCAGTTAAGGTGGTGAGTGTATCTTGAGAAGCGAGTGCCGCACCAACATCTTCAGAATTTGCATTAGCAAAAAAACGATAAGCAGACTGTTCAAAGGTTGGTATTAAACCAAGAACTTTAAGAAAAACACTGGCTCCCGCTGGGGCATTCGCAGTAGATCCAGATGCGGTAGATGTAAAAGTAATCACAGGAGAACTAGAACCAACAACAACACGACCAGAAGAAATCTCAACTGTTTGGTCGTTCCCTGTGCTGGCTCGAAACTCTGTTACTTGAGTAGTATCGTTGAATGTTATTCCAGTTGCTGAGATAACATGATTTGAAAAGGTATAAGCATCAGTATTGATAGCTGTTCCAATAATAACTAAATCTCCTCCTAAAACATTATCGAGGTCAATTCCTGCCCCACCAGCAACTGACCAGGATGTACCTGGAGCTAAATCACTACCACCATCTACATCAAAACTCCAACCAACAACATCATTTTTATGAACAGCCAACATCTGACCAACTGAGCCAGTAGCTGCTGTAATAGCAACTGAACGTGTCGTAGTAAAACGACTACTCGCCTCAACATAAAAAACAGTCACTCGCACAGTCCCTGAGTCAAGAGATTCTAAACCAGCCCCTCCTGTATAACTACCAGCATTCACCCAACCTCCACTTGCGATAGTTGGTATTGGACCATTTGGACGATTAACAACAAAAATAAGGAGCATGTCTCCAATTTCGTGATCAGTATAAGCAATATTCAAGGCTGTAGTACCCTGAATCTGTATTCCTGCTGATTTAATCCAAGTGTCTGTTCTGTTTGATCCCGCACCCTGTCTTATACGAAGCACTGCGTTGACACCTGAAGCGGCGACAGACAAAGTTGTAGTGATGGTTGGTGTTGCAACACTAGTACCCGCCCAAACTTGAGTAGAAGAAAGATCCATTTCAATGTCATTACCAGTAGTGTTTTGGAATTCACCATGTTCACGAGTGGTAGCAAAAGTAGTAACCCCAGTTGCAGAAATACCCTGTGCAGTAACAGAAGCACGGTCACCATTTTGAGCAGCGACCATAATAACCAAATCTTCTGCAGTAAGACCAATGTCTGTATCAAGTGTTCCGCCCCAGTTTGTTGTATTGCCATTAATAGTTACAGCTCCAAGAGAAGTATCATAGGTACCAGAAGCAGAGCGGACTTGCATGATTGTCCCCATCCAAACAGAAGTTGTTCCATTTTCAGTAAATGTCTGATTAGAAGTTCCTTCAGTTCCATTTGAAATTTTTGTAAACCAATATAAACCTACCGATCCCGCATCTACTGCTTCTGCACCTCCGTCTGTTCCTGTGCGAGAACCGACTAGTGTCCAGCCTGCTGGGGTGTTGATAGTACTTGCAGCTGGTCGGATAGCTATCGTAGCAACCATAAGATCTCCATTTCGAGGATCTGGTTGACGAAGATTAAGATTGACATTCGCCGCTGCTGTCCAAATACGCTCAGGAGAAAAAGATCCAATATGAGGATTTGTGTCTGCGTAAACTTGGCGAATAGGAGTTAAAGAGACATGAAGATTATACGCAAAATTTGAAAACGAAAAAACCAACATAAGAAAAAAAACAATACTATATTTCAAGATCAGACGTAGAGTCGGTATTATAGATATGCTAAATCGACTGTTCATACTTAGTTTATATCAAATTGAGAATTGTTATCTGGCAAATTGAAACAGAATTACGCCCAATTTTTTTATTGGTATATAAAATAGGAATACTAAAAGATCCCTGTTGAGCATTTACTTTCTTTGTAATCAGAAGAGGAATACTTGTTTCATTACCTTGTATCTCATAAATATAGTTATTATTTGTACTAAAAACCATATCTATTCCTTTTGGAAGACTTCCTATTTCAAGAATGTCTCCGTACTCTTTATTAACAGTTATATCAACTCTTACAGTTAGTTTGTTTTTAATAGAAACAGAAAATTGTGAAGCTTCACAAGTTTGAGGAGCTTCAAAATCTATTGTTACTTTTTTGCTATAGTTTCGTTTCGTTGGGTCTTTTTTATTTTCATCTCCAAAAAGAATATAAGCTTTTTTGTGTGGTTTTCCGGGAATATGATAATCATTTTCTGGCTGTGGCTCTATATCAAAAAAATCTTCTTCGGATTCATATTCGAAAAATTCGTCTTCGACAGGTTCTGTATCTATCATCTCTTCAACCCCATCACCTCCTGGTAAATAATCCTCAACAACAGTATTTTCTGAATCTAGAATATCTACCGGAGTCTCTAGAGGAATTGTTTCTTCAACAACCTCCTCTTCGATTGTTATTTCTGTATCGGTTGCTACTTCTTGAGCAAAAGTAAAATGAACAGAAAAAAGAAGTATTGAAAATACTACAAACAAAACAAAACACTGCCTTAAATTTGTGTGGATTACTACATTATTCATACAGCTACAGTATAGCAAACAAAGAAGAATTTTTTTCCACTTCAAAAAATCCAACTCTAAGCTGGATTTTTTATTTCTACTTTGTTCTTTGGACTTTGAATCCTTTTGAACCAAGAGAATAGAATATTTTTTTCCTTCGTACAGCAAAACCAGCAAGGTGAAATTCTATATGATATCCTATTCTTTTCTTGCCTTGATTTTTTGTTGTAAATGGCTTATGAATAATACCAAAAGAAAGACCTATTTCACGAGCTTGTTTTTGCCATTCTTTAGGTATTGTAAGGTACACAAAATAATCATTACTTTTTTCTTCAATAAAGCACAAACACTCTTCTGGACTTTTAAAACGAATTTCTTCTTTAAAAATTCCTACTTTTTTGCCATGAAGAGATATAAGCATGTCTTCTTGCTTTGCAGATATAACATGCCGAGATACCCAAAGTACTTTTTTATTCATATGTGAACAAGTTTGATTTCTTGTACAAGTATAAACCAAAAACATAGAAAGACATAAACTCTTGATTTTTGAAATAAAATAAGGCAATATAGTAGCTATTGATTGTTAGCTACAAGCTATCAGTTAAACACTGCCCGATCGTCTAATGGTAGGACGCCTGGTTTTGGTCCAGGTAATTGGGGTTCGAGTCCCTGTCGGGCAGCCAAAAAATAGAATCGCCGTTTTCGCCAAAATTCGGAGCGTCGCAAAGCGACGCGACGGGGGTTTCCGCCAGAATTCGCCAAGGGTTTTTGAAATCCAAAGAGAGCGAGCGGGACGCGAGGCGGGGGTTCGAGCCAATCTTTTTAAGAAAATCTCTTTTGGCTTCGAGATTTTCTTCTGATAGGTTGGTAATCGATGTTGTTCACTATTATATCGTATGGACATTTTGTCGTTTAGCCTTGTGTTACAAAGGTATTTTATTTAATTAATGCAGTTTGAGCTAGAACTCGTGGAGTATTAGTTGACAAATATACTTAATTATGCTATAATGAAAGAGATGGTAGTTCTTTAACATATTGTTTATTTGCTTTTGCATATTGCTCTCTGGACGTCAGTTATTGGTTTCTATAGAGCAATAATGCAAAACTAAAAAATGAAAAAAATGAAAAAATTAATTCTTATTTCCTTTGTTGCTGTAGCAACAATTATTATCACAAGATGTAATAATAATCATCAAAAAGAGGAGGAGAGGCTAGTATTTCTTCAAGACAGCATTAAAATTGATAATGTCTTTCAATCTAAAATTGCCTCACTGTCTAAAAGTATCGATTCCTTACTGCCATTCTCTGAAAGAAAAAAATTTAGAGATGACTTAAATATGGGATATCGTGAAATGGTTGAGGAAGAGGTACGAGAAAGAAAGGCAAAACTTAATTATGCAGAAGCAGACTATATTAATTCTTATCTCGAAGTAGAAATACTTCAGTCAGTCAAAAACGAGTTGAAAGAAAATGGTTATGATCCAAAATATCTTGAAAGAGAGTACAACAATTGGGCAACAATGCATTCAAAAAATCCAATGATGCAACAATTTCTTGAAGAGGAGTTAAGTGCTGTAAAATGGAAATATCAAGACTTCAAAAGTGGTATCAAGTAAAGAGCTAAGAAAAGTGGTATTTTTTAGATTTTCTCCAATTTCTTATGAACTTGGAGAATATGAGAGAAGAAAAAATAATAAAAACAATAGAGGACTTGCCATAAACAGCGAGTCTTTTTTTATTTACGTAACCTTATTCAAACATCGTCCCACGTTCGGAGCGAGCGAAAAAGTCCCTACATAATAGGGACTTTTTATGTGGTATTTATAAAAAGAAAGAGCCGCCCAAAATTAAGGACGACTCACACTTCTTACTTCCTTCGGTCAAACTAGCTGACTGAGTGACTTGAGTGAGGACAGGGACTTGTTCTTATACTTAGGGTTGTCGGTTACACTTTCGTATGGGCCAAGGAAATCTGGGACATTGGTTTCCATACTATGGCTACTTTTTTCCCTTTCGCACATGACAAGCCCGGCAAGCACGCCTTCAAAGATATCTACCTCGAAGTACTGACCTTCGTACAAGAAGCACACCCTTTTCTTCTGAATTGGGAAGAGTTTCTTGTTCCCTTTCAATAAAAGATCTTCAGCCACTCGGTGACTGACAAGCCTTTCGATCTCAATACGACCCGCCCCATTTGGATTGGGCTTCTTGATGGTGTGGTAATAGGAGTTCGACAACTTTCCCTTCCTGGTTCTTATGCGTTCCTCAACAAGAGATTCCAGGTAAACCTGTTCAATCTGTATCACTTCGTAAGGAACAGGAATATTCTCTATGTTGAAGTTATGCAAGACGTACTTATCTTCATCTTCAACCGGCTGAGGATATCCGAGTATCTCGAAAACGGAAGAAACGAGGTCATGGAGCTTTTGGTGGAAAGACTTTGAGCCACCATCTTCTGCTTCGTTGTCGATAACACGAAGATGTCCATGTCCGAGCCACGCACTCTGTGTTTTGAGATCTAGAAGCCTTGCTTGTTCTGGGGTCTCCAATCGCGCAGAGTTGTTTTCGGTAGTGTATGCATGCTCTGCACCAATAGCGGCAGTAACCATGTGCAACACACCGCCGTAACGAGACCGAACGTCTTCCAATCCATCAAGTTTCGATGGCCTGATCACAACATTCTCAAACAGTGAAATGTTTGTCTTTGTGTTCAGGTCTTCGATGTAGGCGGAACCCGTTAGAAGTCCGCGATCATAGAGAAATACGATGTCGCTATCTCCAGCAAGGTTTTTAGCTTGATCATTCCAAAACTCTTCATTTTGCAACTGAAGTTGGAAGATGGCGACCTGGAAATCCACAAGATCAATATTGCTCTTATTAAAACCACTATTAATATAAAGAGTGGCGGCTTCTGGAACAACAACGACTCTCTTGCCGATTTGTTCTAGTCTTTGTTTGACGACAGACATGCCTGTGGTTTTACCACTACATGGCCCACCGTCAATTACAATGTGGTGTGTCTTATGTGCACTCATTTGAAAGTACTTTAGGTGTTTTGTTTCAGTATATATAAAAAGGTGATTGTGGGCAATTCTATTTTTCTTTACTTCCCTTCCACAACCAACCGCACATCGTTCCACATTCGGAGTAAATAAAAAAATACCCAGAAAGAACCTGAGTATTTATTTCGAACCTTCAGTTCCTTTATAAGGAATCATAAAAATAGCAATTATATAAGCCAACACTCCGGGGAAAATACCTGTCACAATCACAAATATCACAAATAAAACCCGCAATAATGTAGGATCAGTATTGTAATATTCTCCAAATCCACCGAGAACTCCTTTCCACACCTTATTTTCTTTACTTCGGTAAAGTTTTTTCATATAAATATTATATCATGCGGAATATAACCGTTATAAGTTATTTGAGCCAGAAGGATATTTTAAGAAATTTACTTAATTATGGCTTGTCTCACATCGCCTCATGTTCGGAGTAAATTGAAAAAAGTTCGGACTTTTTAGTTAGGACTTTTTTAATTCTTGGTATAAGCAAGAACAGCTCTTGCTTAAGTAATACCCACAATAATTTTTATTTTAATTTCTTTATTCCAATATCCACCAATACCTCGTTTCGTCTCATAAATGGTGGTGTCGATGGTGGATTGTATCCCGCACCCCGAGGTGTGCCAACCACCACCGTGCCATCGCGCTTCAAGTATTCGAGAAGCTTTGCTTTCATCTCTGCTACTTTTTCAGTGTTGTTATATCCAGAATATCGCACAACTGCGCTTGTATGCGCTGGCACTTCTACTATCTCAATTCTTTTGTCATTGGGCGTTGGCAATGTGGCGAGTGTGTATCCCTCTGGCATGGCAAACGCCACTACGCGATTATTGTTTTCAATGACTGTTTCAGAAACTGGTGCTGTCATGGCTATAGATTCGGATTTTCGCTCGGTGACGGGTGTGGTCATGGCGATGGATTGCTTGGTAGTATTGCCACCAAAAATGTACCCAGCCAGTATGCTAAATCCCGATGACATCGCTTCACGATAGGTGCCCGACACTGTGACTCGCGCCTCGATATACGGAGCGTACTCGCGAATCTCATATCCGTCTTTCTTTTCAAGCACGGTGAACTTCGGTTCTTTTGATTGTGAAGCCAGATATCCATACGCTACCGACACCAAGACGAGTATTAGGATGATGATTAAAATTGTTTTCATGAAAATATATTAGTACGTTAGGCGTCTATTTTTGCCGCAAGAATAAAATCATTTTGAGAGAGTCCGCCTATTGCATGGGTAGACAGTGTGAGATCTACAAATTTATAGTCTTTCAGATATATATCTGGATGATGTCCTTCTGATTCGGCCAAAGCACCAACCTTATTTACAAAAACAAGAGCTTCTTTGAAGTTATTGAAACTATAATGTTTGGAGATACTTTTATCATCAAGCGAAATGTCCCAGCCGGGAATTTGCTTGCGCAATATATCTGTCTCAAACTTTGAAAATGGAATAACGCCACCTTCGCACGCTACGCATTTTTGTTCGGTTAGTATTATATTTTCGTCGAGGGTAGATGTAGATTTATTTTTCATATGATTTTAGTATATCAAAATCAAGACTAAAATAGTATCTATTATTTTTGGATGAAAAAGCTAAGTATTTAAAACTTTTTCCGGCGTAGCACCGCTTGCTTTAGTGCCAATGACATTCGAAAATTTGTCTGTAGCTTTTTATAATTATTTTGCAAGAATTGCCAATAGAGCGTCGTAAACTCACTGTCTTTTGCCTCCACAGCATTTGGCCACCAGTGCCCTATTTACCACTTACTTTCCAGCACTCGTAAGAGCAAAAGGAATCAGTACGACTAGTGCAGTTATGAACGAAATTCCAAAAGAAATGAGGGCCTTTTTCTCCTTCCATTTTTCAAAACTCATTATTCTTCTTTTTGTAGTTTTTCAATGATTCTTTTTGCTCTATTTATCCAATATTCATCACCGCTAGATAGTTTTATAAACGTCTGATATGCTTCAATTGCTTCTTCTTTTCTGCCAAGAGCGGATAAAACGATTCCAAGTCCGTAGTAAGAATCGGAAAACTTTGAGAAAATAGGGGTCAGGAGCCTTTAATTACCACTGAGGATTTATACTGAAAACAGCCATCTCCGCCCATTATTTTTAGAGAAAAAATAGTAGAATAAAAATATGGAAAAATAGGAATAGCCACCATTTAATTTGATATAATAAATAGCTTATACCCAGAACAGTAAGTATGTATGTTGTGGGTATATCTAAAATGGCGACCGTCACCATTTTCACGGGAACATTGATGTTGATTATTTCCCATCATTAAATTATAATAGAAGCATTATGAAAGAACAACCAGGTGATCAAGGACATGACTATGCTGGAGAACAAAAAATCAATGAATATGTTGACCGTATTAGAAATGGCGAATCTCCAGAATCTGTTATGCAAGGATTATCTGCAGTATTTCGTGATGCTATTGAAAAGAAATTGTATGCTCAAGAACAAGTAAAACAATCAGAAGAAAATGAACAAAGTTTTTCTAAAGAAGAGGATACGATGATTGAGGAATTTAAAAATATTCAAGATTTTGAGTCACTAAAAAATGCTATATTTGAGTTTGTGCCTCAAAAATACCAGTCGTTTGTCGATTATCCTGAAATTCTAGAAGATATGTGGACTCATAAATACTATGTCGACGAAGAAATAACAAATAAAGAAAAAAACAATCGAGATTACGCGCTGTCTCTTGTGCGAATATTAGCTGAAAAAACAAAAAAAGATGTACGTCATGCCAACGATAAAGAGAAAATAAAGGAACTTAGAAATAATTTAATCGGTGAAAACAAAAATGAACATTCTAAAGTAGAGCAAGATAATATTACTTCAATAAATCTTGAAAATGACATCTTACATGGGTTTGAAAACCAAAAAAATGGTTACAAGGCAGTTTTTTGGAATAACGATAAACACCAAGACGCTCTATCAATTAAAGATAAAACATTTGTTGTTGCTGATGGAGCAGGAAGCTATGAAAAATCTGGCGTAGTCTCATCACTGCTTTCAGAAAAATTAGCAGAAACTGCAAGCAAAACAAATTCATTTGAAGATTTTCAGAAACTTTTTAATAAAGAAAATTTCGCTTCTTATTTAGAGGAAATTAAATCAAGCGAAACGTATCAAAAGTTTAAACCAGAAAGAAAATTTAAAAAAGAGGACGAAGGATTGGCTACTTTTGTGGTTGCAAAAGAAAGCTCGGATGGTGATTTTATTGAATATGCTTCTATTGGTGACAGTCCGCTTTTTGTTGTAGACAAAAATGAAAATGGTGAGGTTGTCGGTTTTCAATTAGTGAATGATAGTTTTAATGGACAGAAAATTGATCAGAATAATTTTTACACACCAGAAATGCATAACTACTTAAATAACCCCGAAACTGAATTGATCGGGATACGAAAGGACGGGACAATTGAGCTTGATCACTTATCAAAAATAAAGTTCGGTAAAATTGCAAAAAAAGAAGGCCGTAGTGTTCTTTTGGCTTCCGATTCGATAATAAAAATGATGCTCAACTCCCCACACTCATTGAGCCAATTGGCCAACTCAAAAGAAAATCCAGTTGTAAAAGATGCATTCAATAAAAAAGCGAGGGACGAGAAAGACGCATATGAAATTCTTTGGGATAAAAACGATGATTTAAATTTTGATTTTTTTTCCAACAATGAAAGACTATTGGAAACATTAAGTAGCTGGAAAGAGAACAACTTTATGTTCGCTGATGATTTAACACTGGTTATTATATCAGCGGAGAAATGACTTTAAATTAAAGGGGTCAAAATTAAAGGGGTCAGGTACCTTTAATTCCCACTGAGAATGTATTCTGAAAACAGTCACTATTTTTTCTTGATTGATTTTTATAGTCGCACGAGAAGGGTCGTTCTGATATACTAAAAAAGTACCAGAAAGCCTTACGAGGTAGTGAATTATTTAGTTCTATCTCAATGACGGCAGCCAAAAAACAAAGAGTCGAACCAGTATGGTTCGACTCTTTGTTTTTAATTATCCTTCCCTATCAACTTAATAACAGCCAGTTCAAGCGGAAGTGTTGGTATGAAAGCTTTTTCTTGTCGCTCTTGAGCCTCGATTAAAACCTCTAAAGTTTTTGACGCCACTATTCCCTTCTTTTCTTTAAGTAGTTCCATAAAAAAATCAATGTCTTCTCCTATGTCTTCCTGGATTTCCTTTTTCATATCTGGAGCATAACGAAGTAGTAAAGCTTGTCGCAGATTTTTAATAAGAATTTTTATAAACAAATCCATATCAAGTGTATGCGTTTGAGCTTCGGCAATAATTTGAAAAAGCTTTTTTGTATCTTCATCAACAAGAGCTCTCAGAAAATCATTAACAAGTTTTTTTGGTGGTGCGCCAACAACACGAGCAATCTCTCCATGTTCAAGTTTTTTGTCGCTTGAATATGAAATAACTTTTTGCAAAATACTTTGTGTATCTCGAAATGAACCATTTCCCATAAATGCAATCAGCTCTGCACTGTCTTTGCCAATACTGTAGCCTTCTTGTTTCGCAAGATGAAGCACATGCTCTGAAAGCATTTTTGTGGTTGGATTTTTAAAGGTAAATACCTGACAACGAGAAATGACAGTATCAGGGATTTTGTCGAGTTCTGTTGTCGCCAAAATGAAAATAACATGCCGTGGAGGTTCTTCGAGTGTTTTCAAAAGCGCATTGAAAGCTTCTTTGGTAAGCATGTGTACTTCGTCGATAATATAAACCTTATATTCAGAATCGAAAGGTAGCGTATGGATACCATCTCGAAGTTCTCGGATATCGTCGATACCTCTGTTTGAAGCAGCGTCAATTTCGATTGTGTCGTTGGGTGATACTCCAAGCCGAGTAGCAACAATGCGAGCAACTGTTGTCTTGCCGGTCCCTCGTGACCCATAGAAAAGATATGCGTGAGAAATAGACCCTTGTTTAAGAGCCCCCTGCAATACATCAGTGATATGTTCTTGTCCAATAACTTCCTTGAAATCCATTGGACGATATTTTCGATATAATGCTTCGTTTATCATAAATATATTGTAACAAAAAAACACCCACTAGAGGGTGTTTTCAAATTGGTTATTCTGTGATGTTAGATACACTAAGTTTTTTCTTTTTTGCTTTCTCCTTTAGTTTAGCTCGTTTAGCTCGTTTTCTTTCCACTTTAGCAACAAGCATACTCACAATTTTTCCCGCAATATCCATATTTGTAACTTTTTCAATTCCCTGGAGTCCTGGAGAAGAGTTAACTTCAATTAAAAGTGGTCCTCGTTTTGAACGGAGTAAATCAACACCCGCAACATCAAGAGAAAGAAGTTTTGCAGCTTCGAGAGTAATAGACTGTTCTTTTTTTGAAAGCTCAACAGGTTCAGCACTTCCACCCCGATGAAGATTTGAACGAAAATCTCCAGACTTTCCTTGTCGCTTCATAGCACCAACTATTTCACCTCCGACAATAAAAACACGGATATCTGCCCCACCTGCTTCTTCAATAAATTCTTGGATAATGATACTTTTTTTAATACCTGAAAATGCCTCAATCGTTGATTTTGCAGCATTAACTGATTCAGACTTGATAACACCTTTACCAAGAGAACTTTCAAGAAGTTTCAAGATAACAGGAGCCCCACCAACCTCCTCAATAAGAATATCAATATCTTTGTCCATTGGAGATTTTGCAAAAGCAGTTTTTGGAATACCAATACCAGATTTTGCCAAGTGTTGAAAACTTCGAAGTTTGTCTCGAGAACGAACAAGCGCAATAGAAGAAAGAGAACTCATAACATTCATAGCTTCAAAATGACGGATTACCGCAGCCCCAAAGTCTGTATAACTTGCAGCAATACGAGGGATAATTATATCAACATCAGTAATGTATTCACCTTTAATGTGAATACTTGGCTTCCCTTTTTCGATAAAAAGGTTACAGTGCTTGTAGTTGATAACCACAGCTTCATGTCCTCTACTCTCAACAGCCTCAACAAGACGCAAGGTTGAGTGGATATTTTTATTTAAAGATAGAATAGCAATTTTCATAATAATGTGATGAATTTTTAATTACAATATTTTTTAATAATATTTTCAACTATCTTTTTAGGAATATTAAAACCAGTAGCAGATTCTAAACCATATACTTGAGGACCTTTATTAATTTCAAAAAATAGAATCCCTGTATCTGTCCGCACAAAATCAACACCACCAAAATCAAGACCTAAAACCCTCATTGCTTTTTTACAAATTTCAAATTCTTCGTCTGTTATAATGTCTGGTTCTGTCCGTCCTCCTTTGGCAACATTATTATAAAAACCATCAGAAGAATAACGACGGACGGCTCCAAGAAGCTCGTCTTCAAAAACAAGAGCTCGAACATCGTATGAATTTTTAATAATATCTTGAACCAAAATTAACTCATGAGTAATCTCCTTCATTTGTTTTTCAAGTTGCTCTTGATTTTCAATTTTCCAAACAGCTCTTCCTTTACTTCCATTTGTTTTTAACACACAAGGATATTGAATATGTTTTTGAATTGATTCTTTATTTTTCTTATAAGAAATAGAACTAAAAATAACTGAACGAGGAATAGGTATTCCTGTTCGTCCAAATTTAACCATTTGAGTAATCTTTTCATCTGCTTGAGTATGCTCGATATTATTATAGTCGTTGTATGACACACCATAAGATGTTAATAGGTACGCCAACAATGATGTCATGTGAGCCTTTGATGATTTCACACGAATAAAACAATAGTCAAAAGATTCAAGATTTAAGACTTCCTTTAAATGAAAATAATGACAACCCTTTTCATCCATCACAATAAAAGAGTTGTTGTGGGTTCGGATAGAGACACAATCAGTAGAATTGTCTTTGCAAGCAGAACGGAAACGATTTCCAAATTCTTTTACACCTCCATTAACAAACAAAATCTTCTTATTCATATTAATTTTTTCTATCTAATAAAAATGTTTTACTTACATCAACAAGAAAACGGTGTCTTATGTTTTTTCGACCCAAGAGAATAAAACGTCTCATAGAAGATCTGTTGGCGAGACTAAAAATAGTATAAAAAGATTCTCCTGCTATTTCTAACTTTGTTTTGATAAAATATCTCTTCTGACTTCCATTACTACTACGGACATAGTTTGAAAAAAAATCATGAGTTACAATTTCTTTAGTATTGTAGTCAGGATGATCTTCATCTAAAAGGACAAAACGCAAGACAGGCTTATCCTCATCTATAAATTCTTCAATAGACGAAACATGAATGGAACCACTATAAGCACCAGTGTCAATTTTTGCCTCAATATTTTCAATTCCAAATTCAGGAAAGGAAACATACTCGAGGCGACCTATTATTTTTTTGTCAGTATTAAGTGTATTCATAAGGGTTTGTATTTACACTTCACTATTGTAACTATTTCCACCATTTACACAATCACTTGCAAAAATAGATTATTTTTCTTTATGCAAAAAATCAGTAACATTTTTTTCTATCTCTTCATAACTTTCCGCCTCCATAAGATGTGTACGAAGTTCTTTTGCGCCATCAAAGCCATTCACGTATGCCTTGTAATGCTTTTTCATAATACTAAAATTTTTCATTGGAAGAAGTTCGGTATATAACTTTGTATGTTCAAGCATAACTCGAAGTTTTTCGTCAACGGACACTTCTTTTTTGTTTTCATCAAAAAACCACGGATTACCAAAAATCCCCCGCCCAATCATTACTCCGTCTGCTCCATATTTTTGCGCAAGAATCCTACCTTCTTCTAAACTTTCAACATCTCCATTTCCAATCAAAAGAGTGTCTGGGGAAATTTGATCTCGAAGTTCTTTAATACGAAGCATTCGCTCCCATCGAGCAGGTACCTTAGACATTTCTTTTCGTGTACGAAAATGCATAGACAAAACAGCAATACCTGTTTCTAAAAGTTTTGGCACCCAAGTCTCAACTTCGTCGCGATTGAAACCAAGGCGAGTTTTTACAGACACAGGTATCCTCCCTTTCGCTCCACGCAAAACAGCATGTACAACTTCAAGCGATTTTTCTGGATTGAGAATGGCCCCAGCACCACCACCAGACTTTACAATATTTTTTTCAGGACAGCCAAAGTTAATATCAATTCCATCAAAACCCATTTCCACACATAACTTCGCTGTGTCTTCCAACTTTTGAAGATTAGTTCCAAAAATTTGAGCAATAATTGGCTTTTCTTCTTGTGAAAACTGTAAGTCAACTAAAAGAGCGTCTCGCCCAGGAGACATGAGACCATCAGCTGAAACAAACTCCGTCCAAAAAACATCAGGACCACCCCCAGACTCTTTATGCCGAGAATATTTTGCAATTATTTTTCGAAATACTTGGTCGGTCACATCCGCCATTGGAGCCATGACAAAAAACGGCTTTTTTTGATCTGTTATATCACTCCAAAATCCAAGAACAACACTATTGGTCGGAACTTTCTGGTAGTGTTTCTTCGACAGGAAGATTTTCTGTAATAGGTTCTTTAATATCTTCATATTCTAGTACGACAGGCTGGTCAGGCTTCTCGTTAAAAAATTTATAGACGACCTGATCTTTAAACCGAGTGTCAATGTATTCCAATCTATCATAATTGTTACGAATATCAAGAATTACTGAAGAATCCCTTAAAGAAAAGTCGATGTTTGAAACAACAATAGAAGTATCATTATCCATAAAGTGTTTCAAGTGTGGGGCCTCAGTAATAGGGTTATTAGAAAACAACACAAGAACAAGTTGATCGGTGTTAGTCATTGTAATAGCTTGCACGCCAATATCAAAATGGTCCAAACTCGCCTCTAATTTTTTAGTAACTTCAAAGACTTCATTTCCAAAAATTTTAGTTCTGATTATTTTTTCATCAACATCACCATATAAACGGACATAACTACTCCCTGCAAAAAACGGAGCTATATCAAAAATAAAACCTGTATCGTCAGCAAAGTAACATTGCGTATCCAGAGTTACCACTGCAACTTCTTTTCCACACCACAAGTAAAATCCTTCTCGTTCACTTCCCCACACTTTCAAAACAAAACTATCAGATTTAATTTGAATTTCACCAAGACGAGGATATTCTTGCATGAGATATTGTTCAAGCTTTTTTGCTGAAAACCAAACAGTATTCGAACGGGGAAATAAATATCTTTCGTCTAAGTATGTTTCTATTGAAGACTGAATAAGTGTGTTGTCTGTAACAATAATATTTTCAAATTCCGCAGAATGCACCTGCAATCTATCAAGACGAGAAAGAAAACCAAACCCAAAAAAAAGAATACTACCGAGCAACAGCCAAAGAAAACACCGCTTCCAAAAACTCGTGCGGCGTTTCTTTTTCGATTCTGATTTTTTACTTATTCGATCATGAATCATAGTGAGATAATATTATTTATTTTCTTATTTCAGTTTTACCAAAGTATGGAACAAGCACTTCAGGTATTTTAATACTTCCATCTGCTTGTTGAAAATTTTCAACAAGAGCAGCAGGAAGTCTACTTGTTGCGCAGGCTGTATTATTAAGAGAATGAGTGAATCTCAAAACACCTTCTTCGTCTCTATAACGAATATTCAAGCGTCTTGTTTGGAAATCATGGAAATAAGACGATGAATGTGTTTCTCGATATTTTTCTTGTGAAGGAACCCACGCTTCTATATCATACTTTTTAACTTGTCCTAGACCAAGGTCGCCCCCACAATTAACAACTACTCTATAAGGAATTTGTAATTGTTGCATAAGATATTCAACATGATTAGTAATTTCCTCATGCCACTTTACAGATTCTTCATGTGAAGCCTCTGTAAGAATAACCTGTTCTAATTTAAAAAACTCATGCACGCGAATAATTCCTTTAATATCTTTTCCATGTTTACCTGCCTCAGCTCTGAAACAAGGAGAAAATGAAATAAATTTTTTTGGTAAATCTTTTTTATCTAAAATCTCATTCATATAATAGCCCATAGTCGCAACCTCAGATGTTCCCGCAAGATATTGACCATCGCCAACTTTATATAAATCATCTTCTGACTGTGGGATCATTCCCGTACCAATAAGAGATTCTTTTCTAACAAGTGAAGGAACAATCATTGGAGTGTATCCCTTCGAAATAAAATAATCTAAAAAGTAGCGCCAAAGTGCAAAAAATAGTACCGCACCATCATTTTTCATAAAATAACCTCTAAAACCAGAGACTTTTATTCCTCTATTAAAATCAACCATATCAAGATCTTCCATGATTTTTACATGGTCTTTAATTTCAAAATCAAAGGTTGGTTTTTCTCCCCATGTTTTTATTTCTTGGTTGTCGTCGTCACTTAGACCATCAGGAACAGACATGTCAGGAATATTTGGAACTTGGAGCATAATAGCCCTCCAATCAATCATAACTTCTCGAAGTTTATTTTCGAAGTTTTTTAAATCGTCCTTATGCACAGCTATTGATTTGATCAGTTCTGCTTTTTCACTTTCGTCGAAGAGCTCAGGAATTCTTTTTGAAACCATATTTTGTTTGGTTCGGATTTCATCGATCTGTTGCTGTAGAGAAATTCTTTCATCATCAAGCGAAATAAGCTTGCCAATGTCGACAGACACACGCTTCTTTTGAGCAGCCATTTTAATGAGTTCTGTATTTTCTCTAATAAATTTAATATCTAACATGATTGTATAGTTTATCTATAACAGGGATATTATAGCTTAAAATTCTAAAAAACTGAACACTAACTCATGTTATAATTTATCAATGCATATAAAGCTCAAAAAAATTACTTTTGATAACTTTCCCCCTAAACTTAAGGAAATTCCAGACACTCCAACTTATGTATATCTTGAGGGAGAGCTTCCCGACCCAAACACACATATATATCTCGGGGTTGTTGGTTCTCGAAAACATAGCGATTACGGAAAAATGGTTTGCGAAGATATCATCAAAGGTCTAGCGGGTCATCCTTTTGTTATTGTCTCTGGTCTCGCACTTGGTATTGATGCATTGGCGCACACAAACGCCCTTGAAGCAGGACTTCCAACTGTAGCTGTACCTGGATCAGGACTCTCACCGAGCGTATTGTATCCAAAAAGTAATTTCAGACTTTCTCGTACTATTGTTGAAGCTGGTGGGGCGCTTCTCTCTGAATTTGAACCAGATTTTGAAGCGACACCTTGGAGTTTCCCTAAACGAAATAGAATTGTCGCAGGACTATGTGACGCCGTACTTGTTATTGAAGCAACCGAAAAATCAGGCGCATTGATTACCGCTAAACTAGCGCTCGGGTATAATAGGGATGTTTTAGCGGTGCCTGGATCTGTTTATTCAGATCAATCAAGCGGAACAAATAGTTTATTAGCTCGAGGTGCCTATGTAATACGCTCTGCAAAAGACATTCTCCAACATTTTAATATTGCTGAAGAACTAGATGAACTGAGCCAAAATAAATTGTTTGAAAGTTTTTCAGAACAAGAAATTGCAGTACTTCGAGTTTTAACTGAACCAAAAAGTAAATCAGCTATTTATGAACAGTCGGGTCTTCCTATTACAACTTGTAGCATTGTGCTCAGCACACTTGAATTAAAAGGGGTTATTCGAGAAGAGATGGGTAAAATTTATAGAACAAAATAAAAGGCTTATTTGCTTTTTTTTTAAATACATAGTATTACTGTAAACGTTTTTAAAAATCATCACATACATATATTATATGACTAAACTAGTAATCGTAGAGTCCCCCGCAAAAGCAAAGACTATAGAAAAATACCTCGGGAAAGATTACACTGTTCGTGCCTCAATCGGACATATTAGAGATCTTCCAAAATCAAACAAAGACGCTGTGGATATTGAAAATGGTTTTTTACCAAACTATGAAATACCACCAACAAAAAAGAAAGTTGTATCTGAACTAAAAAAAATTGCCGAAAAATCAAGCGAAGTGATCCTAGCAACCGACCTTGACCGAGAAGGAGAAGCTATTGCATGGCACTTGTCTGAAGCTCTCAATCTCACAAATCCAAAACGAATAACTTTCAATGAAATCACTAAGGATGCCATTCAAGAAGCGATGAAGCATCCTCGTCTGGTTGATCTCAAACTTAAAGAAGCTCAAGAAGCGCGTCGTGTGCTTGACCGTCTTTTTGGATATGACCTCTCTGGTCTTATTTGGAAAAAAGTACGATACGGACTTTCAGCTGGGCGCGTTCAGTCTCCAGCACTTCGAATATTGATGGAGAGAGAACGAGAAATCAGAAGTTTCAATTCAGAAAACTACTGGGTGCTTTCTGGTATGTTCTCAAAGAGTAAAGATAGATTCCAACTTGTATGTGATAAAGAAATCTGGGACGAAATAGAGGCAAAAAACATCGAACAAAAAGCAACTAGTGAAAAATGGAGTGTTATTTCTGTAAAAGAAACAAAAGGAAAACGAAACACTCGAGCGCCTTTTACTACATCAACACTACAACAAAGTGCTTCTACCCGACTTGGGTTTTCACCAAGCCGAACAATGGGTGTCGCTCAAAAACTCTACGAACGAGGATTTATTACCTACATGCGTACAGACTCTCGAAACCTTTCAAAAGACGCACAAGGAAAAATACTTTCATACATCACAAACAAACTTGGTAAAGAATATGCTCAAGCAAATATATACAGCAAAGCTTCTAAAAATGCTCAAGAAGCTCATGAAGCCATTCGCCCAACAGACCCGACAAAAGAACTGTCCGGAACAACAGACGACGAAAAAAGACTGTACCGACTTATTTGGGAACGAGCAATAGCTTCACAAATGACAAGTGCTCTGATCATGAAAACAAAAGTATCTGCAAATATTCCAGACAACTCGATACCAAATTTTTCGATGAATGGATCACGACTTCTTTTTCCGGGATGGCTTGCAATTGACCAAGGTGCTCGAGGAGAAGATGTAGAACTTCCAAAACTTACTGTTGGGGATGCACTTGTTGTAGAAAAAATTGTTAATGAAGCAAAACAAACAACCCCCCCAAATCGATATACTGAGGCTGGACTTATTAAAGAACTTGAAAGACGAGAAATTGGACGACCTTCGACTTATGCATCAACAATCAAAACACTTGTTGATCGTGAATATGTAACCAAAGAAGGAAAGACCCTCACACCAACAGCGACTGGTGATGTTGTTTCAACATTTGTTGAAGATAACTTTGGTGACTATATTTCTGATACCTTCACAGCAACCATGGAAAAAGCTCTTGACGATATCGCTGAAGGGAAAAACACCTACATTGAAACTCTCTCAAATTTTTATACTGTATTCAAAAATGCAGTAGATGCAAAAGAAAATATCCCAAAACTCACAAACCTAGGAGATGCTCCAAAAGAATTTACCTGTCCAAAGTGCAATAAAGGGATGGTTTATAAACTTGGAAGAACTGGAAAGTTTATATCATGCGAAACCTATCCAGAATGCGACGGAGCACGAACCTTTGGAGGTCTTATTATTGATGAAGAAAAACCGAAATGGAATCACCCAAAAACAGGAGAACCAATTTTTCTTCTTAATGGGCCATTTGGACCCTATGTACAACTAGGTGAATCACCAAAAATCCCAAAGAAAACTAAATTTTCTAAAGGTCACAAGAAAACTCAAGAAGAAAAAGAATTACTTAAAAAAGAAAACGAAGCAATTAAACAAGCAAAAACACTTCCAAAACCAAAACGTGCAAGCCTGCTTGATGGAATGTCTTTGGATTCAATAACCATTGAAGAGGCTGTTAAACTTTTAATCCTACCTCGCGAACTTGGAAAACATCCAGAAGATAATGTTCCCATTATTGCAAACATTGGACGCTTTGGACCATATATAGGACACAACAGAGAATTTAGATCAATTAAAAAAAATTCTGGATTTGATCCCTACACAATCACATTTGAAAATGCTTTGAAACTTCTATCAGAAGCAAAAGCACTTCCTAAAGGTGTTGAGTTATTCAAAAGTCTTGGAAAACATCCAAAGACAGGAAAAGAAATCCAACTATTCAAAAGTAAGTCGGGACTTTTCTTACGAAAAGGATTGAAACGATTTTTTTTGGACAGTGTCAAAAATGTAGATGATTTCACACTTGAAGATGCTTTAGTAATGCTGAAATAATAAAAACCCCAAACAAAGTCTGTTTGGGGGGTTTTATTTTACAAAGCCTAAAACTTCGCTATACTATAAACAACATGAAAGAAGATAAAAAACCAACACTAGGAGATATTTTCTCTCAAATGAAAATCAAACCCACCCAAGAAGATGAGCGTCTCATTGAGAATGCTTTTCATTTTGCAGAGAAAGCCCATGAAGGACAAACAAGAAAGTCGGGAGTTCCCTATTTTTACCACTGCATTGAGGTCGCGAAAAATTTAGCTGAATTTGGACTCGATGCAACAACAATAGCCGCCGGACTTCTCCACGACGTCGTAGAAGATACCCCTATTACTTCTGAAGAATTACAAAAAATATTTAGTACAGAAGTAGAACATCTTGTTGCGGGAGTTACAAAAATTGGACAAGTAAAATACAAAGGAGAAGAACGTTATCTTGAAAATTGGAGAAAGTTTGTTTTCACTATGGCTGATGATGTTCGTATCATCATGATTAAACTTGCCGATAGACTTCACAATGCGCAAACCCTTCAACATCTTCGTCCAGACAAATCAAAACGAATAGCACTCGAAACAATTGAAATCCACGCAAATATTGCTGACAGACTTGGTATGTGGAAGATAAAGAAAGACTTGGAAGACGCGTCCTTCCCTTTTGCTTACCCGAAAGAAAACGAAAAAATTAAAAAACTTCTCAAACAATATGCCAAAAATGCAGAGAAAGATTTAGACCAAGTATACAAAAATCTTCGAGTAGAGCTCGTGAAAAATAAAATAGAAGTTATTAATTCAAGTTACCGAGTAAAAGGAATCTATAGTCTCTACCGAAAACTTCTAAAAAAAGATATGCATATAGAAAAAGTCTACGATATTGTTGCACTTCGTGTTATTGTCCCAACTATTGAGACTTGCTACCAAACACTAGGAGTTATCCATAGTCGCTGGAAGCCCTTCCCTGGTCGAATTAAGGACTATATTGCTCTTCGTAAACCAAACGGTTATCAGAGTCTTCACACAACGATTTTTACCGGTAACGGAGGTATCGCTGAAATACAGATACGAACTCCAGAAATGCACGAGCATGCTGAATACGGTATCGCAGCACACCTTGCTTACAAAAGTAAAAATAAAAAAGAAGAGAAAGAATATCTACAATGGCTTCAAGACATGCAAGACTTCAACAAAAAGCATTCTACTTCACCAAAAGATTTCTTTGACGCACTCAAAAGTGACTTCTTCAAAAAACGAATATTTGTTTTTACTCCACAAGGTGATGTAATAGACCTTCCTGAAGAATCAAGTGCTATTGATTTTGCATTTGCAATCCACACTGATATAGGAAAACATTTAAATTCTGTTGAAATCAACGGAAAACACTCATCTATCTACACCAAACTCAATAATGGCGATATTGTAAAAGCTGTGTCAGCTAAAAATAGCAACCCTTCATCAAAATGGATTGATTACGCAAAAACATCTCTCGCTAAAAAACAAATCAACAAATATCTTGATGAAAACAGTTTGGTGAATAAATTTATCAATCGTTTTCGAAATTAAACAAAACCCCTCACTTGAGGGGTTTTGTTTTTACAAAGAGAAATTTTTTATATTATATAATTCATCTTCAGATTCATTTCCCATATCAGTTTGTTCAAAAGCGTTCGTTTCTTCGATTGAAGAATCATCAAGAAACTCTGGTGTTTCGTCTAAATCTTTTTGGGCGTCTTCTATCACAGACTCACTATCTTCACTTGGAACTTCATTGATTGCGAGTTCTAAAACATGTGTTTGGTTTTCTATAACAACCTCTTCTTGTTTTGAAGGAACTAAAGACTTTGGTTCAGAAATCACCGATTTAGGAACAGCATGCTCAGACTCAAATCGCTCCATCAAAGCATTTGGATTATTCATCATTTCTTTCTCCCCTCTAAGGATTTTCATAATGGTATCTAAGTCATCATTTGAGAAAAAATCAATTGCAATACTTCCGCCTTTTTCTTTTCGAGTAATTCGTACTCTTGTTCCAAGAGCATCTTGAAGATCATGTTCAATTTTTTCTGTTATTGGATCTTGGAGAAGCTCTTTTTTACGAGCTTTATCTTTTGCAATATTTCGTGCTAAATGTTCTGCTTCACGAACTGTAATTTTTTTGTATAAAATTTCTTTATACAAAACCATCTGTTCTTCTAGTCGATCATTGAGCATCAGAAGTGGTCGAGTGTGTCCCTCTGAAATCTTTTTTTGTTCTACGGCCTCAAGAATCTCTTGTGGCATTTTAAGTATTCGAAGGGAGTTTGAAACATAGACACGGCTTTTCCCAACCTTCTTTCCGATAGACACGTGCGAAAAACCAAATTCTTCAGCAAGTCTCATAAAAGCTCGTGCACGGTCTACTGGATTTAAATCTTCTCGTTGTATATTTTCTATAATCGCAAGTTCCAATTTAATCATTGGGTCTTGTTCTTTTCGTATCACCGCTGGAATTTGTGTTAAACCAGCTAGTTTTGAAGCCCGAAGACGCCGTTCACCAGCAATTAGCTCATACTGCACACGGAGACCTCCTTCTCCATCTTCTTCTTCAATACGTGAAACAACAACAGGTTGAAGAACTCCGTACTGACGAATTGATTCTGAAAGTTCTTTGAGACGAGCTTCGTCAAACTCTCTTCGTGGTTGATAAGGATTTGGAACTATTTTTCCGACTTCTATAAAGAATATCGATTCAGAAAATAATTCATTTTTCATTGCTTCAGTATTCATACAAAGGATTATACCACAAAGACTTTATTTACAATTTATGAAAAAACTATTATAAACCTTGCATTTTTAAGTGTTTGTCGTACACTGGTATTTATGCAGGCCGGAGTGGCGGAATTGGTAGACGCGCACGACTCAAAATCGTGTCTCGCAAGGGGTGTGGGTTCGATTCCCACCTCCGGCACATTAAAAGAACTGAACGGCTTTTTGGATTTGGTTTCCGCCCCGCAGGAGGGTGCGGGAGGAATGCGGGGCGGATTCTTTTTTGGATTTTTGGCGGGATGGAAATTAAGAAACCGATAGAAAAAATAAAAGGACTTCGCTTTGCGAAGTCCTTAAAATAAATTATTCTCCTCTGAATTTTAATCCTAATTTTTCAAGCATTGCATCAATTTCTTGCATCCCCGCTTTTCCAAGATTGCGATTAAGTGGTGTGTCTGGGTTTACAAGGTTTACCTTGTATTGCCCTTCTCCTTCTAAATATTCAATCCTGTGTTTCTCATCAAATGTTAATGCTTCAAATTCTTCAGTGGTTAATCCAGTTCCTTCGGTAAATCCTTTTCTTGAGAAAAGAAGTATATCTTCCAATCTCTCAATCCGATTTGCCTTTAAGACATTATGAATTCGTACCGAAAAATCAAAAATCCAGCCTAATTCTACTATCTTCATACGGAGCCATTGCCCCAGAGAATAATTTAATTGTACATTTACGGGTACAGTCCGTTTTCTTTCTTTTGTATTGTACATTGTCGTTTATTTAATTGTTCCTAGATAGCATATCATATCACTCTTGACAAGTAAAGCATAATCTGCTATACTTTCTTTAGTTCTTTCATATATATGTTAAACACAATAGTTAGATTAACTCTTGGTTTAGTAGCACTTGGTGCTGGATTGTTTGGGATATATTCCTTAACACATACTACTCAAGTAATTGTAGAGAAAAACCAACCCATAATTGCGTTCATGCTGATAATCAGTATTGTAATGATTGGTTTAGGTGGTTTTCTACTTACTGAATCAAAGTTACAAGGAAAAGTCCAAACAAAGCTCAGTGAACAATAGTAACTGACGCCTCTGGCTAACCCATAAAACATTTGGGATTCAGTTTTAAAATCTTTGAGAGTTTTACTAATAAGGTAATTTGTTGATTAACAGATTACTATGGAGTAAATCACAAAATAAGAGAGTTTCTGCAGTTCTATAAGTATTTGCAATGATCATTGATCTAGCAAATATTGAACAAACAAAAAACGACAGAATTGGGCGAGAGAAAATTCTCTCGCCCTCATTATTCAGATCATAAATTTATTTTATGGTTTGATAGTGAATTGTTCTTTACAAATTTCCATATAAATTGTTTTCACATACTTTTTCTAAAGGAAAGAAGTAAAGAGTTACAGTTTTAAAATCTTTGAGAGTTTTACTAATAAGGTAATTTGTTGATTAACAGATTACTATGGAGTAAATCACAAAATAAGAGAGTTTCTGCAGTTCTATAAGTATTTGCAATGATCATTGATCTAGCAAATATTGAACAAACAAAAAACGACAGAATTGGGCGAGAGAAAATTCTCTCGCCCTCATTATTCAGATCATAAATTTATTTTATGGTTTGATAGTGAATTGTTCTTTACAAATTTCATTGGTAATTGTTTTCCGAAAGAGGAAGCTACGCGCTTCAAGCTGACAAAAAGGCATGCACTCTTTTGCGTATAGTGATTGTTAAACAAATTAAAACAATTTACAATGGAAAAATTAAATCTAGATGCACAAGCATTAGCACAATTGCTTCAAAAAAATTCATTAAGAAAATCTGCTTCAAAAGAGCTTCGAGATCTTAGAATGAAAACAGAAGGCGACTTAATTTCGATTAATATCGAAATTAATAAACTACTTATCTGCAAATTACATTCGGGAGATAAAAAGCCGAAATTTGAAAAAGAGCAAAATGAATATCCTAAAATTTGCGAAATGGAATTAAATTTTGATTTAAAAGCGGAATATTATTCATTTAAATTAAAGGCAGGAATTAGGCTAAGATTACAGCGAGGGAATAACTGCCCTGATACAGCATATTCGCTTATTGAAGAGATTGAATTTAATGATGAAATGAATCAAATGAACTTAAAACCTGAATTTCATAACTTTAAGATTTTTTTCAAAAGAAAAAAAGATTTTGAATTTATGAAAAATTTAATTCAAAAATTTCAATCAGAAACTGAAGCAATTATTGAAGCATTGCAAAAGCACTAATTTAAAAAGCCATTCCAAAATTTTGGAATGGCTTTTTATAGTGGATATAGATTTTTAAAATTAAGAATATTTGCAGCTGATAAATGCGAGTTGACATTTATTTCATATCTTAACTATCTATAAATAATCACAGATATTTATATTCCAACCCTCAACATATTCTTCAACATAAGTGTTATTAAAATACCTTGTGCTTTAGAATTCCTTAGCACAAATCATTAGACTGTTAGTTGGTAGACAGATGTCACACTATAAACATTTTCTATACTACTCAAATCTCTTGGTAAATCAATACTAATTTAAATCTTCCCAACCAAATCCATCCCTGGCTTGAGAGTGTCTTCTCCTGGTTCCCAAGATGCTGGACAGACATTACCGCCGTTTTCTCGTACAAATTTAGCTGCTTTTATTTTGCGCAAAAGTTCCTTTGCTGAACGCCCAATAGAATTGTCATTCACTTCCATTGCTTTAATAACTCCATCTGGGTCAACAATAAAAGTCCCTCGAAGTGAAAGCCCTTCATCAAAAATATTTACTCCAAAAAGTTCACTTATATCCCCTGTTGGATCTGACCCCATTGGAAATGTAACTTTTCCAATTGCTGGGGACTGGTCGTACCAAGCTTTGTGCACAAAAACAGTATCACGTGACATAGAAACAATTTTTACATTTTCTTTTTCAAAATCAGCTTTCATGTCTGCAAGCTCCTCAAGCTCTGTTGGACAAACAAAGGTAAAGTCTGCGGGATAAAAGAAGAGAACCGACCAAAATCCTCTCAAGTCTTTAAAAGAAAGTTTTTCCTGTTCTCCATTTTCAAAAACATTAAAAGATAGTGCTTCTGGTATCGTATCTCCAATAAACAAAGGTTCAAATATATCAAAATCTTCCATGCGAATATAAAAAAATATAATAATAAGCACTTGTATACTACCACAAGAATACACCAAAACAAAAAAGCCTTGCGGTACAGGGCTTTTTTTATTTGAAGTTTGTTTTTATAAAATCTCGTGTAAAGTAATCAAGATATCCTGTTGTTCCACTAAGACCCGATATTGCATCTTTATATACCATTTGAAAATCAGACAAAGCCGTCCGAGTTCTTGGACCGAAATATCTTGTTTCTTTTCCTAGTGAACCAGGACCCATTTCTGCTAAAATAAAACCTTCTCGATTAAGAGATTTCTGCAACATAAACACATCGTATTCATAAACTCCAGTCCAGAGATCTTTGTTAAATAAAGTTAGTGTTGAGACATTATTAGTGAGCTGTTCCATAAAATCTTCTTCAAGGGTAATTTCGTCCACTCCTTCACTATTGAGTAATTCATCAACAGTATTTAAAGTAGTATCTGTTGTTGAATTTAATGTTTGTGTCGAATTATAATTTAGTAAGTAAGTACCTGTACTACTTGAAGACGAAGATGATTCTTCACCAAAAAGACCGGAGATAGAGAAACTTGAAGTTGGACAAGAGACATTTCTGAAAAAGCGTAAAAAATGGATGAGATTGAAAGTGTCTTCAACATAATCTGAATATTTAGGGTTTTGTTCATTCTTAAGGAGAATATGTGCCTTCATTAAAGAAGGCGCCTTACCGACTTAAATATTACAAGTCTTCCAAAAAAGCCTTATTTTCTGTATAGTATAAGCTATGAATATAAAAGTACTGGTAGTACTGGGTCAAACCAGCACAGGAAAATCAGATATCGCAGTATCTCTCGCCCAAAAATTTAATGGTGAGGTTATTTCTGCTGATTCACGGCAAATTTATATTGGAATGAATATAGGAACTGGAAAAATAACCAAAGAAGAAATGCAAGGTATCACCCACCATCTTCTCGATATTAAAAACCCAAACGAAGATTTTTCAGTTGAAGAGTTTCAAAGACTCTGTCAAAAGACGATACAAGAAATACTCAATCGTGGAAAACTTCCAATAGTTTGCGGTGGTACGGGCTACTACATCAAAGCACTTGTGGAAAATACAATGTTTGAATCTATCCCAAAAAATCTTGATTTTAGAAAAGAGCTCGAAGAAAAAAGTCTTAAAGAACTCCAAACAATACTTGAAATTATTCCAAAAGAAGATAGTGCGCGAATTGATACAGAAAACAAACGAAGACTTATTCGTGCAATAGAAATCGGTAGTCATCTTGGAATAATTACTGGACCAAAAATACAACCCAACCCTTTTGAATTTTTATGTATTGGGCTACAGCTTCCTGATGATGTTTTGAAAGAAAAAATAAACACACGACTCAAAAAGCGACTTGAAGCAGGAATGATCCAGGAGGTGCAAAAAATTCACAGTGAAGATATCTCTTGGCAACGACTTGAAAGTTTTGGACTTGAATATAAATACTGTGCAGAATTTCTTCAAAATAAAATTCAAAGTGAAAGTGATTTTCAAAATATTTTAGAAGAAAAAAGTTGGCAATATGCAAAACGACAAAAAACATGGTTTCAAAAACAAAAAAATATAGACTGGTTTAACCCAGATCAGTTTGATGATATTAAAAATTGTGTTTCAGAGTATTTGCAAAAAAAGACTTAGTTGTGTATTCTTTTATGCATAAACCACTAGGAAGGGTCTCTGTCTTAGGATATACTTTTGAATGGCAAGGTTCTTTTATATCAAGCACGAATTTTTGTGCATAATACATTCTACGAAGTTATTGTAGGAAGCCCGTTGTGGTTTTTCATAAGTAGTAGAATGAGTGCGAAGCACTTGTGTTTCGCATACTGGGCCTATAGTTCAGTGGTAGAATAGCGGTCTCCAAAACCGTTGACCGAGGTTCGAATCCTCGTGGGCCCGCACAAGATAAAAACACCTCATTTCTGAGGTGTTTTTATCTTGTGCGGGTTTATTAACGAGAAATAAATGTCAAAGCCTTACCAGGCTTGCTTCCTCGTCCGGTTCGTCCAATACGGTGAACATAGTCTTCAAAACTACTTGGTAAATCGTAGTTAATAACATGAGTTACATCATCCACATGAACTCCTCGTGAAGCGATGTCGGTTGCTACCAATACTCGTACCTCACCTTTCTTAAATCGAGAAAGAGAAAACTGTCTTTGAGAATGAGATTTATTTCCATGAATAGACTCTACAGAAAGACCCTTATCTCGAAGATCTTTTTCAAGCTTTTTTACACTGTGCTTCATGGCACCAAATACCATTACTCGAGCAAAATCTTCTTGCTTCAATAAAGAAACAAGAGTAGTGAATTTTGAATCTTTCGAAAAGACTGTTATGTCTTGTTCAATACTGTCGGTTACTTCTTTTTTCTTAACCGATACTATTGTTGGATTGTACATAAACTGATGAACAAGATCTTTTGTTTTTTCGTCCATTGTTGCAGAGAAAAACAAAGTATGTCTTTTGGGTGGTAATTGTTTCAATATACGTTTTATATCGTGAATAAATCCCATATCAAGCATTCGGTCAGCCTCATCAAGTACTACAGAATTGATAGTAGATGTTCGTATCACACCTCTTTCAAGGAGATCAACAACACGTCCTGGAGTTCCTATAATAAAGTGATTTTGTCTTTGGAGTGAACGAATTTGAAATGAAATACTAGCACCCCCCACGCAAACAGATGAAAAGATTTTAAACCCTTTCGCAAGTTTTTGAAACTCATCATTGATTTGAATTGCAAGCTCTCGAGTAGGAGCAAGAATAAGAGTGGTTGTATTTGGTTGTGCAATTTTATGTTCGATTAAAGGAATCAAAAAAGCAGCAGTTTTCCCTGTTCCTGTTTCTGCAAGACCAACAACATCCTTGCCTTCCAAAATCATAGGAATTGTTTTATCTTGAATAGGCGACGGAATTGTTATTCCAAGACTATGGATTGTTTTTTTGAGAATTTGGTTAATAGCAAAATCATCAAATGTATGTTGGGGAACATACACTTCCTGGTTTACTGTTTTTGGATTTTTGTTGATAAATTGACTCGGATCAAATGTTTTTTGTGATCTTTTTTGTGAAGAAGGACGACTTCCTCCAAACGACCGTGATGACGAACGAGATTTTTCGTTTCCGCCACGATAATGAGAACTCCGGCGGTTTTCCGCTGGTTTTTTATTTTTTGTTTGCATAATAGCAATAAGGACACACTTTCTGTGTTTGTGATGTAGGAAATAATAATAGAGGAATAAAAGAATATTTCCAATTTTCCATAGCTTGTGAGCCCTACATAAATTTCAAAAGCAAAAGTATTATATCAGAATTAGAAAATTAGTCAACCATATTTCTTCTTGTGACAGGACTACTTCTTAGATTCAGTAAACTCTACGTGTTTTCGAAGAGTTTTATCATACTTTCGAAGTTTAAGTTTATCAGGATTTTGCTTTCTATTTTTGAAAGTTCGAATAACAAGCTTAGAACCTGCACTTTTCATTTTTATTAGATGGTCTTGTTTTTTAGACATAGAATTGAATTACTGCTTTTAGTAATGGTTTTGATACTACCATAATGAGAAAAGCTTATCAAGCTTTTCTTTGACGCTTCCATTCATAAAGTAAAAGTGCTGCAGATACGGACGCGTTGAGTGACTCAACCCCGTCTTCCATGGGAATAGAAAGCAAATAGTCACAACGTTTTTTTGTTAAATCTCTTAAACCATGCCCTTCATTTCCGACCACAAAAATCATAGGGCCCGTAAGAGACTCTTTCCAATAGTTATTCTTCCCCTCCATTGCAAGTCCCGCTACCCAGAATCCATGCTCCTTGAGTTGTTCAAGAGTTGTTGCAATATTTGAAACCTGAATAATCGGAATACGAGTCAATGCTCCTGCAGAAGTTTTAAATACTGTCCCAGTGATTGTTGCTTGATTGTGTTTTGCAACAATGATTCCGTTCATTCCTGCAGCTGCAGCACTTCGTACTATGGCACCATAGTTGTGAGGATCTTGTATTTCATCCAAAACCAAAAAAGCAGGATTACTTTCCATATTAACAGTCTCTAAAACTTCAAAAAGATTTTGCATTGGGAACCCTTTTATTTCCGCAACAAAACCTTGGTGAGAAACTGAACCTACAAGTTTTTCAAGCTTCTTTTCAGGTACCTTTACAAAGGCAATTTTATTCTTTTTAAGGTAAGGTAAAAGTTCAGCAAGCTCAAATTCTTCTATTCCTTCCTTAGCGTACACACGCAAAACAAGATGAGGTTGATTCATTAAGATTTCTTCTATAGGGTTTTTCCCAAAGATATAAATAAACTTCTTTGTAGCTTCTTTCGCTTTCATGTGATTACTCTAGCTTTTTTTGCTAAATATTGCAAAGACCTACCTACTTGGAGATAGAGTCCGTATTGTAATATCACTTATAATATGATATTCTTTTTTTTGTCTAGTTATAGACATATAAATCGCGTCGGTGGTAGAGCGGTCAAATACAACAGACTGTAAATCTGTCGCCTTATGGCTACGAAGGTTCGAATCCTTCCCGGCGCACCAGAATAGAACTCAAAGGTTTTGAAGAAGCCAAAATGGACGAATTTTTGCGAAACATATTTTCTGGAGAAAAGGATTCGCAAAAAGCAAAATAAATTTTATGGAAAACCAACAAAATAAAACAATAGAAACTTACAGAAATAATTTTAATAAGTATTATAGAAAGAACGGTTCCCGAGGTTAGCGGAGAATTTAAAGAATGGATAGATTCATTTTCTACTAACATACCAGAGGGTGGAACAATTCTTGAGATTGGTTCTGCTTCTGGTCGTGATGCTCGATATTTTTCTTCAAAAGGGTTTAAGGTTGTTTGTACTGATGTTATTCCAGAAGCATTAGAAAAACTTTCTGAGGAAGGTTTTGAAACTAGCGAATTTGACTTTAGAGATGAACCGAAAAAAGAATGGGATGGTAGATTCGATGGTTTTTTTGCAAATGCAGTTTTACTCCATGCCTCACAGGAAGCATTTGAAAAAACACTCGAAAATATTTCAAAAGTTTTGAATGAAAATGGAGTAGTAGCTTTTTCTCTCAAGACGGGAGAGGGCGAAGAAATTTCTACAGAAAAAATGGACGCTCCGCGTTTTTTCAAATATTACTCATTACAAGAGCTAAAGGATATTTTACAAAAATTACCTTATGAAGTTTTATCTTTGGGTCATGCAGATAACGAAAAATGGCTCCACGCAATTTTGAGAAAGCAAAAATAATTTATGCGAGATACTGAAAAAGTATTTTTGTGGATTATGGAAATCTTAGAAAGAAACAAGATCACTTACAAAATTTCTGGTGGTTTTGCTGCGCGTGTCTATGGTGTAAATCGTGAACTTGCTGATATAGATATAGAAGTTTCTGATAAAGATATTTCTATTGTAACAAGCGAAGCAAAACCATTCATAAAATTTGGTCCTGCGAGGTATAAAGATGATAATTGGGATTTGGAACTTCTAACGCTTATTTACGAGGGTCAAGAAATTGATATTGCAGGAGCAAGGGCAAAAATTTTTAATCATGCAACTAAAGAATGGGAAAATTCTTTTGCTAATTTAGACAATGTAAATTTAATTGATGTATATGGCAAAACAGTTCGTGTGGAAACTCTAGATTCTTTGGTTTCTTATAAATCAAAACTTGCGCGAGATGTTGATTTGGAGGATGTGAAGCAACTTTTGATAATCAAAGCGAAAGAAACAGAAAAATAATTATTTTTCTGTTTCTTGGTTTTCCATCCGCCCCGCTAAAATAAAAAAGAATTCCGCCCGCATTCATTCCCCAGACCCCTCCTCCGCGCAGGCTTCCTGATTTCGTTTTTTGCGGGGCAGGCTCTGGATAAAAAGTCCTAAAAATGCTACAGTGAAAAATATTATGAGAATTGATAAACAATACAATCAATTTGCAAAAGATTTTTCTGACTCGGTTAATTTACCTTTAATTAGCAGAAATATTTTTTATAAAACACTCGGAACAGATCTCGAGGGAAAGAGTCTTTTAGACATTGCTTGTGGTGATGGGGTTGATTTAGTTTATTATAAAAATTTGGGTGCAAAAGTTTCTGGTGTAGACGCCTCTGAGGAATTGATAGGTATAGCTAAATCAAAATTACCAGAAAACGATATAAGGGTTGGATTACTTGAAAGTTTACCTTATGAAAATGATTCATTTGATATTGTTCTTAGTAAATATGCAATCCAAACATCAGAAAATATAGAGGAGTCTCTTAATGAGATTTCTCGTGTAGCAAAATCAGGTGCATTGATTATCTATCTTGTTACTCATCCAATTAGACAATTTCTTGAGAAAAAATCTAAATTTAGAGATTATTACAAACAAGAAAAAGTTGGGTCTGTTTTATTTAAAGGAGACATTGTAGTAGAAGAACCATCCCACACATTCTCTGAATATTTTAACAAAAACTTTCTCAGAAATATAAAGCTAATTTCAGTTATCGAAGGAAGTGATTTTTCTGATACAAGTGCTCAACAAGTTAGCGGTGATTATTACCCAACATTTATGATTTGCAAACTTATTAAAGACTAAATTTATGACTAAAATAAATGTAAAAACAATTGAAGGTTTCGAGAACATAAAAGAATATTATTACTCAATAAATAATATTCTTGATAAAAATGAAGAAGTTTTGGTTTTTGGAGCACGGTCAGGTAATCCAAATTTTCAAGATGCAATAGATTTTTTTATAAATTATATCCATAATCGTTCTGAGAGTGGTATCAAAACAAAAATTCTTTACAACCTTGATGTTCAAACACTTGGAAAAACATACGAATCAATTCCGTTGGTACAAGTTCGATATATGCCAATGGGATTAGTTACAAAAGTGGGGGTAAATATTTACCGAGACACGATAGACATGCTTGATTGGAGTGAACCAGCTAATCCAAAAGTGGTTGTGATTGAAGATTCTCACATAGCGGATAGCTACCGGGAGTATTTTAACATGCTTTGGTCTGCCACAATTGCAATTACAGAACTTGAGAAAAAAGGTAATTTTTATTTACCAGAGATACTTTTTGAAAATTTTATAAGTCATTCAGATGAAAAAGAAAAAGTTGAGGCGAAGATACTTGATATTTTGAACGAAAATAATCCAAAGAACCTACTAAATATAGGCTCTGGTTTTGATAATTTATCTAAGTCTAAAAATTTTCCCAATAGTATAAATAAAATTACTCTTGTTGAAAAAAACACGAGCTATGTTCAATCCTACACCGAAACAAAAACTGATGTTGTTCACGCAGACTTTGAATTTTGGCAAGGTGAAGAAAAATATGAAGCAATACTTGCTTCTCATGTTTTATATTATTTTAATGATAAAAAACGAGCTGTCGAAAAAGTTTTCTCACATTTGAAAGATGGTGGTATTGCATTATTTGTTGTACATGAGCCAGTAAAAGATTATAAGAAAATTAAAGATTTTGTTTTTGGTTTTTATGGAAAAAAATATTCTTTTACTTACGACAAATTAACCAAAGCAGTAAATGATTTAGGTTACAAATTTGATGAAATAAAAATTGATTGTAGTATTACTGCAAAATCAAAAGAAGATCTCTATAAGGCATTGAGACTTTGGTTTGAGATGGATTTAAATTCTTATTACGAACATGAAAAAGAAATAATGACTTTGTTTCCAGAAAATAAAGTTGAATATACAAATACTATTTTTGTGATTAAAAAAGTGTAAATTACATATGAAAAAACCAAGATCAATTTTTTTATCCTACTGATTTACCGGTGAAGATCCCAATGAATTACATCAAACAATAAGAAGGATTACCGCTCTTCTTCGGTCTCTCGGGCATGAGGTATACAACTCATTTGAAGACGAGAAATGGTTCCGTGATAACAAACGAACAAATAAGGACATTATGGAGCATACTTTACAAAAACTTGATTCAAGTGATTTACTACTCGCGTTTGTTAATTCAAAAGAAAAAAGTGAGGGTATGCTTTTTGAAATTGGCTATGCGGTTTCTAAAGGTAAGCAATTTACGCTCGCACTAAAAAATGAAGTAACAAATACCTCTATAGCACAGATGGCGAATCTACTTATTAATTTTGATACTCTGGATGAATTGTGTAACAAATTACTTGAAAGCGATTTATGTCCCGCCCCGCCAAAAAACGAAATCAGGAAGCCCGCGCGGAGGAGGGGTCTGGGGAATGAATGCAGGCGGAATCAAAACCCGAATTTTCTCCAAGAAAATTAGCCGACGTTTTGGCAAATCCTTTCCCTAAAAAATAGTTTTTGCAAAACCGAGTCCATTTTGTTGTTTGGAGGCATACCACACTTTTCCGCAGGATATGGCTCTGTGCTTCGCACAGAGGAGCTTCAGCACGCGAATAAGGGGGTCAGGTACCCTTATCGCATAGATATACTGATCAGGGTAGTCTTTATAAACTACTCGACAGGACCGTTCTCTCACACTTCTGGTTTCTGTCAGAAGCACCACACTTCGCGTGGTAGCGCTTCAGTGCGCGGGGGACGCTTGTATCACAGACTTTCAAAATAGGTTCTGATTTGGTAATATAAATGCACACCAAAATTAAAACACCTAGAAAACTAGGTGTTTTAATTTTGGTGTGCATGTTTTATACCTTTACCTTTGAAACTTTTAATTGAGATGGAGAATTCTTTTTTTTGATAACTAAACCTTCTGATGAAGTTGAAACTTCAATCGTATCACCCTCAGCAACCTCATTTGAAATGATCATCGTCGCAACAAGGTTTAAGATATCTGTTTGAATAAGTCGGTTGAGAGGTCTTGCTCCATAAGCTGGATCGTATCCTTTTTCTGCTAGATACTGCAAAGCTTTTGCATTAACAGAAAGTTTAATTCCTTTTTCATTCAAACGCTCTGCAACAAGAGAAACTCGAAGCTTTACAATTTCAGCTAAAGCTTTTGGTGACAAGACATCAAAAACAATGGTCTCATCAAGTCGATTTAGAAATTCTGGTCGGAAAAATTGTTTTAAGCTTTCAAGCACCTTACCTTTTATTCCTTCATATTCTTCTTCATTTGTTTTGTTTGAAAATCCAATCGTTTGCATTTTTTGGATAAACTGAGAACCGATATTTGAAGTCAAAACAATAACAGTATTTTTGAAATTAATCTTTCGTCCTTTTGCATCAGTCAGCTGACCTTCATCAAGAACTTGAAGTAAGACATTGAATACTTCTGGGTGAGCTTTTTCAACCTCATCAAAAAGTATTACTGAATAGGGTCGGTGACGAACCGCTTCCGTCAGTTGCCCCGCATCATCGTGTCCAATATAGCCTGGCGGTGAGCCAATGAGTTTTGAAACACTGTGTCTCTCCATATATTCACTCATATCCACTCGAACAAGTGCCTTTTCATCGTTGAACATGAACTCAGCAAGTGCTTTTGTGAGCTCTGTTTTTCCAACACCTGTTGGACCAAGAAATATAAATGAACCAATTGGTCGGCCAGGGTCAGAAACTCCAGCTCGACTTCGTCGTATTACACTTGCAATTTTTCCGATTGCAATATCTTGTCCAATGACACGCCCCCGCAGCTCTTCTTCCATTCGTGTTAGTTTGGATCGTTCTTCTTCAAGCATTCGAGATAAAGGAATACCTGTCCATCGTGCGACAACTTCTGCAATATCTTCGTTTGTTATTTCTTCTTTAAGAATTCTTCGTTCTTGTTGAAGTTTTTTCAATCGGCGAACTTGCACACTCAAATCTTTTTCGAGTATTGGAATTTTGCCATAACGAATTTCTGCTGCACGCCCGAGGTCTGCTTGGTTTTCTGCATTTTCTGCTTCAAAACGAAGTTGTTCGAGTTGTGTTTTAATTTCCTTAATATCAAAAAGAGTTGTTTTTTCATTTTTCCATTTCAACTCAAGCTCTCGTGTTCCCTCTCGAAGATTTGCAATATCTGCAGTAATTTCTTTGAGTCGTTTTTTTGTTTGATTTTTGTTTATTATTTCACTTGTGTCGATTTCTTTTGTCAAAGCTTCTCTTTCAATTTCAAGACGCATTATTTTTCTGTGTGCTTCTTCAAGCTTGACCGGCTTGTTTTCAAGCGCCATTCGCAATGCTGAAGAAGCCTCATCGATCAGATCTATTGCCTTGTCTGGTAAAAATCGACTTGTGAGATAGCGCCGAGACAGGTCTACCGCTGAGACAATAGCGTCGTCAGTAATCCGCACACCGTGGTATAGCTCATATTTTTCTTTGAGTCCACGTAAAATTGCAATAGAATCTTCTTTGTTTGGTTCTTCTATATATACAGGTTGAAATCTACGTGCTAAAGCAGCGTCTTTTTCCATATGCTTTTGATATTCTCTGAGAGTTGTTGCGCCGATTGCTCGAAGTTCTCCACGAGAAAGCGCGGGCTTGAGAAGGTTAGCTGCGTCCACAGTTCCTTCTGCAGCTCCTGCTCCTACAATCATGTGAATCTCGTCAATAAAGAGAACAATTTTTCCGTCAGCCTTTTCGATTTCTTTCATGATTCCTCGAAGTCGCTCTTCGAATTCTCCACGATATTTTGTTCCAGCCAAAAGAGATCCAAGATCAAGCGATACTATTTCTTTGCCTTTGAGTGAATCAGAAACATCACCTCGGGCAATTCGTGAAGCAAGACCTTCGATTACTGCAGTTTTACCGACACCAGATTCACCTATAAGGATCGGATTGTTTTTGGTTCTTCGAGAAAGAATTTGCATGATTCGCATAATCTCAGAATCACGACCAATCACAGGATCGAGTTTATCTTCCCGTGCAAGTTGGGTTAGGTTACGAGTATATTTTGGAATAAGTCTGAATTGTGATTTTACATTTCCGACTTTTCCGCCTTCACGAATATCAGACAAGGCTTTTAAAATTGTTTTTTTATCAAGAGAAAACTTAGCAACAATTTCTGAAGCTTCACCTTTGTTATTGAATATTGCCAAAAAGAGATGTTCAGTTGAAACAAATTCATCATCCATTTTTTTTGCAATCTTCATTGACTCATCAATAACCTGTGCCAAGTCTGGTGTCAGGAAAAGTTGAAAAGAAGGAGACATTGTTTGTTCAGCTCCATCAACATCAATAGCGTCAACAACAGTGTCGGTCAATAAGATGGTGTCAACTTCAAGTTTTTCAAGAATAGATAAAACCATAGACTCATCTTGCAAGATAAGCGCTGCTAAAAGGTGAATTGAGTTTACATGGTTTTGACCACGCTCAATAGCAAGTTCATGCGCTCGTCGAATAGCGTCTTTTGCCTTTGTTGTGAAATTGTTGAATGGTCCTTGTTGCATATAATTTTTATTATTTACTTATTTTTTACGTTCGTAAAATATAAGTACAATATTACATTATTTTATCTTTTTTCTCAAGTGTTTTGTAAAAAGATTTGTATTTATCAATTACCTGTTTTAAAGCCTCTATAAATCGTTTTAAATCTTGAAGGCTGGTATCTCGCCCAATACTGACTCTAAGTGTCCCCCATTCTTCATTTAAACCAACCCCTTTGATTGCTTTCAAAACATAGGATTCATTTGGGTCATCATATTTGCAAGCTGTTTTTGAAGAAACATCAAACCCAAGAGCATCGAGCTCTAGAACCAAAATATCACTTTCAATGTCTGGATAAGACATTGAAACAATCCCTGGAATTTTCTCCGTAACTGATCCATGAATCTCAATCGTTGGAAATATTGTTTTAAGAGTAACCACCAAAAAATCATGAAGCTTCCCTACTCTGTCTATTTCTTTTTCTTTCAAACCTTCAAGTTCCTGACAAGCCATCTGAAATCCTGCAATCAACGGGAGTGAGTGCGTTCCGGGACGAAAACCAAACTCTTGATTACCTCCATGAAAAAGTGATTCAAGTGGAATATTTCTTTTTTTAATTAAAATACCAACACCTTTTGGTCCGTAGATTTTTCCGCCATTACATGACAACATGTCTACTCCAAGTTTTTGAATATTTGTTTCGCTATACAAAACCCCTTGACTCGCATCAGTATGAAAAAGTGGATAGAGAGCTTGCGGGTTTGCGAGTGTGTGTTTCTTGAAGTGGCGAAGTATTTTCGCGATTTCTTGAATTGGTTGAACACTTCCTATCTCGTTATTTACTTGCATAATAGAAACTAAAATAGTTTCAGGGGTCAGTATTTTTTTTAATTCATCAATATCAACAACACCTGATGTATCGACACCAAGATACGAAACTCTCGCTTCACTTGTTTGCTCTAAAAATTTTGCAGTTTCTAAGACTGCTGGATGCTCGATGAGACTGACGATAAGATGTGGGATACTATTTGGATTATTTTTTTTGTAAGCAAACAAACTTCCTATAATAGCCAAATTGTCACTTTCAGTTCCTCCAGAAGTAAAAACTACTTCTTCACTATGAGCACCAAAAAAAGACCCCACACGCGTCCGAAATCCTTCTAAAAGCTTTTTATTTCTGACTGAACCCTGATAAAGACCATTAGGGTTGTAAAACAAACCAGACCAAAAAGGACTCATAGCTTTCTGGACCTTTTTACTCGTAGGAGTAGTACTTGAATAGTCAAGGTATATCCGATTTTTACCAAACAAAAAATTCATGTACAATGATTATATCTTTTTTTAAATTAGTTTAATAGTATCTCTATGACACCAACTTTTATCGCAATCATCATCTTAGCTCTTTTAGTTATCGCAATTGCTTATCTTGTGTTTGTTCTTAATAAACGCATTACCCTTCTTCTTCGAGGAAAAGATGCCAAAACCTTAGAGGATAGTGTTCACACTGTCGTAAACGAACTTGAACGAGTGCACCAAAAACTCAAATTTCATAACGACACACTCACTGAACATGACGCTCGAATTAGCGACTCCATCAAAACAATACCAACTCTTCGATTCAATCCTTTTTCAGATTCAGGTGGAAACCAAAGTTTTGCATCAGCCTTTCTGACAGAAAAAGGAAATGGAGTTATCATCTCAAGTCTCTATTCACGAGAAAAAACTTCAGTTTTTGCAAAGCCTGTCGAAGACTTCCAATCAAAATTTGAACTCACTGAGGAAGAACAAGAAGTATTAGATAAGTCAAGAAAATAAAAAACCCACACGTTTGCGGGTTTTTAAAAGATAGAGATATTTATCAAGGACTATCTTTTCTTTTTCAAAAAACATTGCATTATAAGGATTTTTCATATAGACTGACCGGTATGACTGATCTAAAAACTAAGAGGGCGCCTGTCGTCGCTATAATGGGACATGTAGACCACGGAAAGTCTACGCTTTTAGATTTTATCCGAAAAACCAATGTCGTAGACGGAGAAGCTGGAGGTATTACTCAGCACCTTTCTGCTTATGAAGTTCACCATAAAGACGAAGAAGACACAGAACGAACCATCACCTTTCTCGATACTCCTGGACACGAAGCGTTTACTAAAATGCGAATTCGAGGGGCACAAGTTGCAGACATTGCGATTTTGGTTGTTTCTGCAGAAGATGGAGTCAAACAACAAACGATAGAAGCCTACGAAACAATCAAGGCTTCAAATATTCCTTTCATTGTGGCTGTCAATAAAATAGACAAGCCGGGTGCAAATATTGACCAAACAAAAATAAATCTTTCTGAACACGAAATCTATGTTGAGGGGTATGGTGGAAGTATTCCCTTTGTTCCTATTTCAGCAAAACAAGGAACAAACATCGAGGAGCTTTTGACCACCATTTTACTTGTGGCTGATCTTGAAGAATTTCATGGAAATCCAAACAAACCAGCGGAAGGAATTGTGATTGAATCTCACACTGATCCAAAATCAGGGATTTCTGCAACACTCATCATTAAAGATGGTTTTGTTAAAAAAGGACAATTTATTGTTGCTGGAAATGCTGTGTGCCCCACACGAATGCTTTCTGATTTTACAGGAAAGTCTATAAATTATGCCCAATTCTCTTCTCCTATTGTTGTAACAGGCTGGAGTTCTCTTCCACCTGTTGGAGCAATTTTCAAAACATTTGAAAACAAAAAAGAAGCAGAAAAAACATTTGGAGGTTTGAAAGAAACAGAAAGTGATCTTATGAAGACACTTAGTGAAATAACAACTTTTGAAACAAAGCTTATTCCAATCATTATCAAAACTGATGTGCTTGGAACATTTGAAGCAATAGACAAACAAATCAGTAAACTTCAACGACCTGAGGTTGCTTGCAAGCTTATCTCTCGTGGTGTTGGAAATATTTCTGAAGTTGATATCAACTTTGCTCAAGCAGATAAAGATGTTCTTATTATTGGATTTAATGTTGGGTTTGATAAAAATGCAACAGAACTCAATATGCAAGTTGACGCAACTATTAAAACTTTTACCATAATCTACAAACTCACAGAATGGCTCCAAGAAGAAATGGAAAAGCGACGACCTCGAAAACTAACACCCATTGTTCATGGTGCATTAAAAGTTTTGAAAATCTTTAGCAAAACCAAAGATAAACAAGTTATGGGTGGTGAAATGATCGAAGGATCTCTTCTTCTGAATATCACTGCTCGTATTATGAGAAAAGATACTGAAATCGGAACAGGTATCATTAAAAACCTGCAACAAAACAAAATTGAAGTAAAAGAAATCAAAGAAGGTCAATGTGGACTTATGATTGAATCAAAAATGGAAGTCGCGGTGGGAGATGTTTTAGAAGTTTTTACGATGATAGAACAATAATATATGGCAAGCGAACGACAAGAAAAAATGGCAGAACTTATAAGAAAATATGCGGCAACTTTTATTGAACAAGAAAGTACCCCACAATCTCTTATTACCGTAACTAGAGTAAGTTTATCTCCGGATTTTAAAAATGGGACAATCTTCTTTACAACGCTTCCAGAAAAGGAACAAGCTACTGCCCTTTTATTTTTACAAAGAAAAAAAAGTGATCTTCGAAGCTATTTGAAAAAATATCTCAAAACGCGTATAATTCCTTTTGTTGATATTGTTATCGATGAAGGAGAACGGAATCGACAAAAAATCGATCAACTTCTTTTTGAAGAAGATCATAAAAACTAATTAAGCCCGGATGGTGGAATTGGTATACACGCAAGACTTAAAATTTTGTGGCTTCATAGCCGTGTGGGTTCGACCCCCACTCCGGGCACCATAACAGAACAAAGAGGCTCTGAACGAGCCAGAATGTGGGACGCCCTTCAGGCGTCCCACTGTCTTTGCCCTGATTTTTCGGAAAAGGATTCGCAAAACCGAGTCCGTATTTGCATTTCCGCACACTCCCACCTCCCCCAGAACATTTGCGGTATGCGGAAATGCAAATGCGGAACGCGAGCAAGATTTTGCGAAATGATAGGGGCTTAAGGGAAAGTATTTCGCAAAATTCGCTTCGTGTACTTCCTGATTTTTTGGCGGGATTTTGGCGGGGCAGAATAAAAAAAGAGCCTAAAACATTAAATAATGCCTTAGGCTCTTTGACTTCCATTATTATTCTTTTGGAAGTAAATTAAAAATTGTTGAGCAACGCGATTTGATTTCATGAATTACTTCAGTGTAACCATTAAAATCTTTGTACTGTTCAACAAGCTTAATAAAATCACTGACTTGTTTAATCAAAAGTTGTAACTCATCATCCTTGTAAGATTTAGTAGCAAGTTTTTCAATCACATGAAGTGCTATTTGAAAATCTCCAGACCATACAATTTGTTGTTTGATTTGGGAGATTGATATAACTTGTTCAAGTGGAGCTTCAGAAATTTTTTGTAAAATTTTAGGAAACCTATTTATGTCTTGGTTGTAATATCTAACCACAAACAAAATTTCATTCCATAATACTTCGCTTTCCTCATTAATTGCTTTAATCGTAAGGGTGACTTTCATACTCATGTTATCCTCTCTTTGCTTTTGTACCTGTCTGTATTTTTCTAGTTCTATCACCTTGATTTTTTCTTGTTCAGCTTCTAATTTTCTTTCCTTAATTTTTTTTGCTTCAAAGAAAGAATAAGTGATAATTCCAATCACAGAAATAGCAACTAAGGATAATTGCCAGAATAGGAATTCTGGTAGAATTTCATAATTCCAGAAAAAGTATAAACAAGCACTAAAGCCAACAATAGACGAGATGCGTGTCAGGGTTGGCCAGAACCTCAAATTAAATTTATTGCTTATAATTCGGGATATTAGAATTAATAATCCTATAGCCACTATACCAGCAATAATTTCATACAATGAAATTCCAAATAATTGAGTAAACCAAAATTGATAAACAGTGCTAATCAATCCAATGGCTATTGGTAAAAGTGTTACATTTCCCATTTTTTTCATGCCATAGAATTCGCTATGGTAAGAGCTGTATGATTTTTTTCCAAAATAACATACTCCGAGTATTACAGATAATGCCACAACAGGTAGCCAGATAAACTGTGTACCAAAATGTGTACACATTCCAACTAAAACAAGATAAGCAATGGAAGGAATTGTTAGTAAAAATGTAAATCCGGAGTATAGATGTTTCCGGCCTCTTTTCATTTTTTCAAACAAACCATCCGTTCCTGCGAGTATTACTACGATTACTGTAACACTCACAAGTACGATCCAAACAACTAAATCAATAGAATTCTTGTTTGGGTTGTGTAAGTCTGCAAGAGTAAGAACTGTAGCAGAAAACACAATGGCGATCATCATGTTTATGAGGATAGCAAATGTTTCTTCATGCAACACTCTAAATGAGTCCGCATGAGTTTCGTAAATACTTGGTCGATTTGCAATCATGAAAGATATTATCGTAATTGCAAAAAGTGCGACTGTCTCTGGTATAAAACCAGAAAATTGTGAGTGCATAAATACCATGCAAAAGACAATTGTAATTGGGAATGTAAGCAACAAGGTTGCTTCGTTGATTCTTGAGAACGCTCTGCGTTCAACTTTTGAGAACTTTGTCATTTTTAATTATTTTTTTGTAAAAGGACTGCAGGAGTATTCCTATACTTTAAATCGTATAAGGTCGCTTGTAACGACTTTGACTTGGCACCTGTTAACCCCAAGATAAATATATTCTAGCATAAATGATTGACAAAGTCAATCTATTGTATTCTTATATTTTCTAGTTATTTTAGGGAGAAATTTATGCGCGAAAGGGTGGGTGGGTCAAGTATAATACTAAAATTGTATTGCGTTCCCCGCACTTCTGGCTTCTTGCCAGAAGCACCACGCTTCGCGTGGTGGCGCTTCAGCGCGTGGGGAACGCTAGTGAATATCCTCAGTAGTTTTTGATAAAATAGGTTATAACGGAGTCGTAAAGACACACTATAATGGAACTTTCTTCCGAAAGTAGAGCGGATGCGTGGGCGTGCCTTCGGCAAGCTCACGCATTTTCGCTTGATTCTACGGGAAAATTTGGAAATGTGAGTGCACTTGTTAGTAAGGATCATCCTTGCTAGTTTTTTTCGTATAACTCGCTTTTCTAAGCCGATTCATTATCGCACAACCAAACCCTTTGTCTTCAACTTCTTTTACAACAATAATGTCATAACTTTTTTTATCTGCCTCCCTAAAATCCTTGAACAAATTCTTAGCCATTTTAATTTTATCAGTATAGTTCAGTTGTTTTATTTTTTTTTCAGAGTATTTTTTGATAATTTTTTTGATTTCTTTTCCGTCTTTTATGATAATTACTTTTGCATTAGGAGAATAATGTTTGTACTTCATTCCCGGAGACTTAGGTATTTTGATAAATTCTTTGTTCTTATCTTGAAGCTTGCCTATAATTTTTTCTATTTGTTTTTGAGTTATTTTTCCTGGTCGCAAAATTACAGGTGGATTTTGCGTTAAATCAATAACTGTTGATTCTATTCCGATACTTACACTGCCACCGTCAATAAGCATATCAATACTGCCCATCAAATCCTCTGCGACATGTTTCGCATTCGTAGGGCTCGGTCTACCTGAAATATTGGCTGAAGGCGCCGCAATAGGAACACCCGCATGTTTAATTAATTCTAATGCAATTTTGTTGTCTGGCATTCTTATTGCTACTGTATCCAACCCGCAAGTGACGATGTCTGGAACAATTTTTGTTTTTTTTAAAATTATGGTTAGTGGTCCTGGCCAAAACCGTTTTATAAGTTTTTTGGCATTATTGGGTATTTCATTCACCAGAGAATCAATTTGTTTAATTTCTGAAATATGGAGAATCAGCGGATTATCCTGCGGGCGTCCCTTGACTAGGAATATTTTCTTGACTGCTTTTTTATCTAAACCATTTGCTCCTAAGCCATACACTGTTTCTGTGGGAAAAGCCACCAAACCGCCTTTTTTAATAATGTTGGACGCTTCTTTAATTTTGGAAATTTCTGGATTTTTAAAATTTATTTTTATTATGTTAGTTTTCATATGCTGTACATTAATACCATGTAAGTTGCATACTCGCGAATCTCGTATCCCTATTTCTTTTCAAGCACAGTAACCTTCGGCTCTTTTGATTGTGAAGCAAGATATCCGTATGCTACCTATACCAAGACGAGTATAACGATGATGATTAAAAGTATTTTTATATTCTTATTCTACCATTTTCTACCTAAAAAAATAATGGATAAAGGTGAGTGTTCATATTTTTCCCTTTCAAATAAATCATTTCATACTTATAATTCTTTTTTATATCATAATATTTATTTATGAATTTGAGCTAGTAATAACATGGTTATTATGCTATAGTATATATAGGTTGCATATTGTTAGATTTAACTAATATACTACAAATATATGGAATATACATCAGAACAAATCGAAGCTGCAAAAGCAGCAGGAATGACTACTGAAGACTATGTTGCAGAACATGCATCAACAACTCCAACAGAAGAAGCTGCATCAGTTGCAGAAACTCCAGAAGAAGAAGCTACAGAAAATCCAGTAGCATAATAAAAAACCTCACTTTGTGAGGTTTTTTATTATGCTATTAAAGATTAGTCAAAATTAAATGTGACTGATTCTTTTTTCTCACATAATAGTTTTTGGTTTCTGTTTTCAGAATAAATTCTCAGTGGGAGCTAAAGGTGACTGACCCCCTTTTTTTTAATTTTGCATAAAGGTATTTTATTTAGTTATAATAAAGTCCTATTACTTATTATTGTATACTACTGTGCCCTTTCTTACTTTATTACTCTTTTCATCTTCTTGATCTACAGTATTAAATACAATACTAAATTCTAAATTATCACCGGCAATATTCTTTATGATTTCAATAGATTTCGGTTCACCCTCTGTTGGTTTATCAGATGCAATAACTTTTACATTATAGATATTAGACATTTCCTCTGCTAATCCACCCTCAACTCCAGTAAAACAACTAGATAAAATTAATTCTGCATTATCATCAAATAATTCTTTAATTCTTTGTACTCCTTTGCCTGCTAGGTCTTTTTGAAGAAATACACGATCATTTCCTTTCCGGTCCCCTAAACCTATCACATCTGTATTACCGTGCACACTCATGTACATAAATTTTATTTTTTGTTTATATTTATCACGTAGCAACAACAATCTCTTAGCTAAATCAATTTTTCCATTTGCTTCAATTATTCTCAGAATAAAAGAATTTTCTTCTACTTTATCCCTTATCTCTTCTGATTGATTCGAATTTGAAAAAGAACCATTCCAATCCATGACTGCATGAAAAAATAAACCATAGGAACTCATATTATCTCTGTCATTATACTGTTCTTTCAGTTCGTGTATTCTATACCTACCAAAACCACGAATACCAAAATTATTTAATAAATATTTTGCAGATTTCTTTTCAAAATTCTCAAGAGACCTTATGTTTTTTAAGTTTTGATATATATACCAATCAGCAATTTTATCATCTTCAACTGAAAGCCAACTCTGTATAAGATCTCTTATCTCATCTTCAGAAAAATCAAATTTTTTCAATATATAATCAGTAAGATTTTCTTGTTGATTTATATTTTTTTCAGCAGAAATATATAATTGCCTTTTTCTTAAAATATTATTGGCGATATTGTGGTCAATATCATCAGATTTCATAAAAATCTTGAATGCCATTTCTTTATCAGAGTCAGTAATTAAGTTTAATTTATCAATGAGTTCAAAATAATATTTATAATGCTGATCTATCGAAAAATGTAATTCGCATGTTTCTTCACTATTTATATATTTTTGAATTTCTTTTTCAACTACTGGTTTAATTTTAATAAAAGCTTCCTTAATCTCAGAAAATTCTTTAGTTTCTGGTAAGTACTTTAAAATATCTTCTACAAAAGACTTTAATTTTACTTTTATTTCTTTAATGTTTTCTTCGCTCTCATTTTTTTGATTAAATTGATATGTATCTGTTTTTAATTCTGGGATTAGCTCTTTCATGTTTATATCATACAATGTATTTTAAGATTATCATAATATAATGCTTCTCGTGCTATCACTTAAATAAGGGGGTCAGGTACCCTTTTCTGGATAGAGAACCAAGTGAAAGTGATCTGTCATTAAACAATATGAAAGTACTCGCATACTGTATTTTTCTTTTGCTTCTTCGAGAATTAATTCAAACAAAACATAGTCTTCTTCTTCAAAAAAGATTGGTAAAACGAGCATTTGCATGGTTAATAATATGTTAGCAATACCTGTTTATATCTGTACGGTCAGCTCTTGGTATAAAGTTGTTGTATCAAATTAAAGAAAGAGTACCTGACCCATTTATATGTCACCATTATTTCCCGATAATCTTGAGAACTTTAGGGATTACTTCGAATCTTTAGTTTTTGAGGGGATCATAAAGATTGCAATAATGTATGCTATTACTCCAGGGAAAACACCTGTCAAAATCACAAATATAACAAATAAAACCCGCAATAATGTAGGATCAATAGTATAATATTCTCCAAATCCACCGAGAACTCCTTTCCACACCTTATTTTCTTTACTTCGGTAAAGTTTTTTCATATAAATATTATATCATGCGGAATATAACCGTTATAAGTTATTCGAGCCAGAAGGATATTTTAATAAATTTACTTAATTATGGCTTGTCTCACATCTCCTCATGTTCGAAGTAAATTAAAAAAGTTCGGACTTTTTAAATTCTTGGTATAAGCAAGAACAGCTCTTGCTTAAGTATGATTGGCATCTAATTTATGTATATCGTCGTTCACTCGCCCGCCGTCACTATTCTAAAAATTAAAAGCTGGTATAAAAACTATGAAGTATGGTTTGCAACAATATAAACAACAAGCAACAGCAGGCCTCCCCACCAGCCCAAAAACGACACAACAAAGCTCGCTGTTATTTTCTTCTGCCAAGATGATG
>Ga0209702_10000611_pt1 | contig 75577 bp, 72 predicted proteins | sample FRY01_FD_187210 | JGI IMG/M metagenome (GOLD analysis project Ga0209702, IMG submission 187210) | Freshwater microbial communities from Lake Fryxell liftoff mats and glacier meltwater in Antarctica - FRY-01 (SPAdes) (version 2) | ecosystem: Environmental > Aquatic > Freshwater > Ice > Glacier...
AGCCCGCACCACGGCAAGGTCTATGACCCCTGCTGTGGCTCGGGCGGCATGTTCGTGCAGAGCGAGAAGTTCATCGAGGCCCACGGCGGCAAGATCGGCGACGTGGCCATATACGGCCAGGAGGCCAACCCGACCACCTGGCGGCTGGCGGCGATGAACCTGGCCATCCGGGGTATCGACTTCAACCTGGGCCGCGAACCGGGCGACACCTTCACCCGCAACCAGCACCCGGACCTGCGTGCCGACTTCGTGCTGGCGAACCCGCCCTTCAACATCAGCGACTGGTGGCACGGCAGCCTGGAGGGTGACCCGCGCTGGGTCTACGGCGACCCGCCCAAGGGCAATGCCAACTACGCCTGGCTGCAGCACATGCTGCACCACCTGAAGCCCACCGGGCGCGCAGGCATCGTACTGGCCAACGGGTCCATGAGTTCGAGCCAGAACAACGAGGGGGTGATCCGGGCGGCGATGGTCGACGCCGACGTGGTCGAGGTCATGGTCGCGCTGCCGGGGCAGCTGTTTTTCAACACGCAGATCCCGGCCTGCCTGTGGTTCTTGGTCAAGAAGAAGGCCAAGCGCAAGGGTGAGGTGCTGTTCATCGACGCCCGCAAGCTCGCCACCATGATCAGCAGAGTGCAGTCAGAGCTGACCGACGAGGTCATCGAGCGGATCGGTGTGACGGTGGCGGCCTGGAGGGGCGAGGAAGGTTCGGGCGAGTACCAAGACATCGCCGGGTACTGCCGCAGCGTGCCGCTGGCCGAGATCGCCCAGCACGGGCATGTTCTCACCCCAGGGCGCTACGTGGGTGCCGAGGCAGTCGAGGACAACGACGAGGACTTCAACACCAAGATGCAGCAGCTCACCGAAAAGCTGGGCGAGCAGATGGCCAAGGGGGCGGAACTGGATGCGCTGATCCGGCTAAAGCTCGGGGGGCTCGGGTATGAGTTTTGAGTGGCTGACAACCTCCGTCGCGGATATAGCCGCACCGCAGGCGGTCGCTCTTGCGACAGGGCCATTCGGCTCAAGCATTGGATCGAAGCACTTTTTGGAGGCTGGTGTTCCGGTGATAAGAGGCTCGAACCTGAGTGCCGATGTGTCCACCCGGTTGATCGATGACGGGTTGGTGTTTGTGTCCCAGGAAAAGGCAAGCGAATTTCAGCGTTCGGTTGCGCGACGAGGTGACCTGGTTTTTACCTGCTGGGGCACCATCAACCAGGTAGGTTATATCGATGAGAAAGCACGCTACGACACCTACATCGTCTCGAACAAGCAAATGAAGCTGACGGTCGATCCGAAAAAGGTTGACCCTAGATTTCTTTACTATGTGTTCTCAGGCCCCGAGAAGCAGTCCGAAATTCTCGACAACGGGATAGGGAGTTCTGTCCCTGGATTCAACCTCGGCCAGCTCAAGCGGCACGATCTGTTGCTACCGCCGCTGCATGAGCAACGTACTATTGCCGACGCACTTGGCACCCTCGACGACCGCATCACCCTCCTGCGCGAGACCAACGCCACGCTTGAGGCCATCGCCCAGGCGCTGTTCAAGTCCTGGTTCGTCGACTTCGACCCCGTGCGCGCCAAGATGGAAGGGCGGGTGCCCGAGGGCATGGACGAGGACACGGCGGCACTGTTCCCTGATGGGTTTGAGGAGTCGGAGCTGGGAATGGTGCCGAGGGCGTGGCCGGTGCAATCGTTCCGTGACACGATCAACATCATTGGCGGAGGCACTCCTAGAACTTCGGTAGATGCATATTGGGGAGGTGATATTCCTTGGTTTTCAGTGGTTGATGCTCCAGCCCACTCTGATGTCTTCGTTGTGGACACCGAAAAACACATCACCGAGGCTGGATTGAACGGGTCATCAACCAAGCTGTTGCCAGCAGGGACAACCATCATTTCTGCTCGTGGTACGGTCGGTCGCTTGGCGTTGACCGGACGACCAATGGCCATGAATCAGTCCTGTTATGGTTTGCGAGGCAAAGCCGGCGACGACTATTTCACATACTTCAGGACAACCAGATTGGTCGAGCAGTTGAAGCAACGAGCACATGGATCGGTGTTTGACACGATCACTCAGGAGTCATTTGCAGGAGTCTTGGTGAGTTTGCCCAGTAACAGCGCGATCGCAGCATTTGATGACTGTGTTGGGGCGCTCATGTTGCGCACTCGTGAAAACCTGCTTCAAATCCAAACCCTCGCCACCCTGCGCGACACCCTGCTCCCGCGTCTGATCTCGGGGGCTTTGCGCTTGCCCGAAGCAGACGCCATGCAGGACAATGCCTGATGCACATTCTCTTTGTTGATGAATCCGGCTCCCCTCCGGAAGCGGACAAAGTGGCGCAGCAACCGTTCTTTGTGCTGGGCGGCATCGTCATCCCCGAAGACATTTGGGCGAAGATGGCAGGCGACTTGTCTCGACTCAAAGCCCAATACGGCATTGATGGCGAAATCAAGTGGCGTTACTTTGCACCGGATCGTGGTGGCAAGCCCCACGCACTGTCGCATCTGCCGCATGAGCAGAAGGAAGCGCTGCGCACGCAGCTCTACGAAACCATCAAGCGCTACAAATCGGTGCGTCTGATTTGCGTCGTGACACAGACGGCGCTGGCGTATTCAAAGGGCAATGTCAAAACCGGGGATGACCTGTACTGGTATAGCTACAAGCAGTTGACCGAGCGGTTTCAGTATTACATGCAAGACCTTGAGCGTGTGGTGGGGCAGAAGCTCAATGGCATCGTGGTGTGTGACCACAGAGGCCCCAAAGACGATGAACGGCTGCGTGAGTTGCATCACAAACTGATGCACGAAAAGAAGGGGGCTATTTCGTCTTACGGCAACATGATCGAGGGGCTTTTTATCGCCCCGTCACATCTGAGTGTGGGCATTCAGTTTGCCGACATGGTGGCTGGCGCAGTGTTTCGCGCTTTCAGCACGGATGACAAGCGCTTTGAAAACCAGATTCACGAGTCCTTCCGAGCCTCGCCACAGGGCAAGATCGAAGGGTTTGGTCTGGTGAAATTCCCGAAGGGCTGGTGATGGCTGGGGGTGTAGCCGTACACCGCCCAAAAGAGGGCGCCGTGCTGGGGTTGCCCCCAATCCTGCTGTTATCGGCGCAGTCACGGCGTGGGGTGATTCTATCAGGCCCGCCCCAGAAAGCGAAAAGCCCCGATGAACCCACCGAGGCCATAACGCCGACCAGGAACCCCCAATCCACTTGACGATTAGTTTAACCTTACAGTCCGTGCAAGGGAAAACCATGACAAAGCTCCAAACCCTCGCCACCCTGCTCCCGGCCTGATCTCGGGCCAGTTGCGAGTTTGGGGTGCAGAATCCGTTCCTACAAAAAACCCATAAGCGAGGAACGCGTGTCAGAAATTTTGGTGGGGGTATTGCAACCTGGAGCACGCCCAGTAGGGGTTGGCATTAACGCCGCAAGGCGCGGTGTAGCCATGTTCGCAGGCGTTCCCAGAGGAGTGATTGTTAAAAACTGTCCCCCAATGGAACTGGCTGCCGAGTGCTTTTGCACCTTGCTTGCGGATGCGTTGGGGGTGAAAACGCCACCGTGCGGTATTGTGTACGAGCAGGCTACGCCGCTTTTTGCCAGCGTTGACGTTCAAGCACCAAACCTGATGCAGCAGTTCCACATTGACCCTAATGCACCAGGTAAGGCAGAGATTCAAGCGCTGGTTGCCGAACTGGTGGCGTGGATTGGATTAGGGCGGTTAATAGCGTTGGATATTTTGGTGCGCAATTCAGATCGCCATCCGGGTAACTTGCTAACGGATGGGCAAGATTATTGGGCTATTGACCATGGGCGAACGCTAGAAATTGACCCGCTTGAACCGTATATAGAGCATAAAACGTACAGGGTTATCGCGGACTATGCAAATCCGTTGGACTGTGCCAACGTGGAGGCCAGTGCCATTAGCAATGCGCTAACTTTTCCGATCGACTGTGCGCTTGCAGCCGCAGCTGAAATAGGCAATCATGCGCTGATAGCGGCCTTTGCGCAGCCGTTTGCACAACAGGTGTCTGCCCGTTTGCCTGCGCTGGCATCATCTATCAAGGGGCTTTTATGACTACAGAAATACTTTTGGCGAAAGTGCCTACGCTACCTGCAAGTACAGGCGCATGGCGTGCGGTGTATTGGGAGCCAGTCATGCAAACTGGTGAGCGCATTTGCGTAGGATTTTTAACTGCTTGGGAGCAACAATTCAAAGCCGTTTTGACGATTCGCCCTGATTTGTTGGCCACCTTGTTTGGCGCGGCTGGAAGTAAGGCGCACGAGCTGCTGGAGCGCACGTTTCGATTGTTGAATGCTCGGCTGGCGGATGCGCCTGCGCTGCAAGTCACAGCGGCATCTATATCTGGCATTTATTTTGGCGAGGTAGAGGTTAGCCACGTTAATAGTTATGCCGATTTGTTGCGTGTGGCTAAATTAATGAGTTCGAGTTTGGCTACCTTTGCCGAACCAGATGATCCCGATGCGGCAGATATGGAGGATGCTCGCCCCGAACAATCACAGCCTGCTCGGCAGTTTGCAACACGGATTCGTGATTTGGTTGTCGCCCGTAACGCCTCGCTGGGGGCGCACTTTAACCGTGAAGCATCGCTTATGAGCGCTCGCCGCCGGACGAGGTTTGGATTTTTGTCGAATCGCTTGGTTGCACACTTTGGCGTCTTACAGCCAAGCAAAATGAGAGACACCGTGCGAACCACCCGTGGGTTGATTGCTGAACTCTCGCTGGCACAACGCGCCAGTGATCGCGCAAGCTTGCTTATATTGGGCTTTCCGCCCTTGGAAAGCCCTAATTTGACGGACAAGGAGCGCAGCATCGTGCAGGACTACACCGAAGAACTTTCACTAGAGGCTCAAGAGTTCAGCGTCGGTTTTGCCGGTGCCGATACTGACAATGCAGCATGTGAAGCCTTGCTGAATGCGGCTGTAACGTAGGTCGATCCCTACCCTCTCCACAGGGGGCGCGACACCCTGCTCCCGCGTCTGATCTCCGGCCAACTGCGCCTCCTCAATGCGCAGGCCGAATTGGAGGAGGTCGCCTGATGGAGGCGTCGCGCTACCTGAAGAAATGGAGCCAGCCGGACGATGGCTTCCTGGACCGGCGGCGGGTGGGCAGGACCCATGTCTACAGCTTGCGACGCGATGCTTAGCAGTGGGCTTAACAATCGCCAGTTCAGCACAAGTTGGTAAAAATGTCCAATCAAATCAACCGCTTGCGGCTTAGCATGTTAAGCATCTTGCTAAGCATGGGAGGCGCGCCCACATGACCGAAGACCAACTCGAACTAGAGGCCCTGAGCTGGCTGCAGGACGTGGGCTACACGCATCTGTACGGCCCCGACATCGCCCATGACACCGCCGATCCGGCCCGGGCGAACTACCAGCAGGTCCACCTGCCGCTGCGGCTGCGTGAGGCGGTAAACAAGCTCAACCCTGGCATTCCTACGGCTGCACGGGATGATGCGATCAAGCAGGTGCTGGACCTCGGGGTGCCGGCCCTGCTCGGTGCCAACAAGCACTTTCACCGCATGCTGGTGGCTGGCGTGCCGGTGGAGTACCAAAAGGACGGCGAGACCCGCGGTGACTTCGTGCGGTTGATCGACTGGGCAGACCCCGACCGCAACGACTACCTGGCCGTCAACCAGTTCAGCATCAAGGGGCCGCACCATACCCGGCGACCCGACATCATCTTGTTCGTCAATGGCCTGCCCCTGGTGGTGCTGGAGCTCAAGAACCCGGCCGACGAGAATGCCGACATCTGGCGCGCCTACGACCAGATTCAGACCTACAAGGAGCAGATCCCGGACCTGTTCCAGTACAACGAGGCCCTGGTGATCTCCGACGGCACCGAGGCCCTGCTGGGGTCCTTGTCGGCAGACCCGGAGCGCTTCATGGCCTGGCGCACCATCGACGGCGTCACGCTGGACCCGCTGGGCGAGTTCAACGAGCTGCAGACCCTGGTGCGCGGTGTGCTGGCCCCGGCCTACCTGCTCGACTACCTGCGCTACTTCGTGCTGTTCGAGGATGACGGCGCTTTGGTCAAGAAGATCGCCGGCTACCACCAGTTCCATGCCGTGCGCGCGGCGATCACCCAGGTGGTCGCGGCATCGCGCCCAGGCGGCACGCAAAAGGGCGGCGTGGTGTGGCACACCCAGGGCAGCGGCAAGAGCATCACCATGACCTGTTTCGCGGCCCGGGTGATGCAGGAGCCGCTGATGGAGAACCCGACCATCGTCGTCATCACGGACCGCAACGATCTGGACGGGCAGCTGTTCGGGGTGTTCAGCCTGGCGCAGGACCTGCTGCGTGAGGAGCCCGTGCAGGTCAGCACCCGGCAGGACCTGCGCGCCAAGCTGGCCAACCGGCCCTCGGGCGGCATCGTGTTCGCCACGATCCAGAAGTTCATGCCCGGCGAAGACGAGGACACTTATCCGGTCCTGTCCGACCGGCACAACATCGTCGTGATCGCTGATGAGGCGCACCGCACGCAATACGGCTTCGAGGCCAAGCTCAAGACCATCAAGACGACCCGGGGCAGCGCCACCCGTAGCGCACCGACCTCCCGGGTCGCTACGGGCGATGGCGGCCCTGCACCCACAAACGCTGAGTTTGAACCACCCGATTACCTGCGCGAGCGTTACCAGGTCGGTTATGCCCAGCACCTGCGCGATGCGCTGCCCAACGCGACCTTCGTGGCGTTCACCGGCACCCCGGTCAGCAGCGAGGACCGCGACACCCGGGCCGTGTTCGGCGACTACATCCACGTCTACGACATGCAGCAGGCCAAGGAAGACGGGGCCACGGTGGCGATCTACTACGAGTCGCGCCTGGCCAAGCTCAGGCTGAAAGAGTCCGACCTGCCCCAGATCGATGCCGAGGTGGACGAGCTGGCCGAGGACGACGAGGAAAGCCAGCAGGCAGCGCTCAAGAGCCGCTGGGCAGCGCTGGAGAAGGTGGTAGGTGCATCGCCCCGCGTGGAGAGCGTGGCGGCTGATCTGGTGGCCCACTTCGAGGAGCGCAACACCGCGCAGCCTGGCAAGGCCATGGTGGTCGCCATGAGCCGGGACATCTGCGTGCACCTGTACGACGAGATCGTCAAACTGCGCCCTGACTGGCACGACCCCGACCCGGAGAAGGGTGCCATCAAGATCGTCATGACTGGTTCGGCCAGCGACAAGGCGCTGCTCAGGCCCCACATCTACAGCGCCAAGACCAAGAAGCGACTGGAGAAGCGCTACAAGGACCCGGCCGACCCGCTGCGCCTGGTGATCGTGCGCGACATGTGGCTCACCGGCTTCGACGCGCCTTGCATGCACACCCTGTACGTGGACAAGCCCATGAAGGGCCACAACCTGATGCAGGCGATAGCCAGGGTGAACCGGGTGTTTCGGGGCAAGCAGGGCGGCCTGGTGGTGGACTACATCGGCATCGGCAACGAGCTGAAGTCGGCGATGAAGGAATACACCCAGTCCAAGGGCCGGGGTAGGCCCACGGTGGACGCGCACGAAGCCTACAGCGTGCTGATGGAGAAGATGGACGTGCTGCGCGCCATGCTGCACGGCTTTGACTACAGCGGCTTCCTGACGGGCGGGCACCGGGCCCTGGCAGGTGCCGCAAACCATGTGCTCGGCCTACAGACCGGAAATGTCCGCGACGGCAAGAAGCGGTTCGCGGATACGGCCCTGGCCATGTCCAAGGCGTTCACGTTGTGCTGCACCCTGGACGAGGCCCGGGCGGTGCGCGAGGAGGTGGCGTTCTTCCAGGGCGTCAAGGTGATCCTGACCAAGAAGGAGTTGACCGCCAAGAAGCGCACTGATGAGGCACGCGAGCTGGCGATCCGGCAGATCATCAGCTCGGCGGTGGTGTCAGACAGCGTGGTCGACATTTTTGATGCCGTGGGGCTGGAGAAGCCCAACATCGGCTTGCTCGACGATGAGTTCCTGTCCCAGGTGCGCAGCCTGCCGGAGAAGAACCTGGCAGTCGAGCTGTTGGAGCGGCTGCTGCAGGGCGAGATTAAAAGCAAGTTCGCCCGCAACGTGGTGCAGAACAAGAAGTTCTCCGAGATGCTGGCCAACGTGATCGCCCGCTACCAGAACAGGTCGATCGAGACGGCCCAGGTCATGGAGGAGCTGGTCGACATGGCCAAGCGCTTCAGGGAGGCGGCGTCACGCGGCGACACGCTGGGGCTGAGCGAGGACGAGGTGCGCTTCTACGACGCGCTGGCGGCCAACGAGTCGGCCGTGCGGGAACTGAGCGACGAGGTGCTCAAGAAAATCGCCCACGAGCTCACCGAGAGCCTGCGCAAAAACTTGAGCGTGGACTGGGCATCTCGTGACAGCGTGCGGGCCAAGTTGCGGCTGCTGGTCAAGCGGATCTTGCGTAAATACAAGTACCCGCCGGACGGGCAGGATACGGCTGTGGAGCTGGTGTTGCAGCAGGCGCAGGCGCTGGGGGAGAGCTGGGCATAGATCTTGTGCAGCGCGCCGCATAGAGGAGGTTGACCTTGAAAAACATGAACGAAGGGCTTGTGGTCGGCGCCATTAACGGCGTGCATGCAGTTTGGCACCCGGAATCGCAGGCCGACGGTTCGAGATGGGTATTTCTTTACTTGGTTGGGCAAAACAAGGCCTTCGCATACCGCACCAGTGCCTGTGTCTGGTCGTCATAGCGCTCCCTGCGCGGCTTGCGTCTTGAAAGAGCGCCCGGCCAGATGAGCCGTTAGAATCCAAGCGAGGACGGGGGCCTGGGGACACTTCCGAAATTGTTGGTATTTCTGTTGGTATATTTCAGCTGATCGCTGGGAATGTCGAGCATCCATGCGGGTTTTTGACTGATGTTCGATTCAGACAATCGCACCATTTTCATATCAACCGGCGGCGCCTAGCGTGTCCGGGCGTCCCTGACCTTCAATCGAATGGACGTGATTTCCCAGCCTTTGGTGCGCAGATGCGCTTGCAGGGCGGGAAGCAACTGGCGCATCTTTGCGGCAATGGCGTTGTTGTCAACCAGCAGGCACCAGACGCTGCCTTCGATGGGGCCGGCCGTGATGGCGGGTCGCATGGAGGCGGGTATCAGCGCGGTAACGGCTTTGAGTCGTGCTACAGAATCGCGGCCAAGTTCGGCCAGCCGTGCCAGTGTCGGTGAGGCCTCGGTGGCTTGCTGCAAAGTGACGGAATGTGCGCGCCGATCCATGGCCGAATGATAGACAGGGGGTTGAATGCACTTGATTATCACGGACGCATGGCTGGCCAGGAGCCGGGCCATCCATCTCTCCGGAACCCGTCTGGTTGTTTCCGCGCTGTTGTTGTCTCTGGCGCTGATGGTGGTTGCTGCAGGTCTTTATCACTGGGTTTTTCTCAAAGGCGCGCGCGAACGCTGGCCTGTTGTCGGATCCCTGGTTCGGCTGGTGGTGCAGGACGAGTTCGATCAGCGCGACAAGTTCATGCGGGAGAACCTTGATGTGCTGGCGCGCCAGCTCGGTGAAATGCAGGCCAAGCTGACGCAGCTCGAATCGCTGGGTGAACGGGTCTCCGGCCTGGCGGGCATCAATGCCGCCGACATCAAGGTCAAACCAGGACAGGGTGGTGCGCTGGTGACTGGCCGACCGTTGTCAATGGATGAACTGCAAGCTACGTTGGCTGACCTGGATCGGCTGACGACCCAGCGTACCGATCTGCTGACTGTTTTGGAGTCGCGCCTGTTCGACCAGAGAATGCGCAACATGATGATCCCCACGCAGATGCCAGTGTCCGATGGCAATCTGGGTTCGGAGTTCGGCTGGCGCATCGATCCCATCACCGGCCGGTCGGCGCTGCACACCGGGCTGGACTTTCAGGCCGATGCCGGCAAGTCGATCCTGGCCGCAGCCGGTGGCGTCGTGGTGGTGCAGGAATATCACGCCGCTTACGGAAACATGGTGGAAATCGACCACGGCAACGACCTTGTCACCCGTTATGCCCATGCGTCGTCGGTGTTCGTCAAGAAGGGCGACATCGTGCGCCGCGGACAGAAGATCGCCGCCGTCGGCTCCACGGGCCGCTCGACGGGCGCTCATCTGCATTTTGAAGTGCTGGTACAAGGCGTGCCGCAGGACCCCCAGAAGTTCCTGACTGCCGGTGGCAATGTGGCCGCACAGCAACTGGCAGCGCAAGGCACGCGTGCCGGTCGCGCCGCGCAATCCGGGGCAACGACCCGAGGCGCCAAGGCGCGGGCGGCGCGAAGGTAAAATCGCGCATCGGATTCTCCACGGGTCGTGCCCGCATGCACATTTGTTCGGCGGGTGGGACCCCACTTCCATATTCTGTTTGAAAAAAGGATTGCGCCTTTCGGTTGGTCGTTCGCGACCGGCCGGCGGGACCGGCTTTCATGGCAACCAACTTCCTGACCAAAATTTTCGGTAGTCGCAATGACCGCCTTCTCAATCAGTACCGCGGCACGATCAAACGCATCAATTCGCTGGAGGTCGAGCTCGAGGCGCTGAGCGACGAGGCCTTGCGCGCCAAGACGCAGGAGTTCAAGGACCGCGTCACCGCAGGAACTTCGCTCGATGATCTGCTGCCCGAGGTCTTCGCGGTCGTGCGAGAGGGCTCCAAGCGCGTCATGAAGATGCGCCATTTCGATGTGCAGTTGCTCGGCGGCATGTCGCTGCATTTCGGCAAGATTTCGGAGATGGGCACCGGTGAGGGCAAGACGCTGACCGCAACCTTGCCGGTCTACCTCAATGCCTTGACAGGCAAGGGTGTGCATGTGGTCACGGTCAACGACTATCTGGCCAGCCGCGATGCACAGTGGATGGGCAAGCTGTACAACTTCCTGGGTCTGTCGGTGGGCGTGAACCTGCCGCAGATGCCGCGTGAAGAGAAGCAGGCCGCCTATCGGGCCGACATTACCTACGGAACGAACAACGAATACGGCTTCGACTACCTGCGGGACAACATGGTCTACGAGGTGGGCGACAGGGTCCAGCGCGGCCTCAATTACGCGATCATCGACGAGGTGGACTCGATCCTGATCGACGAGGCGCGCACGCCCCTGATCATCAGTGGACAGGCCGAGGACCACACGGCGCAGTATCTGTCGATCAACAAAATCGTGCCGCTGCTGACCATGCAGGAGGGCGAGGCGGACCCACGCACCGGCGAGGGCGTCACCAAGCCGGGTGATTTTACGATCGACGAGAAAGGTCGCCAGGTCGTGCTGACCGAGCAAGGCCATGAAAACGCCGAGCGCATCCTGGTCGAGAACGGCATGCTGCCCAAGGGCGCGACCTTGTACGATCCGTCCAACATCGCGCTGGTACATCATCTGTACGCTGCGTTGCGGGCCGGGCATCTGTACCACCGCGATCAACACTATGTGGTGCAAGGCGGAGAAATCATCATCGTGGACGAGTTCACCGGGCGCTTGATGACGGGTCGGCGCTGGAGCGACGGCCTGCACCAGGCGGTGGAAGCCAAGGAGGGTGTGGCGATCCAGGCCGAGAACCAGACGCTGGCGTCAATCACATTCCAGAACTACTTCCGGCTGTACGGCAGGCTGGGCGGCATGACCGGCACGGCGGACACCGAAGCCTACGAATTCCAGGAAATTTACGGTCTCGAAACCGTGGTGATTCCGCACAACCGTCCGAGCAAGCGCGGCGATCAGCTCGATCGGGTCTACAAGACGACGCGCGAAAAATACGAGGCCGCGATTGCCGATATTCGCGAATGCTACGAGCGCGGCCAGCCGGTGCTGGTGGGCACTACGTCGATCGAAAACTCGGAGATCATTGCCGAGCTGCTCGAACGCGAGAAACTGCCGCACCAGGTGCTCAATGCCAAGCAACATGCGCGCGAGGCCGATATCGTGGCGCAGGCCGGCCAATCGAAGATGATCACGATCGCGACCAATATGGCGGGTCGAGGCACCGACATCGTACTCGGCGGCAACGTCGACAAGCTGATTGCTGCGCTCGACGACGACGCTGCGCTCGATGACGCAGCCCGCACCCAGAAGGCGGCGCAAATGCGCGAGCAATGCCAACGCGACCATGAGGCTGTCAAGGCGGCCGGTGGGCTTCGCATCATCGCCACTGAGCGGCATGAGTCGCGTCGCATCGACAACCAGCTGCGCGGGCGATCGGGCCGTCAGGGCGACCCCGGCTCGTCGCGTTTCTACCTGAGCCTGGACGATGCGCTGATGCGCATCTTTGCCGGCGACCGGGTGCGCGCCATCATGGACAGGCTCAAGATGCCCGATGGCGAGGCCATCGAAGCGGGCATCGTCACGCGCAGCATCGAGAGCGCGCAGCGCAAGGTCGAGGCGCGCAACTTCGACATGCGCAAGCAACTGCTCGAATATGACGACGTGTCGAACGATCAACGCAAGGTGATCTACGAACAGCGCAACGCCATTCTGGACGCCAATGACCTGTCGGCCCAGGTCCAGGCCTTGCGTGAGGGCAGTTTCGCCGACCTGGTGCGCGAGCACATTCCGGCCGAATCGGTCGAGGAGCAATGGGACCTTGAAGGCCTGGAGAAGGTTCTTGCAGAAGAATGGCAGATCCCTGTCGACCTCAAGGGAGTGGTGCAGCAGGCCACGGCCATCACCGACGAGGATTTGCTCGAAAAAGTCCAGACCGCCGCCAACGAGGCGTTTGCCGCCAAACTGGCGTTGGTGGGCAATGACGGTTTTCTGCAGTTCGAGCGCATGGTGTTGCTGCAAAGCATCGACACCCATTGGCGAGATCACCTCAGTGCGCTGGACTACCTGCGTCAGGGAATCCATTTGCGTGGCTACGCCCAGAAGCAGCCCAAGCAGGAATACAAGCGCGAAGCGTTCGAATTGTTCGGCCAGTTGCTGGACTCGGTCAAGAACGAAGTGACCAAGTTGCTGATGACGGTGCGTATCCAGTCCGGTGAGCAGCTCGATCAGGCGGCGCAGGAGATGGAGAGTCGTGCCGACAACATCAGCAACGTGACCTACAGCGCGCCGACCGAGACCGGTGAGGTCGAAGTCACGGCGGACGCCAACAGTATCGCCCGGCGCACCGGCGTGGCCGCGGCCGTCGCTGCCGGCGGTCAGGTTCCGCGTGTGGGGCGCAACGAGCCCTGCCCCTGTGGTAGCGGCAAGAAATACAAACAATGCCACGGAAAACTCAGCTGAAGGCCCGCCATGCCCGTCAACCTGACCGCTCCCAACGCCACTGATCTGCACCCCATAGCCGGTATCCGGATCGGCACGGCCGAGGCCGGTATCCGCAAGGCCAACCGCAAGGATCTGACGGTCGTGTTGATCGAACCGGGTGCCGGAGTCGGCGCCGTGTTTACCAAGAACCGATTCTGCGCGGCACCGGTCCAGGTTTGCCGCGAGCACCTTGCCAGTGGCAAAGATATCCGCGCCTTGCTGATCAACACCGGGAACGCGAACGCGGGAACCGGTGAGCAGGGCCTGGATCGGGCGCGCAGCAGCAGCGCGACCCTGGCCGCAAGCCTGGGTTTGGCACCGCAGCAGGTGCTGCCGTTTTCGACCGGCGTCATCATGGAACCGTTGCCGGTCGATCGCATCGAAGCCGGCCTGCCGGCCGCTATTGCGGACGCTGTGGAGGACAACTGGTTCAATGCGGCGCAGGCGATCATGACGACCGACACGGTGCCCAAGGCCTGCAGTGTGAAGGCACAGGTGGGTGGAGTGACGATCACCGTGACCGGTGTCAGCAAGGGCGCCGGCATGATCCGGCCCAACATGGCAACCATGCTGGGGTTCATGGGTACCGACGCCTGTGTCGCGCCAAAGCTGATGCAACAACTGGCACTGGAACTGGCCGATGCGTCCTTCAACCGGGTCACGGTGGACGGCGACACGTCGACCAATGATTCGTTTGTCGTGATTGCCACCAACAAGGCGGGCAACGCTCCTGTGGTGTCACTCGACAGCACGGACGGTCGGGCCTTGAAGGCGGCGATGCTGGAGGTGGCCCGTACCCTGGCGCATGCCATCGTGCGTGACGGTGAAGGTGCCACCAAGTTCATCACGATCACGGTCCAGGGTGGACGCGATACAGCGGAGTGCCTGGCCGTCGGCTACGCGATTGCGCACTCGCCGCTGGTGAAGACCGCTTTTTTTGCCAGTGACCCGAATCTGGGTCGCATCCTGGCGGCCGTTGGTTATGCGGGTATCGACGATCTCGACCAGACCGGCATAGAGTTATTTCTCGATGATGTGCATGTCGCCACGCGGGGTGGACGCAACCCGACCTACCAAGAGGCGGATGGCCAGCGCGTGATGAAGCAAAGTGAGATCACGGTGCGGGTCGACCTGGGCCGCGGTGCGGCCACGGAAACGGTCTGGACCTGCGATTTCAGTCACGAGTACGTGACCATCAACGCGGACTATCGTTCCTGACCGCGTGACACGAAGCCAGGTGACAGCCTAAACGGATGGATGGACGGACGGATGGACGACAAACTGCAGAACCTGCTGGCGCGCGCCGAGCAGTTGATCAGCCGCATTGAAGCAGTGCTGCCCCAGCCGCTTTCGGCCCCGGACTGGAATGCCAGCATTGCGTTTCGCTACCGCAAGCGCAGTTCGGGCCACGGCGCGCTGGAGCCAGTACGCAACGTGTCGCTGATCGCTCTGGCCGACTTGCAGGAGATCGATGTCCAGAAGGACAAGATCCGGCGTAATACCCAGCACTTTGTCGACGGCAAGACGGCCAACAATGTGTTGCTGACGGGCGCGCGGGGTACGGGCAAATCGTCGTTGATCAAGGCCTGCCTGCGCGAGTTTGCCTCGGTGGGTTTGCGTCTGATCGAGGTCGACAAAACAGATCTGGTGGATTTGCCAGACATTGTCGATGTGGTGTCCGACCGGCCGGAGAAGTTCATCGTGTTTTGCGATGACCTGAGCTTCGATGATGGAGAGCCAGGGTACAAGGCGTTGAAGTCGATCCTGGACGGTTCGGTCGCTGGTGCCTCGGCCAATGTGCTGGTGTACGCGACCAGCAATCGCCGGCACCTGCTGCCCGAGTACATGAAGGAAAACCTCACCTACACCCATACCGATGACGGCGAGGTGCATCCGGGCGAGGTGGTGGAAGAAAAGATCTCGCTGTCCGAGCGCTTCGGTCTGTGGGTCAGCTTCTACCCCTTCACGCAGGACGAATACCTGAGCATCGTTGCGCAGTGGCTGCAGGCTTTTGGCGCCAACCCGGCCGACATCGCAACGGCCCGTGCGCCGGCGCTGATCTGGGCGCTCGAGCGTGGTTCGCGCAGCGGGCGCGTGGCCTACCAGTTTGCCCGCGATTTCAGTGGCAGCCGCGGCGTCATGGCATGAGGGCCGACGGAACGCGGTGGCACGGCGCCGGCATGGTGCAGTGGGTTCCGGCGTGAATCCCCAGCCCTTGCGGGCGGATCCGGACCGGCCACGCGAAGGTGGCCCTGACCGGCCTTTGGTGGATGTTGCCGTGGGTGTCCTGCTGCAGCCTGATGGCCGGTTTCTGCTGACCAGTCGACCGCCCGGCAAGGTTTACGCCGGGTATTGGGAGTTTCCCGGCGGAAAATTGGAAGCAGGTGAGACCGTGCTGCAGGCACTGAGGCGCGAATTGCAGGAGGAAATCGGCATTTCGGTGCAACAGGCCGAAGCCTGGCGCTCCGAAATCGTTGACTATCCGCATGCGCTGGTGCGATTGAATTTTTGCAAGATCACCGGCTGGCTTGGCGCTTTGCAGATGCGCGAGGGCCAGTCTTTCAGCTGGCAGTTGTTGCCGGTTGATGTGGGCCCGGTCCTGCCCGGGACCATTCCCGTGCTGCAATGGCTGGCGCTGGAACGCGGATTTCAGGGCGTCACGCACGCTTGACCCTGGTGTCGCTGCGCTGCCGACTTGGACGTCAGCGGGGCAAACAGCCGGCCTGATCTGGCCATCGCTTGCAAGCGAGACGTCTGGCCCGCTATTGCAGGCGGATATCTGGCGGCGCCAGTTCGTCTGGCTCGGTTTCAGCGGCCATTCGGAACGATTCGTCAGCCCAGGCGCCAAAATCCAGCCCCTTGCAACGGGCGCCGCAAAACGGACGATAGGAATTTGATGGGCCAAAAACGCTGTCGCCGCGGCAGTTGGGGCAACGCACAATGCGCGTCGATGCCCCTGCATCGGCGTGTGCATCGTTGTTGGTCGGTGCCTTGGCACCGCGGGGTTTGGATCCGTCCAGCATCAGGAACACAGTGTCAGTTCAAAATTGCAATCGTCGCCGGTGGCATGCAGACGGTTGTCAGCTTCCTGGCGCATGAAGCGGATCGACACCATCAGCCGATTTCCGCTGATCTCGGGGATCACGGCCAGGGCCGGATCGATCGACAGACGCAGCAATTGGAATGTCTTGCCCTGGGGCAGATTCTGCTGGTACTGGCCAGCCGCGGCAACCACCTTCTGCGGCGAGCCGGATTCCCGCAGCATCTTCATCAGCAAGGATACCGACTCTGCCATTGGCGCCAGGCAGGAGGCCCAGCGATGCAGGTCGGTCCGGCGCGATTCGGCGCTCTGTTTTTGCCACGCGTAGTAGGCCGGTAGATCGAATTCGCAGGTGCCCCCAGGAATGCCGACCCGGCTGCGGATGCTCATGAGCCAGTCGTTTTCCGTCAGCACATGGCCGGCCTTGCCTTGCAGGCTGCTCAATCCGTTGTAGCAGTGATCGACCTGCCCGATGATGGCGTCGAGCGCACGCTCGGATATTGCCGGGTTGCCGCGGTAGCTGTGCAGGGTTTGCCGCTGCCGCTCCAGGTCCTTGAGCAGGTCGGACTTGAGGTCGGCACGCGCGCCCACATCCATGACTTCAAAAATCGTGGATAAGGCGTAGTGGTGGTCTATTGGATGATCGCGTGGGACCAGCTCAGCCAGGCGCCGAAACAGATGCTCGATGCGCAGGTAGGTCCTGATGCGTTCATTGAAGGGATATTCGTAAAGGATCACACTGGTATTTCCGTTCAGCCAATCATAGCCCCACGCGTCTGGCGATCTGCTTCACTTCGTCTGCGATCTGGTCCTTGGGCGGGCCGGCGTTGAATATCACGATGTCCGCGGCCCGCAGGCGTTCGTTGCGGGGGGCCTGGCTGGCGATGATCCGCTCGACGTCATCCCGTGCCAATCCGCTGCGCGCCATCACCCTGGTGATCTGGACCTCTGCAATGCAATCGACCACCAGCACCAGATCAACCCGTTGGCGCCAGCGCCGGGACTCCACCAACAGGGGAATATCGAACACGATGCATGGCGCCTCATTGTCGACGGCATGTTGCTCCAGCTTGGCAGACGCCTGGGCCACCAAGGGATGGATGATGGCCTCAAGTTTGACTCGCGTCGCGGGGTCGGAAAAACTGGCCTGGCGCATCTTGCTGCGGTCGAGCGCACCGTTCGGCAGGATGAAGTCGGCCCCGAAAGCCTCGGCGATCGGAGCAATGGCTTGGCCACCCGGGGCCGTCGATTCCCGCGAAATTGCGTCGGCGTCGATCAGCACCGCACCGTGCCCGGCGAAGAACTCTGCCACCGTGCTCTTTCCGCTTCCGATGCCACCGGTGAGGCCGAGTCGCAGCATCAGCTCATCGGACCATATGCGAAAACGGAAACGCGAAGGGCACCAGACTCTCGAGTCGACCAGGCCCGGCGAGCATCGCCACCATGCCGGCGCCCGCCAGGTAGGGGCCGAACGGGATGGGTATGTCCCGGTTCGATATCCGGCCGATCAATAGCATGGCGCCACCGAGCAGGGAGCCGACGATAGATGACAGCAGGATCAACGCGATCAGGTATTCGGCGCCAAACCACGCACCAAGGCCTGCCAGCAACTTGAAGTCACCATGCCCCATGCCCTGCTTACCGGTGAGGCGATAGTGCAACTGGTAGACCGACCACAGGCTGAGGTAGCCAAACACCGCGCCCCACACGGACGATGCCAGAGGCACCGTCGTCCAGCCGATTGCCGAGGCAATCAAACCAAGCCAGAGAATGAGGTAGTTCAGGTCATCGGGAAGCAGCTGGGTGTCGATATCGATCCAGAACTGTGCGATCAGCAGGCAGGCCAGAATCGCCCACACCATGCCCACCGGGGTCAGCCCATACATGCGCGCCAAGGCCACAAAAAGCAAGGCGGTGACGATCTCGATAGCCGGATACCGCAAACTGATCGACGCCTTGCAGTTGGCGCAACGCCCGCGCAGCATCAGGTAGCTGAGCACTGGAACATTTTCATACCAGCGGATCTGGTGCTGGCAACTCGGGCAACGCGAGCGTGGCCGTGACAGATCGAATGGCTCTGATGCGGGTAGCTCCTTGCCGGCCAGCTCGGCACAGTTGGCCGCCCATTCACGCTCCATCATCTTGGGCAGACGATGGATCACGACGTTGAGAAAGCTACCGACCAGCAGGCCCAGAACGCCGAACAGTGCGACGTCGACCCCCGGCGAAACCAGCATCAGACCACGGCTCCCAGTTTGAAGATCGGCAGGTACATCGCCACCACGATGCCACCGATGACCGTGCCCAGAATCACGATGATGATCGGCTCCATCAGGCTGGAGATACCCGCCACCATGTCGTCGACCTCTGCCTCGTAGAAGTCGGCGGCCTTACTCAACATATGATCGATCGAACCGGACTCCTCGCCGATGGCGCACATCTGCAGCACCATGGATGGGAACAGGTTGACATTGGTCATGGCCACGGTCAGAGCGGTACCGGTCGACACCTCGTGCTGGATCTTGACCGTCGCGCGCTCGAATACGGAGTTGCCCGATGCGCCACCCACCGAATCGAGTGCCTCGACCAGTGGCACACCCGCGGCAAACATGGTCGACAGCGTGCGGGTCCAGCGTGCGATACAGGATTTTTCGACCAGGACGCCGAAGATCGGGAGTTTCAGCAGGACCCGGTCCATGATGTTCTGCATCTTCTCGTTGCGCCTCCACGCTTCCATGAAGAAGTACACGCCGCCGCCGATACCGCCGAATATCAGGTACCAGTAACTGACGAAGAACTCGCTCATCGCAATCACGATGAGCGTGGGAACCGGCAACTCGCCGCCGAAGTTCGAGAACACTTCCTTGAACGCCGGAATCACGAAAATCATGATGACCGCAACCACGACGAAGGCGACGATCAGCACCGTGATCGGGTACATCAACGCCGACTTGATCTTGGACTTGATGGCCTCGGTCTTTTCCATGTAGACCGCCAGGCGGTCCAGCAACGCGTCCAGGATACCGGCGGACTCACCGGCTTCGACCAGATTGCAATACAGGTTGTCGAAATACAGTGGGAATTTGCGGAACGCCACGCTGAGCGAGGTTCCGGTCTCGACATCGGTACGGATGTCGCTGAGCAGCTTGGTGACCCGCGGGTTGGGGTTGCCCCGCCCGACGATGTCGAACGCCTGCAGCAAGGGAACGCCGGCCTTCATCATGGTGGCAAGCTGGCGCGTGAAGATCGCCATGTCCTTGGGCCTGATGGACGAACCGCCGCTCATGCGCCGCTTCTTGATCTTGGTGGGCGTCACGCCCTGGCGCCGGAGCGTTGCCTGCACCTGATTGATGCCAACGGCCCGGGACTCCCCGCGAACCTGCTTGCCGTTGCGGTCCTTGCCCTCCCACTCGAAGACGGATTCGGGAATGCCCTTGGGTTTCGCAGTTGCCATATGGTCTCGGAGTCCCTGTTATGAGTCGTTGGTTACAGCGAGCACTTCTTCCAGGGAGGTTAGTCCCAATTTGACCTTGCGCAGGCCGGATCGCCGTAGCGAGTCGACACCTTCCTTGGTGGCCTGCTGTGCGATGTCCAGGGCGCTGCCGTCGCGCAGGATAATGCGCTGGATTTCCTCGCTGATCGGCATGACCTGGTAGATGCCGACGCGTCCTTTGTAGCCGCCATTGCACATGGAGCAACCGATCGGTTTATAGGTCGACCAGGACCCATCAATTTCGCTTTCGTTGAAGCCGGCGTCGATCAGCGTCTTCTTGGGAATGTCGGCGTCTGCCTTGCAGTTGGTGCACAGACGGCGCGCCAGACGCTGCGCCGTGATCAGGATCACGCTCGATGCAATGTTGAAAGGCGCGATGCCCATGTTGCGCATGCGCGTCAACGTGGTTGGGGCATCGTTGGTATGCAAGGTGGACAGGACCAGGTGACCGGTCTGCGCCGCCTTGATCGCAATGTCGGCGGTTTCAAGGTCGCGGATCTCGCCGACCATGATGATGTCCGGGTCCTGGCGCAGGAACGACTTGAGCGCCACTGCAAAGGTCAGTCCGGCCTTGTCATTGACATTGACCTGATTGACCCCGGGAAGGTTGATCTCCGACGGGTCTTCGGCCGTGGCAATGTTCACGCCCGGCTTGTTCAGCATGTTCAGGCAGGTGTACAGCGACACGGTCTTGCCCGAGCCGGTCGGGCCTGTCACAAGAATCATGCCGTACGGACGGCCGATGGCATCGATCAGGCGCTGCTTCTCGACCGGCTCGTATCCCAGAGCGTCGACGCCCAGTTTGGCGCTGCTCGGATCGAGAATCCGGATCACGATCTTTTCGCCGAACAGGGTCGGCAAGGTGCTGACGCGAAAATCGATAACCTTGTTGGGCCCGATCTTCAACTTCATCTTGCCGTCCTGGGGCACGCGCTTCTCGGAGATATCCATCTTGGAAATCACCTTGATACGGGAAGCGAGCTTGTCCTTGATGGCAATCGGCGGCGCGGCGATCTCGCGCAATTCGCCATCGATGCGAAAGCGCACGCGGTAGCTGTGTTCGTAGGGCTCGAAATGCAGGTCGGAGGCGCGCATGCTGAAGGCGTCCAGCAGCATCTTGTGCAGGAACTTGACCACCGGCGCGTCGTCGACTTCGGAGGTTGCTGCCTGCTCGTTTTCCGACATGCCTTCGGCCGCGCCATCGTCGAACTCGAATTCGCCGCCGATGATCTCCTCCATCGTCTCCGATGTGGAAGCGGCAGCGGCATCGACCAGTTTGAGAACCTTGTCGTATTCGGCAATGACCCAGTCGACACCGAGCTGGGACGCGAACTTGATTTTTTCAACCGCCTCCTGATCGGACGGATCGGCCGTCGCGACCGTCAGGCGGTTGTTGCGCTTGCTCAGCACGATCACCCGGTAGGCCTGGCAGATCTTCGGATCCAGCAATCCCTTGGGCAGGCGCTGCTGATCGATTGCATCGAGGTCCACCAGCGGCGCCGCATACGCGGACGACATGGTGTGGGCCAGGTCGGAGGCGGAGACCGCGCCTGAGCCCGTGAGTTCGGCAATGAAGCTGTTTTTGCCGGACGACGCCTTGCGATAGATATCCTCGGCCGACTTCTGGCCCAGTTTCCCGGCGAGTATCAGCGCGCGGCCCAGGCCGGGGAGGGCTATTGAATTGGATTCGCGACTGGCGGTATCGACTGCGGACATGGACTGAAAATGTACTATGGCGGGAGGCAATCGCCTAATCATCTCCGATTGCCCGAACGATGTAAATCGAAAGCGCGTCCGTGCCACTCAGGAGAAGGTTGATTGACAACACTCGCAAAGATGGTCGGGGTGAGAGGATTCGAACCTCCGGCCTCTACGTCCCGAACGTAGCGCTCTACCTGGCTAAGCTACACCCCGATCTCGGACACAAGCACTGATTGGCTCAGTTATTGCGCTCTAAAAGTTGCGTCGCCAAGTGTATCAAACAATCGGTGTGCGGCCCCTGTGGCAGGCGGGATGCGGCGGCGATTGCTCGCTGGGCTTCCTGGGCGGCCGCATCGCGTGAAAAGTCCAGTGCACCGGTCTCTCGCACGATCACCACGATCTGCTCGAGCATGTCCACTGCGCCGGTTTCAATGGCATGTGTGATCAACGTCTTTTGCGCCTCGGTGCCACGCTGCATCGCACAAATGAGCGGCAGTGTGGTTTTGCCCTCGCGCAGGTCGTCGCCCAGATTTTTGCCCATCTTTTCGCTGTCGCCCGCATAGTCGAGCACATCGTCGATGACCTGGAACGCGGTTCCCAGGGCCTGACCGTAGTCAGCGCAAGACTGCTCCAATTCGGGCGGCGCTCCCGCGAGAATGGCGCCCGCACGGGCACTGGCCTCGAACAACTTGGCGGTTTTCGAGCGGATGACATGCAGGTATCCGGCGCTGTCGAGCGTGGCGTCGTGCATGTTCATCAATTGCAGCACTTCGCCTTCTGCGATCACATTGGTGGCGTCTGCAAGCACCTCCATGATGCGCATGTCTTGCGCATCGACCATCATCTGGAAGGCGCGCGAGTAAAGGAAGTCGCCCACCAGTACGCTGGCCGGGTTGCCGAATGTCTCGTTCGCGGTGGCGCTGCCTCGACGCAATGCAGATCCGTCCACCACATCGTCGTGCAGCAGCGTGGCGGTATGGATGAATTCGACCACGGCGGCCAGGTTGAAGCGTTGCGCACCCTGATAGCCAAGCGCGCCGCTGGTCAGCAGCAGCAAGGCCGGCCGCAGCCGTTTGCCGCCTGCGCCGATGATGTAACGCGAAACCTGGCCGACCAGCGGGACGCCGGAATCGAGACGCCGCGCGATGACGGCGTCCACTTCGCGCATGTCTGCGGCAATGACGGACAGGCCATGGGATGGGGAGAGGGGAGGGGCTTGCAAGGGGGGGTCTCAAGCGATTTGGCGCCGATTATAGGAATCCTGTGGCCGGCATTCGGCGTGGACTCATTCTCGCCTTGTCAGATCTCCTTTGTCGCTGCTATACTCGTGGGCTGTGCGGAATTTCGTCTGCACAGCTATGGACGAGTAGAGAACTACTTGAGAACTACTTGAGAACTACTTGAGAACTACTTGAGGTTAAGGGGTCAACATGTACGCGGTCATAAAAACCGGTGGCAAACAGTATCGCGTTGCTGCCGGTGAAAAAATTAAAGTAGAACAGATTGCTGCGGATGTAGGCCAGGAAATCGTCATCGACCAGGTTCTGGCCGTCGGAAACGGCGCTGAACTCAAGGTTGGTACGCCCCTGGTATCCGGCGCAACTGTAATAGCAACGGTGCTGTCTCACGGCAAGCACGACAAAGTGCGCATCTTCAAGATGCGCCGTCGTAAGCACTATCAAAAACGTCAAGGTCATCGCCAGCAGTTCACCGAACTGCAAATCGGCGCGATTTCCGCCTGATGACAACTTGAAACTGGTACTTCCTGTTTCAGACTGACTGGAGAAGCTAAATGGCACAGAAAAAAGGCGGCGGCTCAACGCGAAACGGGCGCGATTCCAAGCCCAAGATGCTGGGTGTGAAGAAGTTCGGCGGCGAGGTCATCTCTGCCGGCGCGATCATCGTTCGCCAGCGCGGTACCAAGTTCCACCCCGGCACCAATGTCGGTCTGGGCAAGGACCATACCTTGTTTGCACTCGCTGACGGCAAAGTGTCGTTTGCGATCAAAGGTGCGATGAACAAGCACACGGTGAACGTCACCACCGCCTGATCCGGCGGTTGACCGACACAAGACCCTGCGCCCGGCGCAGGGTTTTTCGTTTATAAGCTTTGAATTGCCTAGCGAGCGCACGAATCTGCCAGCCTATGCCTCGCGGCGCCAGCGCGCGGGCAAGTGAACTCAGGCACAGTTGAATCCAACGCCATGAAATTTGTTGACGAAGCCTTTATCGACGTTTCCGCCGGAGACGGAGGGGCGGGCTGCGTCTCGTTCCGGCACGAGAAATACAAGGAGTTTGGCGGACCCAACGGGGGAGACGGTGGCCGGGGCGGCCATGTGTTCGCCGTGGCCGACGTCGGGCTCAATACGCTGGTCGATTTCCGTTACTCCCGTCGCCATGAGGCCAAACGCGGTCAGCACGGCATGGGCTCGGACATGTTCGGCGCCGCCGGTGATGACATCACCTTGCGCGTGCCGGTGGGCACGGTCATTTCGGATTCCGAGACCGGTGAAGTGCTCTACGAACTGCTCACGCCGGACGAGGTCATCACGATTGCCAAAGGCGGTGATGGTGGCTTTGGCAACATGCGCTTCAAGAGCGCGATCAACCGTGCGCCACGACAAAAAACGCCTGGCTGGCCAGGCGAGACCAAGAGTCTCAAGCTCGAACTCAAGGTGCTGGCAGACGTGGGGCTGCTGGGCATGCCCAACGCTGGCAAATCGACCCTGATCTCCGCGATCTCGAATGCGCGGCCGCGCATCGCCGACTACCCTTTCACCACCTTGCATCCGAACCTGGGTGTGGTACGGGTCGGGCCGTCGCAGAGTTTCGTCGTGGCGGATCTGCCCGGTCTGATTGAAGGCGCCTCCGATGGCGCAGGCCTGGGGCACCTGTTTCTTCGCCATCTGCAGCGCACGCGTTTGTTGCTCCATGTGGTGGACATGGCGCCATTCGACGACAGCGTCGACCCGGTGGCCCAGGCCAAGGCGATCGTCAACGAGTTGAAGAAGTACGATTCGAAGCTTTTTCGCAAACCGCGCTGGCTGGTTCTCAACAAGCTCGACATGGTTCCGGCGGAGAAGCGCGCCGAACTGGTCGCGACGTTTGTGCGTCGCATGCGTTTCAAGGGACCGGTGTTCGAGATATCGGCGTTGACACGTGAAGGTTGCGAAGGCCTGGTACAAGCGGTCTTTAACCAGGTCAAGACGCAGAAGGCACTGGACACCGAGGTGCCGGTCGTGGACCCCCGGTTTCCCATCGATCCTGCCGCCTGAAGACCACGTCTTCAGCGCTGCAGTCGCCTCGTTCGCACCGTACGATCTATTTCCCGAAAAGATGAGCAAAGTTGTCACGCCCGCCGTGATGCGTCAGGCCCGACGCATCGTCGTCAAGGTCGGCTCCAGTCTGGTCACCAATGATGGCCGTGGCCTGGACGAGGAGGCTATCGGCGAATGGTGTCGGCAACTGGCAATGCTGGTCAGTGACAAGCGTGAGGTGGTGATGGTGTCCAGTGGTGCCATCGCCGAAGGCATGAAACGCTTGGGCTGGCGCACACGGCCGCGTGAAGTGCACGAATTGCAGGCGGCGGCTGCGGTCGGGCAGATGGGACTGGCCCAGATGTATGAGTCCAAGTTGCGTGCACACGGTCTTGGCAGCGCGCAAATCCTGCTGACCCATGCCGACCTGGCGGACCGCGAGCGCTATCTCAACGCCCGCTCCACGCTGATGACCCTGCTCAAGCTGGGCATCGTGCCGGTCATCAACGAAAACGATACGGTGGTCAACGACGAGATCAAGTTCGGCGACAACGACACCCTGGGTGCCCTGGTGGCCAATCTGGTCGAGGCGGATCTGCTGATCATCCTGACTGACCAGAAGGGCCTGTATACCGCGGACCCGCGCAAGGACCCTGATGCGCGTTTCGTGCATGAGGCCAAGGCCGGTGACCCGGCGCTGGAACTGATGGCCGGTGGCGCGGGATCCAGCCTGGGGCGCGGCGGCATGATCACCAAGATTCTGGCTGCGCGCCGGGCTGCCGGTTCAGGGGCGTCGACCGTGATCGCCTGGGGCCGTGAGCCGGATGTGTTGCAACGGCTGATCGGTGGCGAATCCATCGGCACCTTGCTGGTGGCGCAGACGCAAAAGACGCAGGCGCGCAAGCGATGGATCGCCGATCACCTGCAGTTGCGCGGCGCCGTGACGGTCGACGCCGGTGCGGCGTCCAAGTTGCGCGACGAAGGCAAGAGTCTGTTGCCGATCGGAATGATCAGCGTATCTGGCGAGTTTTCACGCGGTGAGGTGATCGCCGTGCGCGAGACATCCGGCGTGGAGATTGCCCGAGGCCTTGCCAACTACTCCAGCTTCGAAGCCCGGTTGATTTGCCGCAAGCCGTCCAATGCGTTGGAGGCCCTGCTTGGCTACGTGGCCGAGCCCGAGATGTTGCATCGCGACAACCTCGTGATCACGCGCTGACTGTCCCTCGTGCCGGCTGCACTGCCCGCGGGCGGCAACCCCACACCTGCCAAATGCGTCGACCGCTTGTCGACCACACCGCCTGACATTGTCGAGCAAGCGACCGCCAAGCGCGGTCTACTTCTGCATTCCGTCGGAATGTGACTGCTTGAGCTTGCGAATGATCTCCTGTGGCGTATTCGCAGCTGCAGCACGGCCGTCGCATGCACCCTGTCTGGCGAAGGCCAGCGCATGCATCGAACGCTGATTGCCGTTGAGAGGCGACCATTGGGCGTCATCAACCGGGTCCCACTTTCCGTCACTGCCGAGCCGGGCATAGGTCTTGACCTCGCCCTTGAGGCACCAGAGGCCCTCGTACATGGCATTGACGTTGCCGCTCGAGGACTGCGCGATCATCACATACCGAACAATGCCATCCGCACCGATAGTCAAGCTGTCCGGGTCCACGCCGACCTTGACCGTGACATAACGCGGCATCTGGATCGGCACCATCCGTTCGGCGCTGATTTTGGCCGGTGGTGGTACCTCGAGCTCCTTCCAGTCCGGATCGAGATCGGCAATCTGGGACCAGCAACTTCCGGCGGTCAGCAGGCATATCAGCAGGGCACTAACGCGCATGGGAATCCCCGGAATCATCATTTACAACATTGGTATGCGGATCAGGTTCAAAGCTCCCGCCCGGAGGCAGGGCGAACGAGGCACCAGGAGGGCCATCACCGGCCGCACCATGCTCGTGTTCGCGCGCCCGACTGCCGCTGCGCAGGTAGCGGTTGCGCACATCGTGCCGCGGCAGGTAGCGAGCCAGTTCGGTCAGCGCCATTTCGTAGACGCCGCGCTTGAACTCGACCACCATGTCCAGCGGAACCCAGTAGTCGTTCCAACGCCATGCGTCAAACTCCGGGTGATCGGTCGCCCGCAGGTTCAAGTCCCAGTCGTAACCGGTGAGCTGCAGCAAATACCAGATCTGTTTTTGTCCCTTGTAATGGCCACGCGCGTCGCGGCGAATGTATCGGTCAGGCACCTCATAACGCAACCAGTCCCGGGTACGGGCAACGACACAGACATGCTCCGGCTGGAGCCCCACTTCTTCGTGCAGTTCGCGATACATGGCCTGCTCGGGGGTTTCTCCCCGGTCTATGCCACCTTGCGGAAATTGCCAAGAGTGGGTGCGAATGCGCTTGCCCCAAAATACCTGGTTCCTCTGGTTGAGTAGAACGATGCCGACGTTGGGCCGAAATCCGTCCCGGTCAAGCATAATCAACCCCAATTTTCTAACTGAGACCATTATGCCCCGCAAGCGGCGGCCGGCAAAGGTCCCTGTCCTGATTCGAATCCCATGAAAGCCTCCCGATTTTTCATTTCCACCCTGAAGGAAGCGCCTGCCGATGCGGAAGTGGCCAGCCACAAACTGATGATGCGCGCCGGCATGATCAAGAAGCTTGGCGCCGGCATCTACAGCTATATGCCGATGGGTCTGCGCGTCATCCACAAGGTCGAGGCCATCGTGCGCGAGGAGATGAATCGTGCGGGGGCGGTCGAGTTGTCGATGCCGGTGGTGCAACCGGCCGAGTTGTGGCAAGAGACAGGGCGCTTTGCCACGATGGGACCGGAGTTGTTGCGCATACAGGACCGTCATGCGCGTGACTATGTGGTGCAGCCGACCAGCGAGGAGGTGGTGACCGACATCGTGCGCCAGGACATCCGAAGCTACAAGCAGTTGCCGCGAAATTTCTACCAGATCCAGACCAAGTTCCGCGACGAACGCCGGCCGCGTTTTGGCCTGATGCGCGGGCGTGAATTCATCATGAAGGACGCATACAGCTTCGATCAGGATGCGGAGGCTGCCAAGGTCAGCTACCAGTCCATGGCCGTGGCTTACCGGCGCATCTTCGACCGATTCGGTTTGCGTTATCGCGCGGTGGCCGCAGACAGCGGCGCCATTGGCGGCGACCTGAGCGAAGAATTCCAGGTGATCGCCGCCACGGGCGAAGACGCCATCGTCTACTGCCCCGGCAGCGACTATGCAGCCAACATGGAAAAGGCGGAAGCGCTGGCGCCGGCACAGCCACGACCGGATCCTGGAGAAACCCTGACCAAGACGCCGACGCCCGGCAAGAGCACCTGTGCCGATGTGGCCGAGTTCCTGGGCGTCCCGCTCAGTCAGACCGTGAAGTCGCTGGTCGTGACGTCGGAAGAAAAGGACGACGACGGCCTTGTCGTCAAGACGCAAGTGTGGCTGCTGATGCTGCGCGGCGATCATGACATGAACGAGGTCAAGGCGAACAAGGTTCCCGGACTGGAGGCAGGGTTCCGGTTTTCAACGCTGCAGGAAATCGACGATCACTTCGGCTGCAAGCCGGGCTATCTGGGTCTGATCAATCTGCGCAAACCGGTGCGTGTGGTAGCTGATCGCGAGGTCGCGGTCATGCACGACTGGATCTGCGGCGCCAACGAGCCGGATTTTCACTACACCGGAGTCAACTGGGGACGCGACCTGCCCGAGCCCGAGCTGGTGGCTGATCTGCGCAACGTGGTGGCCGGCGACCCTTCACCCGATGGGCAAGGTGTGCTGGCGATCGAGCGTGGCATCGAAGTCGGCCATGTTTTTTATCTCGGCACCAAGTACAGCCGCGCCATGCAGGCTACCTTTCTCAACGCGTCTGGCAAGCCGCAGCATTTCGAGATGGGCTGTTACGGAATTGGCATCACCCGCCTGCCGGCTGCGGCGATCGAACAAAACCATGACGAACGCGGCATCATCTGGCCCGACGCACTGGCACCCTTCACCGTTGTCATTTGCCCGATCGGTCCGGATCGCAGTCCGCAAGTCAAGGCCGCTGCCGAGAGCTTGTACGGTCAACTGCTGCAGGCCGGTGTCGACGTCATTCTGGATGACCGGGGCGAGCGCCCGGGTGCCATGTTTGCCGATTGGGAGTTGATCGGTGTGCCCCACCGTGTCACTATTGGCGAGCGGGGTCTCAAGGACGGCCAGGTCGAGTACCAGCATCGCCGCGAAAGTGCGGCCACCAAGGTTGCTGTCCAAGAGATCCTCGGTTTCGTGACATCCAGATTGGAGCCGTGAGGGGTTTGGCAGGCAGCGATATCCGTATCCATCACCGCGGCGCGCCTTCCGGCGTGACGCGACGCCGCTGGCTGGTCTCCATGGTCCCGATCGGTGCCGTGGCAGGCAAACATGCGCCAGCGCATGCCGGAAGCCAGCTCGAAGAACCCCTGATCGACTCCGTGCGGACTGCATTGACCGCATCGATCAACAGCACGGCGCCACCGGTTCCGGTGTTTGCCGACACTGCATCGAGGATCGAATACCTGCGTTGGCTCGGTGCCATGAGCACCCGCCTGCGCCGGCGCAAGACGGACCTGGAAACACGCAAGGAATTTCTACAAACCGTCTGGTACGAAAGCAAGCGGGCCGGGCTCGACACCACGCTGGTAATGGGGCTGATCCAGGTGGAGAGCGGCTTTCGCAAGTTTGCAGTGTCCAGCGCCGGTGCCAGGGGTTACATGCAGGTGATGCCGTTCTGGACCCGGGTGCTGGCCACCGGTGATCCGTCGGTGCTGTTTCACATGCAGACCAATCTGCGATTTGGCTGCGTGATCCTGCGCCATTACCTGGATCGGGAGAATGGCAACCTGTTCATGGCGCTGGGGCGCTACAACGGCTCGCGCGGCAAGGACACCTACCCAAACCTGGTGATGGGCGCCACGCGCCAGTGGAAGTACAACACTGCCTGACGCCAGTGTGCCCCAGTACACGGCTATTGCATGAACCCGATCGATGACTTGCGCGTGCTCGGCTTGGGCAGGTCACCGACCTGAACCGCATCGCGATTGTCCAACCGGGCATTGCCAAAACCGGTCATCAGCGCGCGGCGCATGTCACGGGGTGACATCTCGGCCAGCCGCTCGAGCAGGTCGGGCGCCGGTTCGGGCTCGAATCGCTGGCCCCAACCGTGCTCGCCACGGATGCCCCGGTAAAGGTTGCGCGCGATCTGTCGCGCCGCCTCGTCATCGGGCGCCTCGACCCAGAAAACATTCATGCGATTGAGGATGGGTTCCGGTATCGTGCGCTCATCATTGGCGGTGGTGATCCAGATCACCTGACTGGCGTCGATCGGTACTTCGGCGAACTCGTCGGTAAAACTCTGCGCCGTGTCGTGCTCGAGCAGGCTGTACAGGGCGCCCAGCGGGTCGTATTGGGCATCTGCCGCAGCCTTGTCGATTTCGTCCACAACGATCACCGGATTGGCATATTGACCATCCACCAGCGCTTCGAAGACCTTGCCCGGTTTCGCGCCTTTCCATTGTGACGATGCGCCGGACAACAGCCAGCCTGCGGTCATGGAGCTCATCGGCACCAGGGTCATGCCGGTACCCAGCAGGTCGGCAAGCTTGCGTGCGAAGTGGGTCTTGCCGATGCCCGGCGCGCCGAGCAGAAGGATCGGCGTCACCTCCAATCCGTCAGGGCTGTCCTGGGCCAGCGCCACATGGCGTTTGATGTCGTCCAGAACCTCATGGAAGTTGGGCAGCGTGGCATACAGTTCGCCCATGTCCGGTATGCCCGAGGGCTTGACCTGGAATCGTTGCGGGCCGCGCTCAAGCATGCGCTGGTAGGTAGCGCGCAGGGTGTCGTAGTCGCGTTCGGCCAGTCCGTCGAGCTTGCGCTGGACTTCATGGGGCTCAAACACCCGGCGCATCTGAGCAACCGGCAGCCGGAACGCCGAAGGTGGGGAAACTGGCTTGTCAGACTCCATGACCGGCTCCTTTCTCAGACCTGTGTTCAACCTAGAAACCGCAGTTGACCGCTTTCTTCCGCTAGATACGCCTTATGAACTCTAGCTTTCGTGCTCACGAGCAAGGTCACCTCAAGGGTGACAACGCTACGCACCCGATTGAGCTGCGCTGACGCACGCTGGCGGCGTTGCTCCTCCTTGCGCGCAGGAGCCCGCAGCGTCGTCGCGCCTTGCCAGCGCACCCCATCGCAGCCCACTCGGGCGCGTCCAACTGCGGTTTCTAGGTTCATTCAAACACAGTCAGGTCATGGTGCAAACCGGACAAAAGGTCGAGAAGGAGGATTTGTTGCAAACATGCCGACTATCAGATCGGCATGTCGGCCCCGGCCGGATGGTGTTGCGCCACCCGGTGCATGTGCAGACGCTGCCGGGTATCAGTTCGGCTTGGCCAGAACCTGCTGCAATTCGCCGTTTTCGTACATCTCCATCATGATGTCCGAGCCACCGACGAACTCGCCATGTACGTACAACTGGGGGATCGTCGGCCACTGGCTGTAGTCCTTGATGCCGGCGCGGATCTCTAGATCCTCCAGCACGTTGACCGTCTTGAGTTGACGGGGGTCCACGCCGCAGGCCTTGAGAATCTGGATCGCGCGGCCCGAGAAGCCGCACTGCGGAAAACTGGCCGTGCCCTTCATGAACAGCAGGACCTCACTGGACTTGACCAATTCATCGATGCGTTGTTGTGTGTCGCTCATTAGCTTCTCCTGGGGAAATCTGTGGGCCGATTATTTCATCTTCCGCGTCCGGCGTCGTGCAAGACCCCGGTTATCCCGGGTCATCGCCGTTCCATTGTCCGCCGGTGCATCGCCAGTGTCCGGCAAGGTCATGGCGCGCGGCGATATTCTGCAGCCCTGCCGCCTGCAGCAGGGCCTGGACCTGCGGTCCCTGGTCGAAGCCATGTTCGAGCAGCAGCCAGCCGCCTGGCGCGAGGTGGCCGGCGGTGCCGGCGATGATCTGGCGGATGTCGTTCAGTCCGTCGGGCCCAGACGTCAACGCCGCAATCGGCTCGTAGGTCAGATCAGGGAGGTGGGGGTCGTCATCCTGGATATAGGGGGGGTTGGACACGATCACCTGGTAGCGCTGGCGCACCGGTTCAAACCACGACCCCTGCAGCCACTGCAGGTCGAGCCCGAGCTCTGACGCGTTGCTGCGCGCCAGCGTCAGGGCGTCTGCGCTGGCATCGACCGCATCGACTGCAACCTGCGGACGCCCCTGTTTGACGGCCAGGGCGATGGCCCCGCTGCCCGTCCCCAGGTCCAGCAGGCGCAAGGCTTCGCCGGATTGGCGCAGCAGCAGTTCGTCCAGGCAGGCGAGCGCCCATTCGACCAGGGCCTCCGTGTCCGGACGGGGCACCAGCACCCGTGGATCGACTTTCAGGTCGAGTCCGAAAAACTCCTTGCGACCGACGATATAGGCCAAGGGCTCGCCGGCGCACCGACGCTGCGTCAGTTGCCGGAAATGCTTGTCCACCGCAGGTGGCAAAAGGTCGCCGTCGTGGGCCAGCAGCCAGCTGCGCCGCAAGTTCTGCCCCGGCAAGGCGGCCTCCAGCGCATGGAGTAGCAGCAGGTCGGCGTCGAGCCGGTCAAGACCGGCGGTGCGGGCCTTTGACAGGCTGTCGGCAATCGTAAGCATGCGCGGCAAATGTGAACTCTGTCAGGCGCTAGTGCCGACTTCCAGCGCCGCGAGCTGCTCTGCGGCCTGCGCTGCCTGCAAGGCCTGTATCACGTCGTCGAGATCGCCTTCCATGATGATCAACAGTTTGTACAGCGTCAGGTTGATGCGGTGGTCGGTCAGCCTTCCCTGCGGGAAGTTGTAGGTGCGGATCCGGTCGCTGCGGTCGCCCGAACCGATCAGGTTCTTGCGCTCGGCGGCGTCGCGCGCGGCCCGTTCGACGCGGTCCTTCTCCTGGATGCGGGCCGACAGGACCTGCAAGGCCTTGGCCTTGTTGCGATGCTGACTGCGATCATCCTGGCATTCGGCCACGATGCCGGTCGGGATATGGGTGATGCGCACGGCCGAATCGGTTTTGTTGATGTGCTGGCCGCCGGCACCGCTGGCGCGGTAGGTGTCGATGCGCAAGTCAGCCGGGTTGATCTGTACTGCCACCGATTCATCGGGCTCGGCCAGTACGGCTACCGTGCAGGCACTGGTATGGATCCGCCCCTGGGTCTCGGTGGCCGGCACGCGTTGTACCCGGTGGCCACCCGATTCAAACTTCAGCTCACCGTAGACGTTCTGGCCGATGACACGCAGAACGACCTCCTTGAATCCACCGAGCTCTGAATCGGACGCACTGATGATCTCGGCCTTCCAGCCCCGGCGTTCGAAGTACCGCGTGTACATGCGCACCAGATCGCCCGCGAAGAGCGCCGACTCGTCACCTCCGGTGCCGGCGCGTATCTCGATAAAGGCGTTTCGGCTGTCGTCCGGGTCCTTGGGCAACAGCATGCGTTGCAGTTCAGCGGCGAGTTGCGTGAGCTCGGCGTTGGCGGCATCCACTTCCTCTTGCGCCAGGGCTGCCATGTCGGCGTCCCCTGCCGCACTGCTGAGCAGCTCCTGCGCATGGGTCAGATCGGCTTCGCGCTGCTGGAATCGGACCCAGCGGCTGGCCACGGAGGCCACGTCGGAGTGTTCTCGCGAGAGCAGCAGGAACTGCGCCATGTCTTTCATGATGTCCTCACGCGACAACAGAAATTCCAGCTCGCCCAGTCGGGCGCTGTATCGGTCGAGCTGTTGTCGGAAAAAGGCTTTCATGGCGTCGCTCGGTTGGTGGCCCGGGACTCCGGGCGTGCACAAGGGAAGGGGTCGCGGCCCGTGTCGGGCCGGCTAGATGCCGCCCCGCAAAGCCAGGGCGTTCGAGGGCGCCGCTAACGTTCCTTGCGCAGGAAGAACTGTTGCACCGCCGAACCGGCTTGTTTGCGCGCGTCGGCATCGCCGGCGCGCAGTTCGGCCAGCGCGCCATGCAGCATTTTCTGGGTCAGTCCGCGCGACAAGGCTTCGAGCACCGCATCCACGTCCTCGCCGCGGGCCAGCAACTTGCGGGCGCGCACGATCTCACCCTGGCGCCATTCATCGGCCTGGGCGTTGAGTTGCTGGATCAAGGGAACCGCATCGCGCTGGTCGATCCAGTGCATGAAGCTCTGCACCCCGGCATCGATGATGACTTCGGCCTGGGCCACGGCGGCCTGCCGGTTCGCGCGGCCGGTCTGCACCACATGGGCCAGGTCGTCCACGGTGTACAGATAGACGTCCTGCAGTTCCTTGACCTCCGGTTCGATGTCGCTGGGAACGGCCAGGTCGACCATGAACATCGGGCGGTGTTTGCGGCGTTTGAGGGCACGTTCGACGGCGCCCAGGCCGACTATCGGCAGCGAGCTGGCGGTGCAACTGATGACCGCGTCAAATTCATGCAGTCGCTCCGGCAGGTCGGCCAGCCGCATCACCGAACCGCCGAGCTGCGACGCCAGCTTTTCACCCCGTTCGAGTGTGCGGTTAGCCACCGTAATGGATTTCGGGTTGCGTGCGGCAAAGTGAGTCGAGCACAACTCGATCATGTCGCCAGCGCCGATGAACAACACCTTGACCTGGGCCATGTCCTCGAACAGCTGACTGGCCAGGCGCACCGTGGCAGCCGCCATGCTGATGGAGTGGGCGCCGATTTCGGTGGAGGAGCGCACTTCCTTGGCCACCGAGAACGAACGCTGGAACATCTGGCTCAACGTGGATCCGAGCACGCCGGCCTGCTGGGCCACCCGAACCGCCTCCTTGAGTTGGCCGAGGATCTGGGGTTCGCCCAGCACCATGGAGTCCAGCCCGCTGGCGACCCGAAACGCGTGGCGTGCAGCCAGACCGTCTTGCAGCGTATACGAGTGCGAGCGCAGCACCGATACCGACACGCCGCCGGAGTGGGCCAGCCAGTCCAGTGCAGGCTCGAACTCGGGTTTGTCCCCAGCGCAGTAGATCTCGGTCCGGTTGCAGGTCGACACGATCGCCGCCTCTGGCGGACGGGTCATGGCATTGCGCAAACCCTGCAAGGTCGGCACGATTTGTTCACTGGCAAACGCCAAACGACCGCGCAGATCCAACGGCGCGGTTGTGTGGTTGATGCCAAGTGCCCAGACAGCCATATAAGTGAGTTTGAGTCCGATTATAAAATCGACGCCACCATGGGTGTCATCGACCTGCTAATCCACCTGATCAACTTCGCTTTGCCGGCGTTGGTGGTGGGACTTGCACTGCCATTGCTGACCCGCCTCACGGCCATGGGACGTCAGGCTGCCCCGGGCTGGCGCCGGCAGGCCAGTGTCAATTCCCTCGCAGGCCTGCTGGTGCTGGTGGCTGGTCTTTGGTTTTGGGGCCAGGACGGAAAATTGCTGACCTATATGGCCATGGTCGTGGTTTGCGCGACCAGTCAGTGGCTGATGTCGGGAGCCTGGCGACGTTGATCGACCGGTTCCGCCTGTTCGGCGGATTCCGTGGGCCGGTCTATGCCGTCCACCGAGTGGTGGTCATACTCGGACATCGACACCCGGTCCCGACCGGCCGATTTGGCTAGGTACAGAGCGGTGTCCGCCCTTCGGATCAGCTGCTCCAGGCTCGGCGTATGCCCTGGCATGACACCGGCTGCTCCCAGGCTGGCGGTGACAAGGATAGGTCGGCCGTTGACCATGATCGACGGCGTGGCTTGCAGCGATTCCCGCACCCGCTCAGCCAGTTGCCGCGCCTGGGTCAACGGCGTGTTGGGCAACAACATGATGAATTCCTCCCCACCCCATCGGGCCAGCAGATCGGTGGTGCGCAGGGCCTGGCGGCAGCGCTGCGCGACCTGCACCAGCACATCGTCGCCACCCAGGTGTCCGATGGTGTCGTTGATCGACTTGAAATGGTCGACGTCCAGCACTATCAGGGCCAGCGGTTGACCGTGTCGACGCGCCAGATCCAGCTCGCGTTGGGCCGCCGGCATGAAATGGGTGCGGTTGTTCAATCCAGTCAACGCGTCGCGCATCGCCAACGCATGGATCTGGCCCCAGGCCCGGTCCAGCGAGATCACCAGGGAGATGCAGATGCCGCCGAAGATCAGAGTGAGTGGAACCGGTACCAGCAGCGAGATCCACGTTGCATTGCCCATCCTGGGCGAATCGCTGATGGACACCAGCAACCAGGTGAAGCCGAACGAACAGATGGAACTGATCAGGCACAGCAGCAGCGTGGCGCGCAATGCCCCGATCTGGCTGACCCAGCTCGAGAAGCGCCGCAGGCGCGTCAGACGGGCTGGGTGTTCGGCGACCGAAGGGGCGTGGGCGGGCATGGGGGGCTGCGCTGAATCCGGTCGCGATGTCCCATTTGCAGCCTGTGCCATGGCGGAACGGGTTGGCGTACGGGTGTTTGACATCAGGCCGGCACGAGGGCGCCGCCTGGCAAGGCCATCGGCTCCTGCCCGGCGCGGAACCACCATGATGGATGGGGGCCTTGCACCACGGCTTGTCCGTCGCGCAGATCCACCCAGTTGCCCTCTGGCAGCGCCAGCACCGAATGCGCGGAATGGAGCGCCAGGTATTCCGTCAGTCGCTGGTTGCGCGTTTCGCCCTGGTGTCCCGTTGGCAAGGCGTTGGTGTAATGGGCATTGATCTGGAATGGCACTAATCCGAGCGCATCGAAACCGCCGGGATCGACAATGGGCATATCGTTCGTTGTCGCGATCGACGGCGTCGCCAGAACCGATCCGGCGCTCCAGCCGACATAGGGTGTGCCCGCGTCTACCGCCTGCCGGATCGGCTCCAGACAGCCACGCTGGCGTAACTCGTACAGTAGTCGGAAGGTATTGCCTCCGCCAACCAGCAAGATGTCGGCCTGTGCTGTCGCGGCCTGCAGATCGTCGCAGTGGTGAGCGCCCTCGATGTGCAGTTCGAGCGGCGCCAGGGCCTTGCGCACCAGGTCCAGATAATCGTCCCAGTCCACGGTGGTCCCGGCGAAGGGGAAAAACAAAGCGTTCTTGCGGCCTCGGGTGATGTCAGCCCATGCGTCTTGGGCGTGAACCAGGTAGTTTCCCGAAGTGTCGCGGGAGTTGCTCAACAGCAGCATTCGGGCCGATGGCGCCAGGTGAAAGCCGGTTTGCATGGCCGGTGACTCAGCCTGGTGCGAAAAGATCGACCCGATCGGTGATGATGCCGTCGGTGTGCAGGTCGAGTAACCGGTGCGCCATCCATTCGTCGTTGACGGTGTAGCTCAGACAGCGCAGCCCGGCCTGATGGGCCGCCCCAACGGTTGCGTGGTCCCACAGGCTGTAGTGGCAGACTACCGCGACACAGCCCAGATCGCCGGCCACGTCCAGCCAGTCTGTCCGGGGTTTGTCCATCAGCAGGCCACGCGGCAGATCGGGTGCTGTGCTGCGCGCACCTTCGAGCGCAGCTACGTCGAACGACGTCATCAATGGGGGTATGGCGGCCTGGGCCCACAGGCGCGCCGCATGCCGGGCCACCACTTCGCCGGTGTGACGTTCCGTGCCAGGCGTCGGCTTGATCTCGATATTGAGCAGGTGGCCGTTGTTTTGGCAGAAACGTGCGACGTTATCCAGGCAAGGCAAGGATTCCCCGGCATACGCGCGTGAATGCCAGCTTCCGGCGTCGCACTGCGACAACGCATGCCAGGGCTGGTTGCCGCCGATGCCGCGGCCGTTCGTCGTGCGCCGCAGATCAGCATCGTGCAGCAGGAATGGTACGTCGTCCTGACTGAGTTTGACGTCACATTCGAACATCCGGTAGCCGTGGCTTGCGCCGAGCCGGAAAGCCGCCAGTGTGTTTTCCGGCGCCAACTTGCCGGCGCCCCGGTGCGCAATCCAGCGCGGATACGGCCAGGGTGAAGGCATCAGAGGCGTTTGCCGGTCGATGCGTCGAAGGCATGCAGACGGCCTTCGCGTGGGGTGGCATGGATGGTCGAACCCAGCGTCGGCACCGGATGCGCCTCGTCCATGCGGATGATGACCACCTCTTTGCCGGCACCGTGTGACCAGCGACCGTACACCAGGCGCTCCGCGCCCAGCATCTCGACAGCTTCCACCTGCAGTGCCCAACCGGTATCGGTCACGTCCAGGTGTTCAGGCCGGATGCCGACGATGATTCCGGCCTTTGCGTCGGGGGCATCATATAAAAGGTTCATCGGCGGCGACCCGATGAAACTGGCGACAAAGGTAGTGGCCGGACGGGTGTAAACCTCTTCGGGCGTGCCGAACTGCTCCATCACGCCGGCGTTCATGACCATCATGCGCTGGGCCAGGGTCATGGCCTCGACCTGGTCGTGGGTCACGAACAGCGACGTGATGCCCAGTTCGCGGTGCAGCTTTTGGATCTCGAGCCGGGTCTGGGCGCGTAGCTTCGCATCCAGATTGCTCAGCGGTTCGTCGAACAGGAACACCTGGGGCTGGCGCACGATGGCCCGTCCCATGGCCACGCGCTGGCGTTGTCCGCCCGACAGCTCACGCGGCCTGCGTTGCAGGTAGGGCGCCAGTTCCAGAATCTTGGCCGCCTTGTCGACCCGGGTCTTGATTTCCTGCATCGGCACTTTGGCGATCTTCAGGCCGTAAGCCATGTTGTCGAACACGCTCATGTGCGGATACAGCGCGTAATTCTGGAACACCATGGCGATGTCGCGCTCGGCCGGCTCCAACTCGTTGACGACGCGTCCGCCGATCGAAATCTCGCCGCTGCTGATTTCCTCCAGGCCGGCCACCATGCGCAGCAACGTGGATTTACCACAGCCAGAGGGGCCGACGATGACGATGAACTCGCCGTCGGCTATGTCCACGCTCACCCCGTGGATCACCTGGTTTGCCGTCTTGCCGTATCCGTAGCGCTTGATGACGTCGTTGAGTTGTACTGATGCCATGTCCGTTTGCCCAATTTGTCTATTTTTCTGTGTCGACCAAGCCCTTGATGAACCACTTTTGCATCAGCAGTACCACCATGGCCGGCGGAATCATGGCCAGGATGGCGGTCGCCATCACGATGTTCCATTCGTTGGCCGCGTCACCACCGGAGATCATGCGCTTGATGCCCATCACCACCGGATACATGTCCTCGCTGGTGGTCACCAGCAACGGCCACAGGTATTGGTTCCAGCCGTAGATGAACTGGATCACGAACAGCGCCGCGATGCTGGTGCTCGACAGCGGGATCAGCACATCCTTGAAAAAGCGCAGCGGCCCGGCACCGTCCACACGCGCCGCCTCGACCAGTTCATCGGGAACGGTCAGGAAAAACTGGCGGAACAGGAACGTGGCTGTTGCAGACGCGATCAGCGGCACGGTGAGGCCGGCGTAGCTGTTCAGCATGCCCAGGTCGCTGACCACCTGGTAGGTGGGTCCGATGCGCACCTCGACCGGCAGCATCAGCGTGACAAAAATGGCCCAGAAGAAGAACATGCGCCCGGGAAACCGGAAATACACGATGGCGAATGCAGACAGCAGCGATATCGCGATCTTGCCCACGGCGATGACCATCGCCGTGACGAAACTCACCACCATCATGCGGCCCACTGGCGCGGTGGACGCCGCGCCATCGCTGGTGCCCTTGATGGCGTGGGCGTAGTTCTCCAGCATGTGGTTGCCCGGCAGCATAGGCATGGGAACCTGAACGATGTCCTGCGCTGTGTGGGTGGACGCAATGAACGTCACATACAAGGGGAAGGCGACGATCAGCACCCCGAGAATGAGCACGAGGTGGGAGATGGCCGCGGTCAGCGGGCGGCGTTCAATCATGATGGGCGACTCGCATCAGTAGTTGACCTTGCGTTCGACGTAACGGAACTGCACGACGGTAAGTGCCACGACGATGACCATCAGTACCACCGACTGGGCAGCCGATCCGCCCAGGTCCAATGCCTTGAAGCCGTCGTAGTAGACCTTGTAGACCAGAATCGCCGTGTCCTTGCCTGGGCCGCCTTCGGTGACTGCGTCGATGATGGCAAAGGTGTCGAAGAAGGCGTAAACGACGTTGATCACCAGCAGGAAAAACGTCACTGGTGTCAGCAAGGGGAAGATGATGGTCCAAAATCGACGCCAGGGCCCCGCACCGTCAATGGCTGCAGCCTCGATCAGGCTTTTGGGAATGGATTGCAGCCCGGCCAGGAAAAACAGGAAGTTGTAGGATATCTGCTTCCAGACTGCGGCGATCACGATCAGCGTCATCGCCTGTGCGCTGTTGAGCAGGTGGTTCCATTCGATGCCCAGGCTGCGCAGCGCAAAGCTGACAATGCCGATCGATGGCGCAAACATGAACAGCCACAACACACCGGCGACGGCCGGCGCTACGGCGTAGGGCCAGATCAGCAGCAACTTGTAGACGGCGGCGCCACGCAGCACCCGGTCTGCAAATACTGCCAGGATCAGCGCCAGAGTCAGGCCGAAGCCAGCCACCAGCACGGAGAAAACTGCGGTGGTCTTGAATGAGGCCAGGTAACTCTGGTCGGCCCACAGGCGTTCGAAGTTCAGCAAGCCGACCCATTCCACCGACATGCCGAAGGCATCCTGTTGCTGGAAGGACTGCACCAGCGCCTGTCCGGCGGGCCAGAAAAAGAAGATCGCGATAACGACTACCTGGGGCGCCAGAAGGACCCAGGGAAGCCACCAGCTCTTGAAGCGGACGCGCTTTTCAATCGTCAAGGGAAATACTCACGGTAGTAAAGAATGCGCGACTGCTTGCCAGTGCGCGGGTTCGCACTATAACCGCAAAGCCGATGGCCGCCCGGCTGGATGTGCCGGGCGGCCAAAGCTTGCTCATGCGGTGCGGTCGGCCGGTTATCACGGGGATGCGCCAGTGTACGGCGCACCTATCGCCGGCCTGCCGGATCAGCCCTTGTTGGCTTGCTGGAAGCGCTCGAGCTGCTCGTTGCCGCGTTTGACGGCTTCGTCCAGACCTTCCTTGGCGGTCTTCTTGCCAGCCCAGATCTGCTCAAGTTCTTCTTCCATGATGGCGCGGATCTGCACAAAATTTCCCAGGCGGATGCCGCGTGACTTGTCGGTGGTCTTGCGGATCATCTGGTTCACCGCGGTATCGGTGCCCGGATTCTGGGTGTAAAAGCCCGACTTCTCGGTCAGCACGAAGGCCGCATTGGTGATCGGCAGGTAGCCGGTGCGCTTGTGGCTTGCGGACTGGGTCTCGGCATTGGTCAGGTAATTGAAGAACTGCCCGACACCCTTGTAGTCAGCCTTGGGCTTGCCGGACATGACCCACAGGGACGCGCCGCCAATGACGGTGTTCTGCGGTGCGCCGGTCACGTCAGGGTAGTACGGCAGCGGCGCGATGCCGAAGTCGAACTTGGCGTTCTTCTTGATGCTGGCGTAGGTCGACGAGCTGGCCGTGGCCATTGCGCATTCGCCCGAGTAGAACGGTGCATCACCCTTGTTGCCGCGTCCGCGGTAGTGGAACAGGCCTTGTTTGGCCATGTTGGCCAGGTTCTCGATGTGGCGCACATGCAGCGGGCTGTTGAACGCAAGGCGTGCCGAAGTGCCACCGAAGCCGTTGTTCTGGGTCGAGAACAAGGTGTTGTGCCAGGTCGAGAAGCTCTCGAGCTGGGTCCAGGTCTGCCAACTGGTGGTGAACGGGCAGGCAACGCCGGAGGCCTTGAGCTTGGCAGCCGCCAGCACCAGTTCCGGCCAGGTCTTGGGCGGGCTGTTCGGGTCGAGGCCGGCCTTCTTGAACATGTCCTTGTTGTAGTTCAGCACCGTGGTGGAGCTATTGAAAGGAAAGCTCAACATCTGGCCGTTTGGCGCGGTGTAGTAGCCGACGACGGCCGGAATGTAGGCCTTGGGGTCGAACTTGAAGCCAGCATCAGTCAGCACCTGGCCGACCGGCACGATGGCGCCCTTGGCGGCCATCATGGTTGCGGTGCCCACCTCGAACACCTGCAGAATGTGCGGCGCATTGCCGGCGCGGAACGCGGCAATGGAGGCGGTCATCGACTCGTCGTAGGTCCCCTTGTAGGTCGGGACGATCTTGTAGTCCTTCTGGCTGTTGTTAAAGCCGTTGGCCAGATCGACCACCCAGTCGTTCAGACCGCCGGTCATCGAGTGCCACCACTGGATTTCGGTCTGGGCCTGTGCGGAAAAGGACATGGCTACCGCGCAGGCGGCAGCCGCTAATTTGAATTTCATTGTGAGTTCTCCGAAAAAGGGCGAATGTTACCCATGGGGCGTGACAGCACTATTACAACCCGATGACAGAAGTGAGCGGGAGAGGGATTTCCATGAGACGACTCCAGGGAACATCGGGAAATGCTGCACTGCGATAATGCACGCCCGCAGCGCGGCCACTTTTACGGGTGGCGCGGGCTCCGGGTCTGTGTCTGATGTATGCCTGGTTCTCCCCGTGACAGGCACCCACCGCAAAGTCCATGAACGCTGTAATCCGCCCTGAACAATTGTTGCCACAGACCGCGCCAGAGGCGACAACGTCCGAGCGCATTCGCGAGATTCCCTACAACTACACATCTTTTTCCGATCGCGAGATCGTGATCCGGCTGCTCGGCCCCGCCGCCTGGGCCACCTTGCTGCGGCTGCGCGGCGAGCGCCGCACCGGCCGGTCGGCGCGTATGTTGTACGAGGTGCTGGGCGATATCTGGGTGGTGCAGCGCAATCCGTATCTGCAGGACGACCTGCTGTACAGCCCGCGCAACAAGATTCTGGCGACTTCGCTGCTGGTCGAGGCGTTCCTGTACGAGGAGCAGACGCGCCGCGGCATCAGCATCAAGGACTGGGAGGAGTTCGAGGACGTGGCCGACCTTTGCACGGTCTGCCACAAGTGCCTGTCGCCGTGTCCGGTGGATATCGACTTCGGCGAGGTGTCGATGAACATGCGCAATCTGCTGCGAAAGATGGGCAAGAAATCGTTCCGTCCGGCCAATGCGGCTGCCATGTTCTTCCTGAATGCGACCAATCCGCAGACGATCAAGCTGGCGCGCAGCGCGATGGTGGGCATCGGTTTCAAGGTGCAGAACATGGCCAGCGACCTGTTGCGCGGCTTTGCGCGCAGGCAGACCCGCAATCCGCCGGCCAGCGTGGGCAAACCTGCCATCAAGGAGCAGGTGATCCATTTCATCAACAAGAAAATGCCCGGTGGCCTGCCCAAGAAGACAGCCCGCGCGTTGCTGGACATCGAGGATGCGGACTATGTGCCGATCATCCGCGACCCGGTGCTGACCAACCCCGAGACCGAGGCGGTGTTTTATTTCCCGGGTTGCGGCTCGGAGCGCCTGTTCAGCCAGGTCGGCCTGGCCACCCAGGCCATGTTGTGGCATGCGGGAGTGCAGACGGTGTTGCCGCCGGGTTACCTGTGTTGCGGATATCCGCAGCGCGGCTCCGGACAATTCGACAAGGCCGAGAAGATCATCACCGACAATCGCGTGTTGTTCCACCGGCTTGCCAACACGCTGAACTACCTGGACATCCGTACCGTGGTGGTCAGTTGCGGCACCTGCTACGACCAGTTGCAGGGGTACAAGTTTGAGGACATCTTCCCGGGCTGCCGCATCATCGACATCCATGAATACCTGCTGGAGAAGAACATCCGGCTCGAATCCGGCGGCGCTTATCTTTACCACGACCCCTGCCACAGCCCGATGAAGCTGCAGGATCCAATGAAGACGGTACGGGCGCTGGTCGGCGGCAATACGCCGACCCAGGTGCTCGAGAGCAAGCGGTGCTGCGGCGAAAGCGGCACACTGGGCATCACCCGGCCAGACATTTCGACCCAGGTGCGATTTCGCAAGGAAGAGGAACTGCATCGCGATGAGACCGCCTTGCGCCAGACTGGCGGCCTGGCGCCCGGCGCAAATGTGAAGATCCTGACCTCCTGCCCGAGCTGTCTGCAGGGCTTGAGCCGGTATGGCGACGATCTGCAGAACGGACTGCTCGAGGCCGATTACATCGTGGTCGAGATGGCGCGGCATATCCTGGGCGAGCAATGGCTTGAGCAGTATGTGGCCAAGGCCAATGCCGGCGGCATCGAGCGGGTGCTGGTCTAGTCCCGGCGTGACGCTGCGGCCGTCGTGCGCCGCACACGATGCTTCATCAACAACCAACAGGGAGTTCTGACATGGCAGGTCTAAAGCCCGGTGCTCCGGCACCGGAATCCATCACGGTACATGGTCAAACCAGGGTGTTGGAGGTCGGTTTTTCCGACGGCACCCTGTTCCGGATTCCGTTCGAGTTGATGCGGGTGTATTCGCCGTCGGCCGAAGTGCAGGGTCACGGTCCGGGCCAGGAAGTGCTGCAGACCGGCAAGCGACAGGTGACGCTCGATGCGCTCGATCCAGTGGGCAACTATGCGGTGCAGCCTCGGGCATTCATCAAATAGGCGACACATTCCCCAATTGACCGCAGGGTTGTGGCGGTCTGCAAACCAAACCGGCATAGCATTGAACACCATGACATCGACCCATTTCGGCTTTGAATCTGTCGACGAAGCAGACAAGGCACGCCGCGTGCGGGGCGTGTTCGACTCGGTTGCGCCCAAGTACGACCTGATGAACGACCTGATGTCGGCCGGTCTGCATCGCGCCTGGAAGGCCTATACGGTGCTGGTGGCCGATGTCCGCGCTGGGCACCAGGTGCTCGATATCGCCGGCGGAACCGGCGATCTGTCCAAGGCTTTCGCGCGCCAGGTCGGCCCCACCGGTCGCGTGGTGCTGTCCGATATCAACGAGGCGATGCTGCTCGTCGGGCGCGATCGCCTGACCGATGGCGGTCAGCTCATCGACGCGGTGGTCTGCGACGCCGAGAAGTTGCCGTTTGCCGACGCCCGGTTCGATCGGGTCAGTGTGGCCTTTGGCCTGCGCAACATGACACACAAGGACCTGGCCCTGACCGAGATGCACCGCGTGCTCAAGCCGGGTGGAAAACTGCTGGTGCTGGAGTTTTCGCGTGTGGCCAAGCCGCTGGAGAAGGCGTACGACTGGTACTCCTTCAAGGTATTGCCCCGGCTGGGCCAGATGGTGGCCGGTGATGCCTCGAGTTACCGTTACCTGGCGGAATCCATTCGCATGCATCCGTCGCAGGGTGAACTCAAGACGCTGATGCAGTCCTGTGGTTTCGGTCATGTCGATTACCACAATCTGACAGGTGGAATGGTGGCTTTGCACGTCGGCATCAAGTGCTGACGCGGTATGGTCGGGGAATATTTGGCAGTAGTGGTCTGAATAAATCAGGAGGCAAGATGAAACTGTGGACCGTGGTACTCGGATTGGCGATGGTGTTTGCCGGCTTCGACGCCGACGCGCGCCGCATGGGCGGTGGTGGGTCGTTCGGCAAGCAATCCAACAATGTGACGAATCGCTCTGCGCCGGCCACACCGGCACAGGGTGCGAACAACGTGGCCGGCAAACCCGCGACCGCGGCTGCGCCGCGCAAACCGTGGGGCGCCATGCTTGGTGGTCTGGCCGCGGGCCTGGGTCTGGCCTGGCTCGCCCATTCACTTGGCTTTGGTGAGGCGTTCGGTACTGTGCTGATGTTCGCTTTGCTGGCCATGGTGGCCGTGGGCGTGATTGGCTGGCTGATGCGCAGGAACAAGTCGGGACCGCAGCGCAGCGCGAATGCGCCGTTCGCCTTCCAGGGCGCCGGCGCGACGGTCGAGGAACCCCAGCCCTATCGTCCCGAGAACGTCGGCAACGATGCGTCGGCCCGTCCGTGGGAGCGCAGCAATGCGATGCCGCTGGAGTCGCTTGGCGGCAATCAGAACCGGGAATCCATCATCGGTTCTGCTTTGATGGGTTCGCAGTCCTGGGGTGTTCCGGCTGGTTTCGACGTTGACGGATTCCTCAAGGCCGCCAAGGCCAACTTCGTGACCCTGCAGGCCGCCTGGGACAAGTCGGACATCTCCTCCTTGCGTGCCATGATGACGGACGAGATGCTGAGCGAGATCCGGACCCAGTTGGCCGATCGCGAGGCCCATACCGGCGGCCCGGTCAACAACACCGATGTCGTCATGATCGACGCGAAGCTGCTGGGGATTGAAGACATCGGCAGTGACTACATGGCCAGTGTCGAGTTTTCGGGAATGATTCGCGAGGAGCCATCGGCCGGGCCCAGCCCGTTCCGCGAAGTGTGGAACATGACCAAGCCCAAGTCCGGCTCCAGCGGCTGGCTGGTGGCAGGCGTGCAGGCTTTGCAATAACACCGTCTCGCCTCGGCGACGGGGCGAATGCGGGAATAATCGGGGACTATGGCAACACAGTCCCCTTTTCATTTGTTCGAAGGTTTTCTGCATTCGATGGCGGCGCAGTTTCAGCCGCCACCATGGGCCGTCGACGAGGCGCAGCGGCGCATCGTGTTGTTGCTCAACCATGTGCTGATGCGCGAACCCGCGGCAATGGACCGGCTGACCCGGCAAAAGGGGGCTGTGCTGCTGGTGCAGTGGCGCAGCTTCTATATCCGGTTTCTGGTCTCGCCGGCGGGCCTGCTGGACCTGGCGCCTGAAGATGCCCGGGCCGACCTGAGCCTGACGGCCACCGATGAATCCGTAAGCACGATCGCGCAGTCGCTGGCGCGTGGCGACAAGCCGGCCATCCGCATCGAAGGCGATGTGCAATTGGCCGCCGACGTCAACTGGCTGGTGGACCATGTGCGCTGGGATGTCGAGGAAGACCTTGCGCGTATCGTGGGAGATACTCCGGCACATGCGCTGGGCACTGCCGCCCGGCGCATGGCCCAGGTCCTGCAGCAGTTCGCTGGTGGCGCTCCTGCCGCACCCAAGGCCCCGAGCGGTGTAACGCCATGACGCGCTTGTTTCGAGGTGCGTTCATCATCTGGATCGTGCTGCGCTACGGCCTGGATGAGTTGTTCCTGAACAGTTTTCAGAAGCCGTGGTTGCGTGCGCTGGCCCGGCTGTTGTCGATCGGACGCAAGCTGGAGTCGCCACGCGGCGTGCGACTGCGTGAGGCGCTGGAGCGGCTGGGTCCCATTTTTGTCAAATTTGGCCAGGTGTTGTCGACCCGGCGGGATCTGCTTCCGCTGGATGTGGCCGACGAGCTGGCCCGCCTGCAGGATCAGGTGCCGCCGTTCGATTCGGACATCGCGATCCGCAGCATCGAAAAGGCATTCCGCAAGCCCTTGAACGAGATTTTCGCGTCGTTCGAGCGTGTACCGGTGGCCAGTGCGTCGATCGCCCAGGTGCATTTTGCGGTGCTCAAGGACCGCCATGGCAAGCTGCGCGATGTGGCGGTCAAGGTGCTGCGCCCGGGCATGTTGCCGGCGATCGAGAAAGACCTGGGGCTGATGCGCACCATGGCGTCGTGGGTGGGGGGGCTGTCCAGCGATGGCCGGCGTCTCAAGCCGCGCGAGGTGGTGGCCGAGTTCGATAAGTACCTGCATGACGAACTCGATTTGGTGCGCGAGGCCGCCTGTGCCGCGCAACTACGTCGCAACATGGCCGGGCTGGACCTGGTGCTGATTCCCGAAATGTACTGGGACTACTGCAGCCCGGACGTGATCGTCATGGAACGCATGCGCGGCATCCCGATCAGCCAGGTCGACCGTTTGCGCGCGGCCGGGGTCGACATACCCAAGCTCGCGCGCGACGGCGTCACCCTGTTCTTCACCCAGGTGTTCCGGGACGGCTTTTTCCATGCCGACATGCATCCGGGCAACATCCAGGTCAGCATCGAGCCAGAGACATTCGGTCGTTATATCTCGCTCGATTTCGGCATCGTTGGCACGCTGACCGAATTCGACAAGGAATATCTGGCGCAGAACTTCACCGCCTTTTTCCGACGCGACTACAAACGTGTCGCCGAACTGCACATCGAATCGGGCTGGGTCCCAGCCGGAACCCGGGTCGACGAGCTGGAAGCGGCGGTGCGCACCGTCTGCGAGCCCTATTTCGACCGTCCGTTGAAGGAGATCTCGCTGGGCATGGTGTTGATGCGGTTGTTCCAGACTTCGCGCCGGTTTCATGTCGAGATCCAGCCGCAGCTGGTGCTGCTGCAGAAAACCCTGCTCAATATCGAGGGGCTGGGGCGCGATCTCGATCCCGAGCTCGATCTGTGGAGCAGTGCCCGGCCGTTTCTCGAAAAGTGGATGCTTGAGCAGGTGGGGCCGCAGAAGCTGCTCGAACAGCTCAAAGAGGAGGCCCCCCGGTACGCCAAGCTTTTGCCGGGCCTGCCGCGCCTTTTGCATGACTATCTGCGCAAGGAGCAAGGTCATCTGCCACGCGAAATCAAGGAACTGCTGGCCGAGCAGCGTCGTACCAATCGCTTGCTGCAGGGCCTGATCTATGGCGGCATCGGGTTTGCGCTGGGCCTGCTGGCCATGCAGCTGGTGGTGCACGTGCGGCTGTTCTGACGCAGCCCCGCCAGGCCCCTGCGGGGACGCGCCCTCTATAATCGAGGGTTTTGCGACTTCCCAACTCATAGTAATACCAGCATGCCCATCTACGCTTACAAATGTGACTCTTGCGGGTTTGCCAAGGATGCTTTGCAGAAAATTTCCGACCAGCCCCTGACACAGTGCCCGTCCTGTCAGGCCGCGTGCTTCAAGAAGCAGGTGACCGCGGCCGGTTTCCAGCTCAAGGGCTCCGGTTGGTACGCCACGGATTTCAAAGGGGGCGGCGCCAAGGCACCGGCAACCGGCGACGCGAAGTCCACGGAATCGACTACCTCCTCGACAGAAGTTGCGAAATCGACCTCATCGGATTCTGCGACCACCACCGCCGCGCCGGCGGCCAAGAAGACCGAGTCCACACCCAGTTCCGGCGGCTGATTCGCCAAGCCCTGCGCTCATCCCATGCCCATCAAGAAATATCTGATCACCGGACTTCTGGTCTGGTTGCCACTGGCCATCACAGTATGGGTGATCACCTGGTTGATCGGATTGATGGACGGAATTTTTGGTGGTGTGTTGTCGGGCCTGGAGGCCTTGCTGCCGGGTAACGGGCAGAACATGATCATCGATCGACTTCGAGCCATCCATGGCCTCGGCCTGTTGCTGGTATTCCTGACTTTGCTGTTTACCGGCGCGCTGGTGACGAACGTCGCTGGCCGCTGGATGGTCGCTCAGTGGGATCGACTGTTCGCGAATATTCCGTTCATCAAGTCCATATACAACAGCGTCAAGAAGATCTCGCATACGCTTTTTTCCAGCGAAGGCAATGCGTTTCGCACCGCCATGCTGATCCAGTACCCGCGCGCGGGCGTCTGGACCATCGCGTTCCAGACTGGTACGCCCCAAGGTGAGGCGCTGCGGCACCTGGGCGCCGACTTTGTCAGTGTGTATGTGCCGACCACGCCCAACCCCACCAGCGGTTTCTTTCTGATGCTTCCGCGTTCCGATGTGATCGAACTGGACATGAGCGTCGACGAGGCACTCACCTATGTCATTTCCATGGGTGCGGTTGCGCCCGGAACCGGTATACGCCGGATCGAAAACTGAACCCTTGAACCGCCGGCCCCCAGGCGGGCCCGGCCATTGAAAGTTACCCATGAGCATGCGTTCCCACTATTGCGGTCTTGTGACCGAAGCCCTGCTGGGCCAGGCCGTCACCCTTTGCGGCTGGGTGAACCGGCGTCGCGACCACGGTGGCGTGATTTTTGTCGACCTGCGCGACCGTGAGGGTTATGTGCAAGTGGTGTGCGACCCGGACCGTGCCGACATGTTCGCGCTGGCCGAAGGCGTGCGCAACGAGTTCTGCATCCAGGTGAAGGGCCTGGTGCGCGAGCGACCGGCCGGAACGGTCAACGAGAACCTGGGCAGCGGCAAGATCGAGGTGTTGTGCCACGAAATTGTGGTGCTCAACGCCTCGGTTACGCCGCCGTTCCAGCTCGACGACGAGAATCTCAGCGAGACGACGCGGCTGACGCACCGGGTGCTGGACCTGCGTCGTCCCTACATGCAGAACAACCTGATGCTGCGCTACCGGGTGTCAATGGAGGTGCGCAAGTTCCTCGACGGCCAGGGTTTCATCGACATCGAAACCCCGATGCTGACCAAGTCCACGCCCGAGGGTGCGCGCGACTATCTGGTCCCTAGCCGGGTGCACGACGGGCACTTCTTTGCACTGCCGCAGTCGCCGCAGTTGTTCAAGCAGTTGCTGATGGTGGCCGGCTACGACCGCTACTACCAGATCACCAAGTGTTTCCGTGACGAAGACCTGCGCGCCGACCGCCAGCCGGAATTCACGCAGATCGATATCGAGACCTCGTTCCTCGAGGAGCAGGAAATCCGCGACTTGACCCAGGCCATGATCACGGCGGTGTTCAAGAACACCATCAAGGTCGACCTGGGCGAGTTCCCGGTCATGACCTATGCTGACGCGATGCACCGGTATGGTTCGGACAAGCCGGATCTGCGCGTGAACATGGAATTCGCCGAGCTGACCGACGTGATGGCCGATGTCGACTTCAAGGTGTTTGCCAGTGCGGCGAATGCCAAGGATGGACGTGTGGTCGGCCTGCGGGTTCCGGGCGGTGCGCGCGACACCGGTGGCATGAGCCGCGGCGAGATAGATGCGTATACCGAGTTTGTCAAGATCTACGGCGCCAAGGGGCTGGCCTATATCAAGGTCAACGACATGGCGGCGGGGCCAGGGGACGCTTCCGCACGTTGGTCCGGTCTGCAAAGCCCGATCGTCAAGAATCTGCATGACGCGGCGCTGACCGAAATTCTCGCGCGCACCGGAGCGCAGAACGGTGACCTGATCTTCTTTGGCGCCGACAAGGCCAAGGTGGCGAACGATGCCATAGGTGCCCTGCGGCTGAAGATCGGTCACAGCGAGTTCGGCCGCAACAACGGTCTGTTCACAGCTGGCTGGCGCCCGATGTGGGTGGTCGATTTCCCGATGTTCGAGTTCGACGACGAGGCACAGCGTTACACCGCCACGCACCACCCGTTCACCGCGCCCAAGGATGGCCATGAGGACTGGATGGTGTCCGACCCGGCCAAATGTATCTCCAAGGGCTACGACATGGTGCTCAACGGCTGGGAGATGGGTGGCGGCTCGGTCCGTATCCATCGCGCCGATGTGCAGCAAAAGGTGTTCGACGCACTCAAGATCACGCCCGAGGAAGCCCAACTCAAGTTCGGCTTCCTGCTCGATGCCTTGCAATACGGCGCGCCGCCCCATGGTGGCCTGGCGTTCGGCCTGGACCGCATCGTGACCATGATGACGGGCGCCGAGTCGATCCGCGACGTGATCGCCTTCCCCAAGACCCAGCGCGCCCAGTGTTTGTTGACGCAGGCACCGTCCACGGTGGACGAGAAGCAACTGCGCGAATTGCATATCCGGCTGCGCACCGTCGCGGCAGATTGAGCATGTGATTGCGGATGATGGTGCAGAATCCGGCAGGTGACCCGATGGCACCCGCAGCCATGCCCATCGCCTACAAGATTCCGCAGTCGGTGCTGGTGGTGATCCACACCCCGGCGCTCGATGTGTTGCTGATCCAGCGTTCGGACGCGCCGGACTTCTGGCAATCCGTGACCGGCAGCAAGGACAGGTCGCGGGAGCGGTTTCACACGACGGCCGCACGCGAGGTGCTGGAGGAGACCGGTATCGATTGCCGGACCGGCCGCCCGCTGGCAGGAGAATTGCGTGACTGGCACATGGAAAACGTCTACGAAATCTATCCACGCTGGCGCCATCGATATGCGCCGGGCGTGACGCGCAACATCGAGCATCTATTCGGACTGACCGTGCCGCAGGACACAGCCGTGCAACTCAACCCGCGCGAGCACGTGGCCTGGCGCTGGCTGCCGTGGCGCGATGCGGCGCAGGCCTGCTTCTCGCCGTCCAACGCCGAGGCCATCCTGTGCTTGCCGCGCTGGCGCGTCCAGGAGTCGGCGCCATGAACATCGTGCGCGTGGCAACCTACAACATCCACAAGGGTGTGCAAGGCGTGGGACCGCGCCGACGGCTGGAGATTCACAACCTCGGCCATGCAGTCGAGCAACTCGATGCCGACATCGTCTGTCTGCAGGAGGTGCGCAAGGTGCATCATGGCGAGGCCCGCTTTTTTGCACACTGGCCGGAACTGCCACAGGCGGAGTTCCTGGCGCCGCCCGGTTATGAAGCGATCTACCGCACAAATGCCACCACCCGCCATGGTGAACATGGCAATGCGATGTTGTCGCGTTGGCCGGTGATCGACCACCAGCACGAAGACATGTCGGACCACCGGTTCGAACAGCGCGGCCTGTTGCATTCCGAGATCGAATTGCATGGACAGCAGGTGCATGTGGTGGTTGTGCATCTGGGGTTGATCCGCGCCAGCCGCACGCGCCAGGTGGCGCAGCTGCAGCGGTTCATCGAGCGCGAGGTGCCAGGCGCCGCCCCGCTGATCGTGGCCGGCGACTTCAACGACTGGGGCAAGACCGTGCAGCGTGAGATGGCCGCATTCGGCATGGCGGCCTTCGATGGCCAGCCCCAGCCCACCTTTCCGTCGCGCATGCCGCTGGCGCAACTCGACCAGATCTTTGTGCGCGGCATGCAGCCGCTGGGCCTGCAGGTGCCGCGCGGGCGGATCTGGTGGCGCATGTCAGACCATCTGCCGCTGGTGGCCGAATTCGCGCTGCCGGACTGATGCGGCCACATGCCCGGACCATGACCGGGATGCCGTCCGTGCACCAGATCACGCTGCTGCAGGGCGGGCAGGAGCTATTTCCGGCACTGGAGCAGGCGCTTGATGCGGCCCGGCACGAAGTGCGGCTGGAAACCTATATCTTCGACTTCGATGCCTCGGGCCAGGTGATCGCCGAGGCGTTGGTGCGTGCCGCCGATCGCGGGGTGCATGTCTATCTGGCGATGGACGGCGTCGGCACACCGCAATTGCCGCCGCTGTGGGCGCGCCGATTTGACGACAGTGGCGTGGCCTGGCATGTGTTCCAGCCGCTGGGTCGGTGGGGCGCGCTGATTCCCAGTCGATGGCGCCGTCTGCACCGCAAAATGTGCATCGTCGATGGCGTGGTCGGGTTCTGCGGTGGCATCAACATCATGGACGACTTCCATGACCCGGCGGTCGGGCCGCTGCTGGAGCCTCGGCTCGACTTCGCGGTGCGGGTGACCGGGCCCCTGGTCCAGCACATGCTGGAGACTGCAGTCGCCTTCTGGTGGCGCATGACAGTCGCCCGTGAATTGCGCGAACGCGAGCTGCCGGCGGCCTGGCGCGAGCTGCAGCAACGGGTGCGTACAGCCATCGCGACACGCCACCAGGACGCCGCCCCGGACCCGGATGCTGGGCATGCCTCCCAGATTGCCTCCCTGGGCGGCCGCGGTGCCCGCGCCGAACTGGTGCTGCGCGACAACCTGCGCAATCGCCGCCGCATCGAGCGCGCCTATCTCAGGGCCATTGGTGCCGCGCGGCACGAAATCATCATCGCCAACGCCTACTTTCTGCCTGGCGTGCGTCTGCGCAAGGCGCTGATCATGGCAGCGAAACGCGGTGTGCGGGTACGGCTGCTGCTGCAAGGGCGCTACGAATATTTCCTGCAATACCATGGCTCGCGACCGGTGTACGGCGCCTTGCTGGCTGCCGGCGTGGAAATCCACGAGTACGCGGCGAGCTTCCTGCATGCCAAGGTGGCGGTGGTCGACGGGCGCTGGGCCACGGTGGGCTCCTCCAACCTCGATCCGCTGAGTTTGCTGCTGGCGCGCGAGGCCAATATCGTGGTGCGCAATCGCGCCTTTGCCGAGGACTTGCGTCAGCGGCTGGAGCATGCGATGGCACAAGGCGGTCGTCGGTTTGACGCGGTGGCCTTTGCCAACCGGTCCTGGCGCGTGCGCGCACTGGAACAACTGGCCTTCGGGGTCATGCGGCTGGGCCTGCTGCTGCTGGGACGGCGCTACTGATCCGGCGTGCGCGCGCGGGCTCGCCGGAGTCGTCCACAGACGGCGCCGGGTGACCGATTCGCTGGTAGGATGAGGCGATGTTAATGTCGTCCACCCCCCCTATGAGTGCAATAGACGCAGAAGAAGGCACGCCGGTATCGGTCAAGATACGTGAGCGTTTGTTGGCTGCGCGCAAGCGTTTTCATGCCAATGACAATATCGCCGATTTCATCGAACCCGGCGAGCTGGAATTGATGCTGGACGAGGTCGAGTCCAAGATGCAGGCCGTGCTCAGCAGCTTGGTCATCGATACCGACAACGACCACAACACCGATGCGACGGCGCGGCGGGTGGCCAAGATGTATGTCAACGAAGTGTTCCGCGGTCGCTTCGTCAAGGCGCCGACCATCACCGAATTCCCTAACGCCGAGCACCTGAACGAGCTCATGATCGTCGGTCCGATCACGGTCCGCAGCGCTTGCAGCCACCACTTTTGCCCGGTCATCGGCAAGATCTGGATCGGCGTGATGCCCAACGAACACACCAATGTCATCGGCTTGTCCAAGTATGCGCGCCTGGCCGAATGGGTCATGGGCCGTCCGCAGATCCAGGAGGAAGCGGTGGTGCAGCTCGCGGATCTGATTCAGGTGAAAACGCAGCCCGATGGCCTGGCGATCGTCATGGAAGCCAGCCACTACTGCATGGCCTGGCGCGGCGTGAAGGACATGGACAGCAAGATGATCAACTCCGTGATGCGGGGCTCGTTCCTGAAGGACCCCAACCTGCGTCGTGAATTCCTGTCCCTGATACCTGGAAAGGCCTGATGCCATGCTGGTAAGACTTTTGTATGCAAGCCGTGCGGTGGATACCAGCTCGGAGGCGATTGAGGCCATCCTGTCGCAGTCGCGGCTGGCCAATCCGGTCGGCGGGATCACAGGCATTCTGTGTTACGGCGGGGGCATTTTCCTGCAAGCTATTGAGGGCGGGCGCATGGCGGTGAGCGAGCTGTACGGCCATATTCAGAAGGACCTTCGGCACAAGGACGTGGTGCTGCTGCACTACGAGGAAATATCCGAACGCCGTTTCGGCGGCTGGACCATGGGTCAGGTCAACATGTCGCGCATCAACGTGTCCATCCTGCTGAAGTACGCCGAGCGACCCGAACTCGACCCGTACTCGGTATCGGGTAAGGTTTCGCTGGCCCTGCTGGAAGAGTTGATGGCCACGGCCTCCATCATGGGTCGAGCCTGAGTCACACCAGCAGACAGCGGCGCGGCCCCTTCGTCGCCATGCTGACCCAGCGCATAGGGCGCCCGCTGCCCATGGCATCTGCATGTTGATCGGATGCGACTTCAGCAGCCGGCCGGCTCCGCGCAAGCCGATCGTGCTGGCACTGGGCGAGTCGCACGCAGGCGTCGTCACCCTGGATGGCTTGTCGGCGTTGCCGACGTTCGCGGATCTCTCCTCCGCACTGAGACGCCATACCGACTGGGTGGGCGGTTTTGATTTCCCGTTTGGTCTGCCGCGCGAATTGGTTTTGCACATGGGTTGGCCGGTGCAATGGCGGGACTGCATGCGTACCTATGCGGCGCTGAGCCGTGCTGAAATCCGAAACTTGTTTGCCGCTTTTTGTGCCGCTCGGGAGCCAGGGCATAAATTCGCCCACCGGGCGACCGATCGCTGGGCCGGGTCCAGTTCGTCGATGAAATGGGTGAATCCGCCCGTGGCCTACATGATGCACGCCGGCGTGCCGCTGCTGATCGAGGCCGGCGTTGCCATTGCCGGCCTGGACGCCGGGGAGCGCAACGATGTCGATGCCACGGGCCGCCCCCGGCGCGTGGCGCTCGAAGCCTATCCCGGATTGCTGGCCCGCGAGGTGCTGGGGCAGGTCAGCTACAAGAGCGACGACAAGGTGCGGCAAACGCCGCAGCGACAGGCGCGACGTGCCCATCTGATCGATACGCTGGTTCAGGGGCAGACGCGTCTGGCGTTGCGGCTGGATTTGACAGCCACGCAACGCGCCGAGCTCATCGCCGATGGCAGTGGCGACCGCCTGGATGCAGTGTTGTGTCTGATGCAGGCCGCATGGGGTGCGCGGCACGGAGGGCCCGGCTACGGACTGCCGACGACTATCGATCCGCTGGAAGGCTGGATCGTCAGCGCCCTGGAAGCTCAGCGTTCAGGATGAATCACCGTCTCGTCGAGCTTGCGTGCCAGTTGTGTCATGGCCAATGCGGCCGGACAGCCGGGAAGAGTTTGCATCAGCAACTGACGGCGCATAACGGCCTGGCGCACGGACGGATCGGCCGGAATGTCGGCCAGGTGAACCAGGCGCACACCTCGGCCGGGGCCAGTCACGACGAACCGGTCCAACACCTGCTGCAACTGGCCGGTGATGGCGCGTCCATCACCCAGTCGGGCTGTCTGGTTGATGACCATGTGGATGTTCTCACGTTGCTGCTGGCTGGCCAGCACCTTGATCGTGGCATAGGCATCGGTCAGTGATGTCGGCTCCGGCGTGGCCACCACCAGGATGACAGAGGCCAGCGATACCGCAAACAGCACCACGTCGGAGATGCCGGCACCGGTGTCGAGCAATACCACGTCGAAACGCTGCACCAGGCCCTGGATGATGCGCAGGAAGTCGGCGCGGATCTCCGGCGTCAGGCGCGAGTACTCGACCATGCCAGAGCCAGCGAGCAAGACCGAGAAGCCGCCAGGCGCCTGGATGATGGCCTCGTCGATCGTCGACTTGCCGCTGAACACGTCGTGCAGCGTAACTTTCGGGTACAGGTTCAGCACCACGTCGAGGTTGGCCAGACCGAGGTCGGCATCGAGCACCAGAACCCGCTGACCGCGTTTGGCCAGCGCAGCGGCCAGGTTGGCCGATACGAATGTCTTGCCGACACCGCCTTTGCCGCTGGTGACCGCCATGACCTTGCCATGGGGCGCCAATGGCACGGGTGGCTCTGGAGGTCTGGCCGCCGCGGCTGTTTGCATTTCGTCGCTCATTCGCCTACTCCACTCGCGCTGCCACTGGCAGGTTCCATAGCGGCACGTTCAAGCCATGCCGGCTCACCCAACGCCAAATGTCCAAATAACAGGTTCTTCTCCTCGGCACTGACGGCAATGGCCTGCTGGTGATCGATGCAGACCCGGTTACGCCCTTCGGACTTGGCCCGATAGAGCAGGTTGTCGGCACGCTCGATCCACAGCGGCGCTGTGGATCGGACCCAGGCGGGCGCATAAGCGCCGCCAATACTGATAGTGGCTTGCACATGGCTCACCGAGCTGACCGGAATCATCAAGGACTCCACGGTCATGCGAATGCGTTCGGCGACCGCCTCGCCCACGGACACCAGGCAGTTCGGAAGTACCACGGCGAACTCTTCGCCGCCATACCGCGCCACGGTGTCCATCGGGCGGATGCAACGCGACAGGCACTTGGCCACCGCCTGCAGTACCTGGTCGCCTGCCACATGGCCATGGGTGTCGTTGATCGTCTTGAAATGGTCGATGTCCAGCATCAGCAGCAATGCCGGTTCACCCGAGCGCGCGACGCCATCGGCCACGCGTTCGAGCGTGGACAGGAAATGCCGCCGATTTGCCAGCCCGGTCAGCGGGTCCTTGAGCGACAACTCACAAAGGCCGTCGATGACGCTTTGCACGAATTCGGTGGGCGACGCCTCGGAGTCGGGCAACTCGACCGTTGCCCCATGTTCCAGCAGGGAACACGCATCGCCCAACCGAAGGTCACTGATGTCGACTACGGAGGGGGCGGCGATCGATGAGGTCACGGGCAGGTGGATTTAAGTGCGAACAAAGTTTAACAGCAAGCCTTTGGCGCAAGAGCCCTGGAATGCGCTGATTTCCCCTGCCAATTGGCGCGACAGATAGGATTTCGCCGGCAGCTCAGTCGTGGCCACACACCGGGCATTGCGGGTTGCGCGGAACCTGCACCTCGTTCCACTCCATGGCGCGGGCATCGAGCATCTGCAGACGGCCGGCCAGTGAACGTCCGACGCCGGTGATGAGTTTGAGTGCCTCAGCCGCCTGCACCGTCCCGATGATGCCCACCAGCGGCGCAAATACGCCCATGGTGGCGCAATTGACTTCCTCGAACGTGCTGTCGGGCGGAAACACACACGCGTAACAGGGCGAGGCGCCGTCGCGTGAGTCGTACACACTGACCTGGCCGTCAAAGCGGATGGCAGCGCCGGACACCAGTGGCTTGCGATGCCGCACGCAGGCGGCGTTGACCATATGCCGGGTGGCGAAGTTGTCGCTGCAGTCCAGCACCACATCGACCTGGGGCAGCCAGAGTGCGAGGAAGGCGTCATCTGCCCTCTGCTGCAGGGCGTCGACCCGTGCGTCGGGGTTGATCGCTTCGATCGCAGCCCTGGCCGAGGTCACCTTGGCCTGTCCGACCCGTTGCGTGGCATGGGCGATCTGGCGTTGCAGATTGGTCAGGTCGACGGTGTCGTGGTCCACCAGCGTGATGCGGCCGACGCCGGCGGAACCCAGGTACAAGGCCACTGGTGATCCCAGTCCGCCGGCGCCGATCACCAGCACATGCGCCGCGTCGATCCGCTCCTGCCCCTCAACGCCAATCTCGTTGAGCAGGATGTGGCGGGAATAACGCAGCAGTGATTCGTCGTTCATGGCCGGCGAGCGGGTTGCCCTCGGGTACCCCGGCGTTTCAATTGGTCTTGGGCTCTTCCTTGCGCTCGGTCAGTGTCTTGCTGACCATGACCGGTCGGCCTTTGAGCTGGTTGAGCGCCTGCATCAGCGGGAAATCCTTGTCGGTGCCGAATTCCGGCGTCTTGCGATCCGCCGCCGGCTTCTTGCTTTCCTCTTCCAGTTTCTTGAGGGCGAGTTCGCGTGCCTTCTCGCGGGCCTCGTCCTTTACTTCCTTGCCCTGGCCGCTGGTCAGGTGCTTTTCGAGGTCGGCTTCCCGGGTGCGCAGTGCGGCAAATACATTGCCTTCTTCCGTCTCGTCCACCATGACGTCCGGAATGATGCCCTTGGCCTGGATCGAGGCACCGCTTGGCGTGTAGTAACGCGCCGTCGTGATCTTGAGTCCGGTGTCGGGGCCCAGCGGACGCACCGTCTGCACCGAGCCCTTGCCGAAGGTCTGACGGCCCATGATGGTGGCGCGCTTGTGGTCCTGCAAGGCGCCGGCCACGATCTCGCTGGCCGATGCCGAGCCTTCGTTGACCAGAACCACCAGGGGGACATTCTTCACCGCCGCCGGCAGCCGCTTGAGCGGGTCGCTGGTACCGCGGCGCACATAGGCCTCGGGCGATGCGCGGTAGATGAACTTGCTCTCCGGCAACTGACCGTTGGTCGAGACCACGGTGACGTTCTCGGGCAGGAACGCGGCAGAAATCGCCACGGCGGCGTCGAGCAGGCCGCCGGGGTCGTTGCGCAGATCCAGCACCAGGCCCTTGAGGTGGGGGTCCTGCTTGTATATCTCCTCGAGCTTGCGCACGAAGTCGTCGACCGTGCGTTCCTGGAACTGGCTCAGGCGAATCCACGCATAGCCGGGTTCGAGTACCTTGCCGCGCACCGACTGGGTGCGGATCTCCTCGCGCACGATGGTGACCGGGAAGCTGCGGTTCTCTTCCTTGCGCAAGATCATCAGATTGACCTTGGTATTAGGCTCGCCGCGCATGCGTTTGACGGCTTCGTTGAGTGTCAGACCCTTGACCGCGGTGTCGTCGATCTTGGTGATCAGGTCGTTGGTCTTCAGGCCAGCGCGAAACGCCGGCGTGCCTTCGATCGGGGTCACGACCTTGACCAGACCATCTTCCTGCGTGATCTCGATGCCCACGCCGACGAAACGCCCGCTGGTTCCTTCGCGGAATTCCTTGAATGACTTCTTGTCGAAATACTGGGAGTGCGGATCCAGACTGGCGACCATGCCGGAGATGGCGTCGGTGATCAGCTTTTTCTCATCGACCACCTCGACATAGTCGCTCTTGACCATGCTGAAAACCGCCGCCAGTTGTTGCAGCTCTTCCAGCGGCAGTGGCGCAAGTGTGCCGCGCGCGACCGTCTGCAGCGAGACCGTTGTCAACGCGCCGGCAATTACACCGACGGAGATCCAACCGGCAACCTTCAGTTTATAACCCATGATTAATCCTCTGCTGACTCAATATACACCTTGGATGCGTTTGGCGTGAGGTGGTTCCGGCCAGTTTCAGCGCGGGCCAGAACAGGCTGTTCAGGCGCGGCAAAGGCGCTCAGGCCTTGCCTTGCGCCACCACGGCATGGGTGGCCGCAGCCACCGCCACCGGGTCGCCAAGGTAATTGCGGCGGATCGGCCGCAGATCTGCGTCGAGTTCGTACACCAGCGGTATGCCATTGGGAATGTTGACCCCGACGATGTCGGCATCTGCAATCTTGTCCAGGTATTTGACCATCGCCCGGATCGAGTTGCCATGGGCGGCGACCACGATGCGTTTGCCGGCCCGGATCGCCGGCGCCATCGATTCGTTCCAGAACGGCATGACGCGCTCAACCGTGTCTTTCAGGCATTCGCTCAGCGGGACCTGGCCGGGCGCGAGCTGGGCATAGCGGATGTCACCGCGTTCGCATCGGGGGTCATTCGGATCGAGCGGCGGCGGTGGCGTGTCGTAGCTGCGGCGCCAGACCAGTACTTGCTCGTCGCCGTACTGGCGCGCCATGTCGGCCTTGTTCAGACCTTGAAGATCCCCATAGTGGCGCTCGTTCAGGCGCCAGCTGTGCTCGACCGGCAACCAGGTGCGGTCCATCTCGTCCAGGCAGTGCCACAGGGTGCGGGTAGCACGCTTGAGCACGCTGGTAAAGGCGAGGTCGAATTCGAAATGCCCGTCGCGCAGCAGTCGGCCGGCATTCTTGGCCTGTTCGATGCCGGTAGGGGTGAGGTCGACATCGGTCCAGCCGGTAAAGCGGTTCTCCAGATTCCAGGTGGATTCGCCGTGTCGGATCAGAACAAGTTTGTGCATCGTGGTTGTCAAAGGAGACAGGAAGAGCCGGCGAATCGCGCCGCGGCGCACGCAGGTTCATGCCCTGGATTTCAGTGCCAAAGCCGCACCTGCGGCAATGTCAACAGCCTGCATTCTAAAATGCGCGTTGGTTCACGCCCCGTGCGTGTTTTTGACCTTCAAGGATTACCGTGACTTTTGTGATTGAAAACTGGTGGTTGCTGCTGGTGGCCATTGCCTCCGGCACCATGTTGTTCATGCCTGCGATGCGCGGCGCCACGGCCAGTGGCATGAGCCCGTCGGCTGCGGTGCAGCTGATCAACCGGGAAAAGGCGGTGGTCATCGATGTCTGCGAGGCAGACGAGTACGCTGCCGGCCATCTGGGCAGCGCCAAGAATATTCCGTTCGGCCAGCTCGAGGAAAAGCTGCCCTCGGCCGTCAAGAACAAGGCTTTGCCGCTGATCCTGGTCTGCCAGACCGGCGCGCGGTCTGGCCGGGCTGTTGCCATTGCCAAGAAACTCGGCTATGAGCAGGCGCAGAACCTGTCCGGCGGCCTGCGCGCGTGGCGCGCGGCCGATCTGCCGATCAATAAGTCCTGAGCATTGCACCTGCCGCCTGTGGCGGCCGTGCCGGTGGCGTCGCCGGCTGCGACGCATGCGCCTCTGTTTCCAACCATGAATAGTGAATCCCGCACCATGCAGACCGTCAAGATGTATTCCACCGCCGTGTGTCCTTATTGCATTCGCGCCAAGCAGTTGCTGCGTGATCGCGGTGTCGAGCAGATCGAGGAGATCCGGGTCGACCTGGACCACAGCCAGCGTGGCCACATGATGGAGATCACCGGGCAGCGCACGGTGCCGCAGATCTTCATTGGCCAGACCCATATCGGTGGTTGCGACGATCTGGTGACGCTGGACCGGCGCGGTGACCTCGTGCCCCTGCTCGCCGGCGCGTGAGCCGTTCGAACCGCTTTTTGCAACTGAGATAATCCTGAAGTTGCGTCGGGATGGTGGGTGGGCGTCTTGTCCGCCACCAGGGCCCCGGCCGCATCCTCCAAACTGAAAGAGATCCCATGGCCGAAGAAAATACCCCCACCTTCCAGATTCAGCGCATCTATCTCAAGGAGTCGTCGCTGGAGCAGCCGAATTCCCCGGCCATTCTGCTCGAGCAGACGCAGCCTACGGTCGACATCCAGTTGGGCGTAGAAGCCAATAACGCGGCCGATGGCGTGTACGAAATCTGCGTCACGGCGACGGTGCATACCAAAATCGAGGAGCGCACGGTGTTCCTGGTGGAGGTGAAGCAGGCCGGTATTTTCGAGATCCGCAACATCGAGCAGGAACAGATGAGCCAGATCATGGGCATTGCTTGCCCGCAGATCGTCTACCCGTACCTGCGCGCCAATGTGTCCGACCTGATCCAGCGCAGCGGCTTTCCGCCGGTGCATCTGTCCGAGGTCAATTTCCAGGCCATGTACGAGCAGCAGCAGGCCCAGCAGGCGCAGGCAGGCGCTGCCAGCGCGGTGACCCAGTAACACCGCTGTCAACAGCGGGCGAGCCCGTCGCCATGCACATAGCCATCATCGGCGCCGGTGCCTGGGGTACGGCTCTGGCCGTAAGTGCGGCGGCACATCCGGGCACGCCCCATGAGGTCAGCCTGTGGGCGCGGGATGCCGTCCAGGTCGATGCGATGCGGCGCGATCGCGTCAATCAACGCTATCTGCCCGCAATCGAGTTGCCGCCGTCGCTGGTCCTGCGGCACTGGCCCGACCCGGGTGGCGCGACGCCGCACCCGGCGTTGCCGTTGCTGGGGTCCGCGTCCCTGATCGTGATCGCCAGTCCAATGGCGGCGCTGCGGGGCATGCTGGAGTCACTGCGCGAGTGCTCGGTTCCCGTGGTCTGGTTGTGCAAGGGGTTCGAGCAGGTCCGCACCGACCCTGATGGGGCCGCGTCCGTGGGCCTGATGGGCCATGAGATCCAGGCGCAGGTCGCGCCTGCCTTGCACGCCGGCGTACTCAGCGGCCCCAGCTTTGCCCAGGAAGTGGCGCAGGGCCAACCGGCGGCCCTGGTCGCTGCCAGCGCTGATGCCGGAGTGCGCGCGGCGCTGGTGCAGGCTTTCCATGGGCCATCACTGCGCATCTATGCCAGCGACGATATGGTCGGTGTCGAAGTCGGCGGCGCTGTCAAGAACGTGTTGTCGATTGCCTCCGGCTTGTGTGACGGCCTGCAATTGGGCCTCAATGCCCGCGCCGCACTGATCACCCGCGGCTTGCATGAAATGACGCGGTTTGGCGTGGCGCTGGGCGCCCGTGCGGAAACCTTCATGGGCCTGAGTGGCCTGGGCGATCTGGTCTTGACTGCCACCGGTGACCTCTCACGCAACCGTCGCGTCGGCCTGGCGCTGGCCAGCGGCAAGACGCTGGCGCAAGCGGTGCAGGCGCTCGGGCATGTGGCCGAGGGCGTCTATTGCGCGCGAACGGTCGTGCAACGCGCGCAATCGCTGGGCGTGGACATGCCGATTGCCGCGGCGGTGGACGCCTTGCTCGATGGCCGCATGGATCCGGCGCAGGCCGTGGCCGCACTGATGGCACGCGAGGCCCGGGACGAAGTCTGAGACCTTGTGTGCCGGATCAACAAATTGCGCAGCAATTTGTTGATCCGGCACCAACACTTCGTAGCTGTCCGGATGTCCACCTCCGGGGCGCCCAAAACACTCGCAACGCAGCCAGAAGGACGAAGCGCTCCAGTGCGCGTGTTCGCCGTCGGCTCAGGCGGCGTCGGTGTGCGCCGTGCTGTAGGCCAGTCGCACGTAGATGGGCGCGAACGACTCGGCCTGCGTGATGTCGATCAGGTTTTCCTTGGCCAGTTCGAGCACGGCGATGAAGGTCACCACCAGCACCTGTGAGCCCCGGGTCGGGTCGAACAGCTTCTCGAATTCGACGAAACGCTGCCCCTGCAGCTGCCGCAACACCATGCCCATGTGCTCGCGCACCGACAACTGCTCGCGCGAGATATGGTGGTGTTGCACCAGCTTGGCACGGCGCAGGATGTCGCGCCAGGCATCCTGCAGGTCGGTCAGTTCGACATCGGGAAAGCGCGGCTGCAGCGACTGCTCTACAGCGATTTGCACACGCAGGAAGTCGCGTCCCAGCACCGGAGCCGTTTGCAGTGCTGCCGCTGCCAGTTTGATGCGTTCGTATTCGAGCAGGCGCCGCACCAGTTCGGCGCGCGGGTCCTCGGCTTCTTCACCCCCGGCCACCTTGCGTGGCGGCAACAGCATGCGCGACTTGATCTCGATCAGCATCGCTGCCATCAGCAGGTATTCGGCGGCCAGTTCCAGGTTGCGTCCGCGGATCTCGTCCACGTAGGCCAGGTACTGGCGCGTCACCCCGGCCATCGGAATGTCCAGGATGTTGAAATTCTGTCTTCGGATCAGGTACAGCAACAGGTCCAGCGGACCTTCGAACGCTTCTAGGAAAACCTCCAGCGCGTCGGGCGGTATGTAGAGATCCTGGGGGATGGCAAAAAGGGGTTCGCCATACAGCCGCGCCAATGCCACCTGGTCGACGACATCGGGCATGTCGCCCAGATGGTCCGACTCGGGCGTCAGCGACCTGGCCACAGCCATGGCCTCAGGCAGACCGCATCATGCGGTTACTTCGGGCCTGTTTGATAAACGTAGGGCTGCTGCGCCACCTCGGCCTGGCGAAAGCCACGCCAGCTGACGCGGTCGAGCAACTTGTCCCACAACAATTCCCGGCCCTGGCGCTGCTGCGCCTCGAGCTCGGGTTTCTCGACCTTGAGTCGATGAATGAACTGGGTGGTGTCGGACTCGTAATCCGGGCGGCGAAATATGGACATAGACTTGGACCCTCGAAGGCGCGAATTTTACAGGGGTGGGCATGCTTGGGTCGAAATGGCGGTGGGTTGTGGTGTGCATGTTGCTGCTGCTGTCGGCCTGCGACCTGCAGAACATACGGGAACTGGAAGAGGGTTTCTCGACCGAGGCCGATGTGCGGGCGCGTTTTGGCGAGCCTGAAAACATCTGGGACGCGCCCGGGGGCGGTCGTACGCTGGAATACAACCGCCAGCCCTCCGGTTACCAGAATTACATGATCACGATCGGGGTCGACGGCAAGATGAGCGCTTTGCGCCAGGTCCTGACGCCGATCAACTTTGCCAAGGTGCTGCCCGGCATGATGATGGAGGACGTGCGTCGCCTGCTGGGCAAGCCGATGCGCATCAGCCGTTTTGAGCTCAAACGCCAGACCCATTACGACTGGCGCTTCCACGATGGACCCAACGCCAGCGACGCCCGCATCTTCACGGTGGTGTTTGATAACGACCTGCGCGCGCTGTCCACCGGCACGGCGGCCGATCCTGAGCAGGAGCGCGGCGAGCGCCGCTGACACCCGGAGCAGCATTGTGGGGGCCGCCGCAACAGGTGGGCCACGGTGGGCCTGGACCCCTGCCAACGCGTTTTCTGAACACAGATCGCCACGATCCTTTAGGATCGTACTTGTCTGGTGCGACCGGATCAAGGTTGGGGCACAGGTGAGTGCCCGCTGGGTTGGCGCACGCAAGAATACGGCCATGGATTTTTTCTACACACCATCTCATCCCCTCCCAGGCATCCTGACTTGCCGGGGCCGGGTGGTGCGCGGGCGCCGGACGGAGGCCGTGCATGCGCGCAGTCGCTGACACTGCACGGGCTCCGGGCCGGATGTCGTTGGCGGCCTGGTTGCTGGTGGTCTCCCTGGGACATTTGGCGATCGTCGCCGTGGGTGCCTGGGCCTGGAGCGATCCGGTGCCGTGGATGGTGGTCCTGGGCTTCGCCGGTCTGGCCGGCAATCTGGCCATGGTCTGGATCGTGTGGCGATTGACCAGCCGACAGGGCCAGCAGCATGTGGCATCGGGCAAGGTGCAGCAGATGACCCAGGAGCTGGAATCCGCCCGCGCTCGGGTGCGCGCCTGCGAGACGCGGATGCGCGAAGTGATCGACGCGATGCCGGCCGGTGTGGCGATTTATGACAACCAGGATCGCCTGCTGATCTTCAACCAGGAAGTCGCGCGTCAGTACCCATACAACACCGGCGACGATGTGATTGGGCAGAGCTACGAGGGGTTGATGCGGCGGGCGCTGGCGCAAGGGCGAGTGGCCGAGGCGGTCGGGCAGGAGGAGCAGTGGCTGGCATCGCGCATGGCCGGTCGCGGGTCTTTGCACACGCCCATGTTGCGCCATACCGACGATGGCCAGTGGGTGCATTCCTACGAAATTCGTACGCCGTCGGGGTATCTGGTGATGTCGCGGCTGGACATGACGCCGATGGTCGAGAAAGGGCTGGCGCTCGAACGTGCCAACGAGCAGTTGCTACGCCTGTCCACCACCGACGGGCTGACCGGCATTGCCAATCGCCGGCTGTTCGACCAGACGCTGCAGATCGAATGGCAGCGCTGCGCCCGCAGTCGCAGCAATCTGGCCTTGTTGATGATCGATATCGACCACTTCAAGCTCTACAACGATCAGTATGGCCACCAGACTGGTGACGAATGCCTGCGCCAGGTCGCCCGCATCCTGGTAATGTGCGCCAAACGCTCGGGCGAACTGGTCGCGCGTTACGGCGGCGAGGAGTTTGCCATTCTGCTACCGGCAACCGATGCGCAAGAGGCGATGGCAGTGGCCCAGCGTTGCATCGAGGAGCTCACTGTGGCTCGGATTCCGCATGCCGATTCACCGGTGTCCCCGTGGCTGACCATCAGCGTGGGTGTGGCCAGCATGGCAGCATCGCCAGCGGAGAACCGTGCAACGCTGGTGATGCAGGCCGACAGCGCCATGTATTGCGCCAAAAAGTCCGGGCGCGCGCACGCCGAACTCTACGACCCGGAAATGGTCAGCGCACTCGCATCCCGACCTGCGCCCCTGTGAAGGGTTCGAGAACGTAGATTCCCGGCGTGGTTTTTTCGTCCGCATGGCTGGCGGCCAGCACCATGCCTTCGCTTGAGCCGAACTTCATCTTGCGTGGCGCCAGGTTGGCGACCATCACCGTCAGCTTGCCAATCAATTGCTCGGGCTGGTAGGCACTGGCAATCCCCGAGAACACATTGCGCGTCTGGCCTTCACCGACGTCGAGCGTCAGGCGCAGCAGCTTGGTCGAGCCTTCGACCGCCTCGCAGTGGACGATCTTCACAATGCGCAGGTCGATCTTGGCGAAATCGTCGATGGTGATGGTCTCGGCAATCACTTCGCCGCCGGGGACATTGGGTGCGATCACCGGTGCCGGCGGCGGTTCGAACAAGGCCTCGAGCTGCTTGATATCGACCCGTTGCATCAGGTGCTGATACGGCGCGATCGCATGGCCTTCGCCCAAAGGCTGGTCCGCATCCGTCCAGCGGGCGCAGCCGGCATGGAGGAACTGCTCGACCTGCTGGGACAGCGCTGGCAGCACCGGCGTCAGATACACGGTCAGGATGCGAAACGCCTCAAGCGTTGCGCTGCAGACCTGGTGCAGCGTCTGCATGTGAGCGCCCCCAACCCTGGCTTCGCCAGGCCCCCCGAGGGGGTGCGAGGAAACTTGGGAGCGGCCCGGCGTTTCCTCATGACCGGTTGCCGTATCGGGTTCGGCCGCGGCCTTTTTGGCCAGTCCCCAGGGCTGCTGATCGTTCCAGTAGCCGTTGACCAAGTCGGCCAGGCGCATTACTTCCATGACGGCCTGCAGGTAGTTGCGGTCCTCATAACGTTTTTGCAGTGCCGGCGACGACGCACGCACCTGGGCCACGAGTTGTGTGTGCGTGCCGTCGGGGTCGGTGGCGGCGACATCGGTCAGCTTGCCATCGAAATGCTTGTGCACGAATCCGGCGGCCCGGCTGGCGATATTGACGAACTTGCCGATCAGGTCGGAGTTCACGCGCAGCATGAAGTCTTCGGCATTGAAGTCGATGTCTTCATTGCGCCCGTTGAGCTTGGCCGCCAGGTAATAGCGCAGCCATTCCGGATTCATGCCCAGGCTCAGGTATTTGAGCGGGTCCAGTCCGGTGCCACGGCTCTTGCTCATTTTCTCGCCGTTGTTCACTGTCAGGAATCCGTGCACGAAGATGTTGTCCGGCGTCTTGCGGCCGCTGAAGTGCAGTGTGGCCGGCCAGAACAGCGTGTGGAACGTGACGATGTCCTTGCCGATGAAGTGGTACTGCTCGAGCGCAGGATCGGCCATGTAGGCCTCGTAGTCCTGACCGCGTTTGTCGAGCAGATTCTTCAGCGACGCCAGGTAACCGATGGGCGCGTCCAGCCAGACATAGAAATACTTGCCCGGCGCGTCCGGAATTTCGATGCCGAAATACGGCGCGTCGCGGCTGATGTCCCAATCGCCCAGGCCTTCGCTGGTGCTGCCGTCCGCGTTCTTGCGCACGCTGAACCATTCCTTGACCTTGTTCGCCACCTCCGGCTGCAGCCGTCCGTCCTGCGTCCAGCGCTGCAGGAACGCGACACAACGCGGGTCCGACAGCTTGAAGAAGAAATGCTCGGAGCTCTTGAGCACCGGTGTGGCGCCGGAAAGCGCCGAATACGGCGCGATCAGGTCGGTCGGCGCATACACCGCGCCGCAGACCTCGCAGTTGTCGCCGTACTGGTCCTTCGCATGGCAACGCGGGCACTCGCCCTTGATGAAGCGATCGGGCAGGAACATGTTCTTCTCGGGGTCGAAGAACTGCTCGATGGTGCGCCTCTCGATCAGCGATCCGTCGGCGTGGTCGCGCAGGTCGCGGTAGATCTGCTGCGCCAGCGCATGGTTTTCCGGCGCATCGGTCGAATGCCAGTTGTCAAAGGCGATGTGAAAGCCATCCAGATAAGGCTTGCGGCCTGCAGCGATGTCGGCCACGAACTGCTCGGGTGTCTTGCCTGCCTTCTCCGCCGCGATCATGATCGGCGCACCGTGGGCATCGTCGGCGCAGACGAAGTTCACCGCGTGGCCCTGCATGCGCTGGTGCCGCACCCAGATGTCGGCCTGGATGTACTCCATGATGTGGCCGATATGGAACTTGCCGTTGGCGTAGGGCAGGGCGGTGGTGACGAATAGTTGGCGGGGCATCGGGATCCATCGGGAGAGGCTGGGCCGCGCATAGCGGCGGAAGCGGCCGATTTTAATCGTCCGCCGCTGACGGATCCGGGCTCAGCGCAGCCGCAAGGGGTCGCGCCGGCGCTCGACGAAGGGCGGCGCGGCGGCGGCGGACGGTACGGCGCAGGGGTCGGTCCAGCCGAAAAAGCGGCAAATTTCGTCGCGCTGGCGCTCGGCGTCAGCCCGACCCAACGCCATCAGCTCGCCGGTGTAGTTCGACTCGAACAACAGGTAACTGGCCAGCGCCGCGCCCTGGAAATCGGTCTTGTCCGATGTGACGCCGACGCCGCCGAGCAGGGCCCGCACCGGACGCGGCAGATCGCTCACATGCTGGGCCGCAATGGCGTCGATGCGCTGCGAGGGCGAGATCACAAGCAGCTCGATCGGACGCAGACCGCTCTGGCCGCGAGCCTGCGGCGGAACCAGGCGAATCGTGTGGTTGATGCGGCGCACCCGTTCGACGTCCACTGCCAGCGCATCCAGGAAAATGTTCGACATGGCATGGCCGGCAATTTGGGCCAGCGTGGGGTAGTTCGGGGCCGGGGCTAGCCGCCGATCGGTCTTGGGCTCGTGCATGCGACCGGCGCCGATCACCAGGATGCGCTCGGCCCCCAGGTGGATGGCGGCCGCCACCGGTGCCGACTGGCGCATGGAACCGTCACCGAAGTATTCGGGAATGCCATTGACTGGTAGCGCCTTGGCTGGGAATACGAACGGTATGGCGGAGGACGCCAGCAGATGTTGGTAGGTGATGGTCTCGCGCACGCCGAAGCGTTGCGAACGGGTCCAGGCGTCAATGTCGCTTGCGCCGTCGAAGAACGTGGTGTGTTCGCCGGTGGTGTAACTCGAGGCCGTGACCGCCAGCGCATGCAAATGCCCCTGCGCGATGCATTGCGGCACCTGCTCCAGCGCAATCGTGGCCTTGAGCAGGTCAAGCAGCGGCGTGTTGTCGAGCAGCGAGCGCGGCTTGAGCTTGCGCCAACGTGCCAGCACCCAGCCCACCGACATCAGCGTGAGCCAGCTGGCACCGGTGCGCAGCATGCCGATGGCGTCAGCGCGATAAACTTGGCCGGCATGGAAGTTCTTCCAGACCTCAACCAGCCGGCGCACCGCGCCATCGAAGTCATGGGCGCCACTGGCCAGCGCCGCGGCATTGATAGCGCCGGCCGAGGTGCCGGTGATGATCGGGAACGGATTGGCCTGCTGGTGCGCCGAGCAGGCCAGGCGGATGTCGGCGACGGCTTCGAGCACCCCGACCTGGTAGGCGGCACGGGCGCCGCCGCCGGTGAGCAGAAGTCCTGTTCTGGGGCGCGCGGGGCTTGTGCTTGTCATGGAATGATTATGGATTGACCCCAGCTTCGAATGCTGCCCCGGTGTTCGCTAGACTACCGGGCTCGACACGACATTATTGATGGAGCAAGGCATGGCGATCAAGGAACATGATTTGATGGAAGCACTCGGGACCGTCATCGATCCGAATACCGGGAAGGACTTCGTTTCCACGCGCGCGATCAAGAACTTGACCATCTCGGATGGCGACGTGGCGTTCGACGTCGAGATCGGTTACCCATGCAAGAGCCAGATTCCCGGTTTCCGCAAGGCGCTGGTCGGTGCGGCCAAGACAGTGGACGGTGTCGACAATGTGTCGGTCAACGTCCGCATGAAGATCACCCCGCATGCGGTGCAACGCGGCGTGCAGCTGATGCCCAACATCAAGAACATCGTCGCCGTGGCCTCTGGCAAGGGCGGGGTGGGCAAAAGCACGACCGCCGTCAATCTGGCGCTGGCGCTGGCGGCCGAAGGTGCGTCGGTCGGCATGCTGGACGCCGACATTTATGGCCCCAGCGTGCCGATGATGCTGGGCATTAACGGCAAACCCGAGTCGGAGGATGGCAAGACCATGGACCCGATGGAGAACTACGGGTTGCAGGTCATGTCGATCGGTTTCCTGGTGGCGCAGGATGAAGCCATGATCTGGCGCGGCCCCATGGCCACTCAGGCGCTCGAGCAGTTGCTGCGCCAGACCAATTGGCGCGACCTCGACTACCTGATCGTCGATATGCCGCCGGGCACCGGCGACATCCAGCTGACGCTGAGCCAGCGCGTGCCGATGACCGGCGCGGTGATCGTCACGACGCCGCAGGACATCGCGCTGCTCGATGCGAAGAAGGGCATCAAGATGTTCCAGAAGGTCGGCGTGCCGATCCTGGGCATCGTCGAGAACATGGCGGTGCACGTGTGCAGCCAATGCGGCCATGTTGAACATATCTTCGGTGCCGACGGTGGCAAGAACATGGCTGCCGAATACGACATGGACTATCTGGGTGCGTTGCCGCTGAACATGCAGATCCGGCTGCAGGCCGACAGTGGCAGGCCGACGGTGGTGGCCGATCCCGATGGCGAGGTGGCCGGCATCTACAAGGCCGTGGCGCGTCAGGTGGCAGTGTCGATCGCCTCCAAGAACAAGGACTTCTCGTCCAAGTTCCCATCGATCAAGATCTCGAAGGAAACCTGAGACCATGGGGTCAGATCCCGATTCCGGCCATCAACTTCGCCGAAGCGACAGGCTTTCGCCCGGAATTGGGCTCTGACCCCATCCGTTCAAATGCCCCCGATCCAACGCAGCGGCTTCTCCGGAGCGACAACGCCCCGAAGAAATCGGGTTCTGACCCCATTTGACTGTGACCCCATTTGACTGGACCCCATTTGATCAAGGGTATTGACGCCGGCCCCAGATGAACCTCCTTGGCTCCCTCAAATACCTGGTCGCGCTCGACGAGCACCGGCATTTCGGCCGCGCAGCGCAGGCCTGCTATATCACCCAGCCGGCCTTGTCCAACGCCTTGCGCGCCATGGAAAAAGAGTTTGGCTGCGCCATCGTGTTGCGCGGACGCGCCTACGTGGGGCTGACGCCTGAGGGGCAGCGGGTTGTGGCCAGTGCGCGGCGCATGTTGCACGAGCATGAGCGGCTGCGCCAGGACCTAGACAGCGGCGCCGATGATCCTCGTGGTGCACTCAAGATCGGGTGCATTCCGACAGCGATGCCGATTGCCGCACGCTTCGCGGCCTGGTTGCAGGCGCGCCATTCCGGCATCACGCCGGCCGTTTTGTCGCTCAGCTCGCCAGAGATCGAGGCCGGACTGGAGAACCTGTCGCTCGACCTGGGCCTGGGTTACACCGACCGGCTGCGTGCATTGGGCCTGCACCTGCGCGTGGTGCCGCAATACACAGAGCATTACTTCCTGGTGCGTCGCAGCGACACGCCGCAGGCGGCGCAGATGCCCTTCGGGCCGGCCATGACCTGGGCCGAAGCGGCTCGTCTGCCACTGTGCCTGCTGACACCGGACATGCACAACCGAACCCTGGTCGACGGTGCCTTTGCGGCCGCAGGCGTGGTGGTCCGGCCGGTGATGGAAACCAACTCGATCATCACGCTGGCGCTCAGCGCGGCCAATGGTGCCGTTTGCAGCATCATGCCGGGCGCGTTGGTGGCGGCGTTTCGCAGTCTTGCCGCTCTCGAGGCCTTGCCCCTGATGCGGCCTGAAATCCGCACGCCGGTCGGTTTCATGGTGCAGGCCAGTGACCAGCCATCGAGGACCTTGGTCGCAGCCCTGACATTGGCGCAAGATGCGACTTGGTTGGGGCAGGTCGCGGCCAATAGCGGGGCCTTGGGCCCAATCGATGGCCTCTCACGCTCTGAGAGCCCGACATTCAGGGTTTGAATTGCCCTGTGTGCCGATTCAATTGGACCCGGATAGCTGCCAGGGTGATACTGGGCCATGCGTTGGCGATTGTGGGTGTGGCATCGCATGGGTGATGGCAATGTTCCGCCCGACGCCGATGATTCCATCCTGTTGTGCCAACATGGTGGGCCGGGCGACCCGATGGTGCGCCGCCCCTCCCCTCGCTGCCGACGAACTGCCGAAATTCATTCCATGACCATGCGCTCCAACACTCCTTCCCACACCTCATCCACCACCGCCGTCACGCTGGGCAGCGTGGATGAAATGCGCGAACGCATCCGCCGCAAGAGCAAGCTCAAGGGTCGCCAAGCCGACGAGATATCGATCGACGAGGTGCGCGCATTGATCGGTTTGCGGCCTGATGCCGGGCATCGCCGCGACCTGCTGATCGAGCACCTGCACAAAGTCAACGACGCTTACCGCTGCCTGCACGACCGCCACCTGGTGGCACTGGCCAAGGAGATGAACATTTCCATGGCCGAGGTGTACGAGGTGGCGACGTTTTATCACCACTTTGACGTGATCAAAGGCGATGGAAAGGCACCCATCCTGACGATACGGGTGTGTGACGGCTTGTCTTGCGAGATGGCGGGGGCGCAAGACCTGTTGGCGCGCTTGCCGGCTTTATTGGGTAATCCGGAGGTGCGGGTCATCGCCGCGCCGTGTATTGGCCGGTGCGAGCAGGCGCCGGCTGTGGTGGTACACCAGTATCCAGTGACTTTTGCGACGCTTGAAACCGTGATGTCGGCTGTCAAGAGTTCTTCTGTCCAAGACATACCTGGGCATGGCGCTGTGAACTTTGTAGCGTCCGATTTTGCGGAGAAAAGTCTCTCGGGTGTGGATGGGGTTGCTCTATCAGGCTACACGGGTTATGCCACCTACCGCGCCCATGGCGGCTATGCGTTGGCTGCCACAATTGCAGATGCCGTTGCACATGCTGCTCATGGCGAGGACGAGGCCGAGCGCATCATCAAGGTCATGGAAGATTCCGGCCTGCGCGGTTTGGGTGGCGCCGGATTTTCGGTGGGACGCAAGTGGCGCATTGTGCGAGACCAGCCCGCACCCCGCGTGATGGCGGTGAACATTGACGAAGGCGAGCCTGGTACTTTCAAGGACCGTGTTTATCTTGAGCGTGATCCACACCGCTTTCTTGAAGGCATGCTGGTGGCCTCGAAAGTGGTGGGCATTGATGCCTGCTACATCTACCTGCGCGATGAATACCACGGCTGCCGCGCTATTCTTGAAACCGAGATTGCCAAGCTGCAAGCTGATCCGCCCTGCACGCTGCCCTTGATCGAACTGCGGCGCGGTGCTGGAGCCTATATCTGCGGCGAAGAGTCCGCGATGATCGAAAGCATTGAAGGCAAGCGCGGCATGCCGCGCTTGCGTCCACCTTACATCGCCGAGGTGGGCCTGTTTGGGCGGCCCACGCTGGAGCACAACTTCGAGACGCTTTATTGGGTGCGCGACTTGGTGGAAAAAGGCCCGCAGTGGTTCAGCAGCTTTGGCCGCAACGGCCGTAAGGGGCTGCGCAGTTTCAGTGTGAGCGGGCGCGTCAAGCACCCAGGCGTCAAACTCGCGCCGGCCGGCATCACGGTGCAGGAGTTGATTGACGAGTATTGCGGCGGCATGGCCGCCGGGCACGCGCTTTACGCCTACCTGCCCGGCGGTGCCTCGGGCGGCATTTTGCCGGCAAGTCTCAACAACGTTCCGCTGGACTTCGACACCTTGCAGCCCTACGGTTGTTTCATCGGCTCCGCTGCCGTCATCATCCTGGGCCAACACGACCGGGCGCGCGACGCGGCGCTCAATATGATGAAGTTCTTCGAACACGAAAGTTGCGGGCAGTGCACGCCTTGCCGCGTCGGAACGGCCAAGGCTGCCAGACTGATGCAGGCCGAACGATGGGACAACGTAACGCTCGAAGATCTGAACCAAGTCATGGTGGATGCTTCGATTTGCGGGCTGGGGCAAGCTGCACCCAACCCGGTTCGCAGCGTCCAGAAATATTTTCCGCACGAAATTGGAGGTCCGGTATGAACGCCCCCGTCACGCTGGCAGAAGTCACGCCGCAAACCATAGCATTCACACTCGATGGCAGAAGCATCCACGCCTACGATGGCGAGACCATTTTCAAGGCAGCCAGGCGCCACGGCATAGACATTCCCCATCTTTGCTACAAGGACGGCTACCGCGCTGACGGCAACTGCCGCGTCTGCGTGGTCGAAATCAAAGGGGAACGCACCCTGGCCCCGAGTTGCTGCCGCAGCGCCACGGCAGGCATGGAGGTGCAGGCCAGCAGCGAACGCGCCGTCAAGAGTCAGAAGATGGTGCTGGAGATACTGCTGTCGGACATGGGTGACGTGGGCTACAAGTGGAATGATGCGGGATCGCAGAGCCCTTACCCTAACCCTCTCCCAAAGGGAGAGGGGAAAATTTCCCATCGCGGCGAAGCAGTTGCCTCTTCTCTCCCTCTCCCTCTCCCTCTCCCTCTGGGAGAGGGCAGGGGTGAGGGCTCCCCCGGCCAGTATGGCACCTTGAGTCACTGGGCTTCACGCATGAACGTCACGGTGCGTCCTGAGTTGAGGGCGCTGCGCCGAGATCAGCCTAAAGCGGATATTTCGCATCCCGCCATGGCCGTGAACCTCGACACCTGCATCCAGTGCAACCTCTGCGTGCGCGCTTGCGGTGAAGTGCAGGTCAATGAGGTGATCGGTTTCGCATTTCGCGGATCCGAGGCGAAAATCGTGTTCGATTTGGACGATGCTATGGGCGACAGCACCTGCGTGGCCTGCGGCGAATGTGTACAGGCTTGCCCTACGGGAGCACTGATGCCAAAAACCCTGATCGGCTCGCAGACGGTGGACAAAAAGGTTGATTCCGTCTGCCCCTTCTGCGGAGTGGGCTGTCTGCTGACGTACAACGTCAAGGACAATAAAATTGTGAGTGTCGACGGGCGTGATGGACCGGCCAACCATTCACGGCTGTGCGTCAAGGGCCGCTTTGGCTTTGACTATGCACACAGCCCGCAGCGCCTGACCATGCCGCTGATCCGCAAGGCCGGTGTGACCAAAGACCCCGAAGCCCTGCAGAACCTCAATCGAAACACCGCCGACTGGTCGGCGGTGTTCCGTGAGGCGAGCTGGGAAGAAGCGCTGGCGCTGACGTCGGGCAAGCTCAAAGGCCTGCGCGATACCCATGGCAAGAAGGCGCTGGCCGGTTTAGGCTGCGCCAAGGGCAGCAATGAAGAGG